>Ga0316205_10003673_pt1 | contig 14229 bp, 12 predicted proteins | sample 3monthpyrite_MG_FD_204941 | JGI IMG/M metagenome (GOLD analysis project Ga0316205, IMG submission 204941) | Microbial mat bacterial communities from mineral coupon in-situ incubated in ocean water Damariscotta River, Maine, United States -... | ecosystem: Environmental > Aquatic > Marine >... | reverse complement strand
ATAAAGCTGGCTAACGATTCAACATGTGACTTTTCTTGTTGCGATTCAGGTTGTTTACACTGCCAGGTTTATAGTGCGCATGTATATATTGAATTTAAACCAGGTGGCTTTAATTTTGAGCAACCTGTTGATAAAGAATTACGTAAATTTTCTGAATTAAATTACATATCTCATAACTCAAAACCAATAATACCACCTCCTATCTCATAAACCATTCGTTACAGTTAAGTAGCAGCTTTAACTCGAGCGCCGTTGCTTAATTAATCAGTTAATACATTCAACCATTTAGTGCGAGCCTGAATCGTCTGATTAGAGCTTTCAAGGTATTTTGTTGCCTGAAAAAACTCGGTTGATTTAAAATACAAATACGATAGTGAGAAAACTATGAAAAGAAGAGATTTTCTTAAATTAGGTACAGCAGGTATTACCGGAGCAGTTTCTACTAGCCTCGGTTTATTGTGCTGGTCCCCTCGAGCTTTTGCGAAAACTATAAGCAAAACTTTTTATATTACTGATGGATATATAGCTATGCCAGATGGTGTAGATGTTTATTTCAAAGGTTTTAGTAACTCAACATCACAGTTAAATATTCCTGGAGAATCAGTTATTGTTCAACAAGGTGATACAGTTGAAATAACCATTGTAAATACGCTAAGCAGCGACCACAGTTTTGTTATTGATGGAGTCGTAGATAGTGGAATCATTAATGGTGGTCAAAGTAAGCTGGTTAGTTTCACTGTAAATAATGCAGGAAGTTATATGTTTTATGACAAACTTAATGCGCCCTACAACCGCTTACTTGGTTTACATGGCGGGTTTGCGGTAATGCCTACTGGGAGTAGCAATGAGTTGTATAACGGTAGCCCTACATTCGTGCAACAGTATGTCTGGGTGACGAACGATATAGACCCGATTTGGCATGATGAGGTGAGTCGCGGACGTACACCTTTATCTACTTTTAATCCTTATTATTTCACAATCAACGGTCGTACAATGAGAGTGCCCGGTCACCCTGAGTATGGTAATCCAGATATCGACTCTGGATACAATCAGCAAACTCGTTTGGAGGGTTCTATTGGTGATCGCACCCTGGTTCGAATTTTGAATGCGGGTATGTGTATGCATTCAGTACACTTTCATGCAAATCATGTCGAGTGGCTAGCTGAAAATGGTCAGGCTAGAAATGCTGTGTGGAAAAAAGATACGCTCTTACTTCCAAATAACATAGGTTCACTCGATGTGATTTATCCTTATGAAGTTCCACCAGATTCCTGGCCACAGGTAACTAAAGGTTATTTCCCCATGCACTTCCATGATGAAATGACACAAACCGCAGGTGGTGGCCTGTATCAGTTTGGACTTGCAACTACTATTGCATTTAAATAAAGGGGAATGATCATGAGTAAAATTCTAAGACCAGTTAATATGATGCATGCAGGTGGTGGCGGTGGCGGCTCTTGTTATATATACCCTGATTCACCATCAACACCCGGTCTGGTTACAGCGGATGTAACGTTTAATCGCACAGCCCATATGAATGGCTCGATGACTATGGATGACGGTAATACTATTACAATGTGGGGTTTTAATGAAGGTGGTGGTATGGGTATGGGGGGCGGAGCGTTTCCTTCTCCGGCAATGCGAATGACCCAGGGCCAGGTTGTTCATACTGTGCTAACAGCTGGTAGTATGATGCAAGGCACTCACACTATACACCATCACGGTATCGAGCCTAGCACTGAAAATGATGGTGTTGGTCATTATTCATTTGATGTGAACGGAACTTACACCTACCAATGGAAGGCCTCCCATGCGGGTACTTATTTCTATCACTGTCATACCAATACGGTATTGCATGCAGAAATGGGCATGTATGGAGCTTTGATTATTGATCCACCAGAAGGCCCGGGGACTTTATTTTCAGGGGGGCCTACTTACGATAAAGAAGTGATTTGGGCCTGTGATGAAATCGACTCAAGTTGGCATAATAAAAACTGGAGGGCAGGGACTTGTGGCGGTGATGAAGGTTTTAATTCGCTGAATCCTGACTATTTCATAATTACCGGTGTTGATGGAGCGCAGTCTGCACTAACCGATGCAAGTATAGCACCAACCGTTAATGTGGGTGATTCACTGTTAATCCGTTATATATGTGCAGGTTATCTGCCACAGCGAATCACCTTTGGTGGGCTTAATGCAACTATTCATATGTCGGATGGCCGCGCTTTGCCACAAACGGTTCAGGCTGCAACTATTAAGGCCAGTTCTGCAGAGCGATATGACTTGATTATAGTTCCAGACCAGTCTGGTGTTTATGAAGTAACGGTAGAGTTTCTTCATTGGGTGACGGGTGCAGTAGTGGGCACAGCTCGTACACGCATCACTGTTGTGTAATAAAATAGGAGATTGCTGATATATGAAAGGGAGCATGATAATTGTAAACGTTAAATTTTCAATTAACATTGTTCTCTTTTATATAATGGCATTTTTTTTAATCAGGAAAAACATATGATGAATGATTTTTGTTTTAAGTTTTGGTATCACGTTTAGCGCTGAGGGACCAGTAACTTTTAAGCCATTTAAAAAAGCATTTAGAAGACAAAATCAGTAAAGTAAATTCATAATAAAAACACCAGATATTTTGATTACAATTTTAATTAATATTAAAGATTAAGATCAGCAGCGGGCTCGTCTATCAAAATATCAGGAATGATGATAAATAATTGCTATGATAATTAAAATTAAGAGTCTACACATTACATCGTAATAAAAAGAAAAGTCGAAATATTCTGCGATATATATTTAGAAAATAATTTTAAAATCACTAAAAATATATTATGTTAAAAATTTAAATTCTGGCGTTTCATTGAGACTGAATACTAAATTACAAATGCAGTCATAGGGTTTCAGATCAGACCATTCAAAGTACACCTAAACTGTATAAAACACGACCCTGTAGACTTGCCTGTCTAGAAGCAGGGTTTTGAACTCTCTTTCTAGTAATAACAGTTGAATAATTTATATTATTTTGATGCCTGAATATTTCTTCTTTGCCATGCAGCATAAATTTCTGCTGACCAGAACGACTGGACCCAGGCCAATACTTCATCGATTTCCTGGTTGTTCAGCTTGTTACCAAAACCAGGCATTACGCCACCAAAAGATGACCCACCTTTACGAACAGTGCGCCTTAATCCATTCATATGGTGATGCCAGGTGTGTGCTGTTCCATTCAGTGGCGGTGCCGGATAATTTCCATTTACATCTTTCTTACGCCAGTTGCTACTGCCAGATGCATCAGCTTTGTGACAACTGGCACAATGAGTTTGATAATGTTTTTTTCCATTTTTTACCTGTTGCTCGTCGTACCAGCGTGGAATATTTATCTGTTTTTGCAACTTGGCTGTTTTCATTTTGTTGCGATTACTTAAACTAGAATCTTGGGGGCTGCAAGCACCGATAAGGAATAAGGTACTCAAAGTTATTAAGACTGTTAAGGTATGTTTCATTATCTAAATTTCCTGATTAAGTCAATCATGTGACTATTTAAAATTACAAGTATGCATCAATACGTTACTGAAAATTAACTGATACAACGTTAAATTAAAAAAGATGAGCGCATACATTATTGTGCTTTTAAATGATGATTATAGCGTTCTAAAATACTGTCTTTGTAAATAATAACAATACCTTCTGAAACGGCTATTACACATGTTTTATGATCATGTATTATTATTGTGCCAAATGAATTTGAGTGATTAATTTTTCGTGTAATAACATGATTAACTAACCACGCTTCATGAACAATATATGTAATAACACCGAATTGTCCAAAGGCGCGTATCATTAAATTAATTTTTTCAATATCATCATGCCAGTTCAATAAACGATCCTGGAGAGTTTTTTTGGGCCAATAACTACCAGCACATTGCGGTATGGAGTTTTCATAAAGCTTTGATAAGTTATTCAAAACAATTTCAAGATAGTGTGGAATCAAATAGTGCAGTTTAACAATGAGCGACTCAAGGCATTCGTCTTTGTCAATATTAATTGGTGATTGAAATATAACATCCCCTTCATCAAACTGATTAGACAATTTATGAAATGTGATGCCAGCAAACTCTGGATATTGCAAAATGAGATGAAACAAAGGTGTCGGTCCTCTTCCATGAGGTAGTAAGGTAGGGTGTACATTTAGAGTTAATACTTTGGGTGAAGGAAGAGGGATAATGTATTGATATTCACATGAGTAAAAACAGTTCGCACCCATAGCTTCAAACATTTGAATATGAAGTTTTGTTGGTTTTTTGTTAATGCATTGTATCCGCTTGTTTTTAGCATATTCAATTATATTTTTATTGGATCTTGAATCACCAGTGGTGAAAATTGCCAAAATATCATGATCATGAGATAGAAAAACATCCAAACATTCCATGTAGGCATCACAACCAAAGTAAACTATCTTCATGATATAAGTCCTGGCAATTAATCATTATGTTTACAAAAAATTAGAGGAAGTTTTTTCACTCCTCTGTCAGCATTATCTAGACAGTTCGACAACTGTAACTTACTTCATTTTATGCACATCTGACTTGCAGGAAGGTGACAGCAACATTACAAATTTGTAATGTTGCTGTCACACTGGTGAAAGATATTAGCTGTTATCTTACCCTCAAGCATGTGATAACCAATGAATTCGGTAGTATTTTTATTCTGAATGATTTAATAACAAGAAACATCGAATATAAAATTACTTCAGAAGTACTTATATTCGTTTATCAAAGAATTTATTGTAATCGTAAAGGTATGAAGCAGAAGACAGTGAAATTCAAGATTTTTCAAACGCAGTATTTATGTTGCCTTTCTTTTTAAATTCTTATTATCGTTATTGCGAATCACTATCATTTGTATTATAATGCGCATCATGAGCTATAGCAAGCTACTTTCAGTTAACACTAAACATTTGCAAATTTTGGCCGGCGGCTTGAGCTTGGTAATACACTTGTTGATTGTTGTGACGCTGGTGGCTCAGGTCGAACCGGAAGTAGTAAAGACTCGAACAGTAGTAATGGTGTCGATGGTGGAGATAACAAAGTCATCACTGAAATTACCGACAAAACCTGAGAGCGAACCAAAGGAAAATCTTAAGCCTGAATCTCAGGTACAGACAGAACCAGAAAAAGTGCCAGAGCCGGAGCCGGAGCCAGAGCCAGAGCCAGAGCCAGAGCCAGAGCCAGAGCCAGAGCCAGAGCCAGAGCCAGAAAATAAGATAGTAGAAAAAAATGAAACGTTAGCGTTTGAAGAGACGGAAGAAAATATCGTGTTACCACAGTTTCAGGCGGATTATCTACAAAATCCGCCACCGGTTTACCCAAGTTTGTCGCAACGCTTAAAGGAACAGGGTGACGTTTTACTGAGAGTGCGCGTAGGAGTAAATGGTGAGCCGCTGGAAATCAGCTTGCAGCAAAGCAGTGGCTATGCACGGCTGGACCAGGCAGCACAAAAAGCAGTCAGACAATGGCGCTTTGAACCCGCACAAAGTAATGGAAAACCGGTAACCGCCTGGGTGGTGGTGCCCTTTGAATTTTCACTAGGAGGTTAAATGAATCTTGTAATTGTTTTTCAGGAAGGCGACAACGTTTTAATCGGTGTGTTTCTCAGCCTGTTAGTAATGTCGGTATTAACCTGGTACCTGATTTTGTCGAAGTCGTTAGCCACCTACCGGTGGCGTCGTCAAAACCGCCAGTTTTTAAAGTGCTTCTGGGATGCTCAAACACCTCGTGAAGCCTGGCAGCAGGCATCACAGCATCTGCAAGCCCCGCTGGCACGTCTAGCCAATACAGCCTTTAATGGTATGAAGCAATATCGGCTGCAGCCACGACTGGGTAACCAGGATGAGTTTCTGGTGCGTAATTTACGTAACGGTATTAATCGTGAAACCTCGACTACGGCAGCAGGTATGACATTGCTGGCCTCCATTGGCAGTACTGCGCCTTTTATAGGGCTATTTGGTACTGTCTGGGGTATTTACCATGCGCTTATCACCATTGCACAGTCTGGTAATGCCAGCATGGAAATGGTAGCGGGTCCACTGGGTGAAGCCCTGGTGGCAACCGCGGCGGGTCTGGCGGCGGCAATTCCGGCAGTGCTCGCCTATAACGCTTTTCAGCGTGCGAACCGCACATTAAATGAAGAACTGGATGGCTTTGCCCATGATCTGCATGCATTTTTAATGACCCCAGAGGCCAGTGAATATCTGGCTAATACGCCAGACCAGTTGGCAGATGCAGCCGATAAAACTGCGCAGGAGCAGGAGACTGCATGATGGCATTTGGTGGATTTGAAAACTCACAGGATGCGCCCATGGCGGAGATGAATGTGATTCCTTTGGTGGATATTATGTTGGTACTGCTGGTGATTTTTATTATTACTGCACCGGTGATTACGCACTCGGTAAAAGTGGAAATGCCCCAGGCATCAAGCCAGCCAACGCCTGCCAATCAACAGGTACTGCAACTTAGTATTCGTGCCGATCAACAGATTTTTCTGGATGACACAGCGCTAACTTTGCCTGAACTGGAAGCTAGGCTGCGTGAACTGGCAGCGCGAAATCCGCAGCAGGAAATTCATTTACTGGCTGATCGTAACGCAACCTATGATCTGGTAGCGCGTAGCATCGCAGCAGCACAACGTGCAGGCATTGTTCGCATTGGTTTTGTTACCCAGGCTGAGAGTACAGCAAATGAATGAGAAAAAATATATAAGTAATTCGGCGACAAGTTCACCTCGCATACCACCGCGCATTAACAGTGAAGCACTGCTCGCCGGTGCACAGGCATTGCATATTGAGCATATGGGGGAACTCTATATTTTGCGCCGCACCAGTAACGGTAAACTGATTCTGACCAAGTAGAAATTTCAGCTAAACAATTCAGCTAAATCACCCGGTATACAAACCGGATAAATTTCCGCAAGCCAGCCCCATAGCTCCGCTATGTAGCCAGCCAGCTCAAACATCATTGTAAATGCAAGACAATAATACGGAGACTGGCATGAAATGCTTCCATAAATATCCCGAAAATCTTAATAACAAAAAAGGGTTTCAACCCGGATTGTTGGCAACTACTATTGCTTTGGCTATAAGCCCCGTGTTACTACAGGCAGAGGAAGCAACACTCGACAAAATGGTTATTATTGGCACCAGTGAAGACGCCAAACAACTTGCCGGTTCAGGCGCGGTTATCGATAGTGAACAAATGGAAATCGAAGTGGCCAGTGATATTAACCAGCTACTGAAAACCGTTCCCGGTGTTTATATTCTTGAAGAAGAAGGCAATGGCCTACGACCTAATATTGGTATTCGTGGGGCCACCAGTGAGCGCAGTGAAAAAATCACCCTGCTTGAAGACGGCGTGATGATTGCACCGGCACCTTATTCCAACCCTGCAGCGTATTATTTCCCCACCATCTTGCGTATGTCTTCAATTGAAGTGCTAAAAGGTGCGCCGCTGTTGCGTTATGGTCCACAGACAACTGGCGGTGTGGTGAATATGTTATCAACACCGATTCCACAGGAATACAGTGGTGAAGCAAGCTTCAGCACCGGCTCATTTAATAGCAGTGATTTGCATGCATATTACGGTGGTACAGAAGGCCAGTGGGGCTGGTTGTTTGAAGCCGTTGAACGTAACAGCGATGGCTTCAAGGAAATTGATCGTAGTAACCGAGATAGCGGATACAATGTTTCCGACTACGTTGCCAAGCTACGTTGGGAATCTGATAAGGGACCGAAACAGAGTGCGCTGTTAAAGCTGCAGCGTTCAGATGAAAACTCCAATAGCACTTACGTGGGTTTAACGGACGATGATTTTGACGCTAACCCCAATCGTCGTTACGGTTTGTCAAGTATCGACCAGATGGTAAATGATCATACCGGTGTTCAAATTGTGTACAGTCGAGAACTGATTGAAAGCGTAAATGCCACGGCCACGCTTTATCAAAACAAGTTTAATCGTAACTGGTTCAAACTGTCTGGTGGTGGTAGCCTGATTGACGATGCCAATAATGGCGATGCTACCGCACAGGGTATTCTGGATGGCGATATTGATACCACCGGTCTAAATTACAAGAACAATAACCGAGCCTATGAGTCCAGTGGTATTGAAGTGAATTTTGATGTCGATTTAGGCTTGCATCGCCTGGCCATTGGCGCACGCCAGCACGAAGATGAAATGGACCGCTTCCAACCAGTGGACGTGTATGACCAGGTGAATGGTTCACTGGTATTTCAGTCGGTTACTGCTCCTACCGGTAGCAATAACCGCATTGAAAAAGCCGATGCTACCACCTTATGGGTTACCGATGACTGGCAGGTGGATGAAAAACTGAATGTTAACCTCAGCCTTCGTTATGAAGATGTTGAAAGCAGTCGTGTTCAATATGCAGATGAAGCTCGCAACACCGTGGACTCAACCCGATCTAACCAGAGCAGTGAAGTACTTCCTGGTGCATCATTTACCTATATATTGAGTGATAGCTGGCAATTACTGGGTGGTGTACATAAAGGGTTTTCACCACTAGGCGGCGGCGCGACTGAAGATGAGGAGCCGGAAACCAGTGTTAACTGGGAATTTGGTAGTCGTTACAATAATGAGAACCTGTTTGTAGAAGCGGTTGCATTTTATAGTGATTTCTCTGATAAAACCGAAAACTGTTCTGTAGGTTCCCCCTGTAGTGACGGCGCAACCTCCGGCACATTCGTGAACGGTGAAGCAGTCATTAGTGGCCTGGAAACTCAACTGGGCACCGAATGGCAGGGTGATGAGATCAATGTGCCATTGAGCATCGCCTACACTTATACCCAGGCTGAAATTAGCGCTGACAATCTAACTAATGGTTTGCAGGATGGCGACCAGTTGAAAGATATACCTGAGAGTACTTTCAGTGCTCGAGTGGGCGTTGAGCATAGCAGTGGCTGGAACAATTACGCCGTTGTCAAATATGTTGACAAGATGTGTGTTGCAGTAGGATGTAACCGCTCGGCTTCTCCACAGGCAGAAACTGATGCATTGGTAGTGGTGGATTACATCAGCCGTTACAGCCTGAATAAAACTGCCGAGGTGTATTTTAAGGCGGAAAATCTGTTCGACGAGCAGGAAATTGTGGCACGTAGCCCGGATGGCGCACGTCCCAATAAGCCTCGAAGTGTAATGCTTGGTATGAAAGTCGGTTTCTAGTTGGTAGTTGGTATCGGGTCAGGTAACGCAAACCAGGCTCACGTAAGTTCAACACTTGCTTACAAGTTCAAGGCGCTAAATTACGCCAGGGAAGGTTATGTTGAGTCATTTTTTAGTGCTTATGTATCTTAGAGTGTAAGTTGGTCAACCACAATATAAAATTTATTGATTACTATGTAGTACGAAAATCAGTCAATACACATAAACCAGGGACAAAACGTAACTATCTAGCATACTAGATAAAAATAAGAATAAGTTTGAGAACGATTACTACTGAATACTTGTTTGTCTAAATGTCTTGGAAATTGCTCAAATTACTTAGATGTTCAGTAACCACTGCAATTAGGGTTATGAGCGAATGATGTTAGGTGAAGCATTAATAATTGACAATTGGATTAAGAATTAAATTTAAAGGATAGGAATATGAGGGAGCTTGCTAATTACCTTGGAATATCTGATGAACAGCTCGAAGAGTTGGATTTAGAAATTCATGAAGATACTGGCTCTTCAGGAGAAATGGTCTATTCATTTTGGCTGGAATTACCAGAATATATTACAGAAGAAATAATGAGTATTACTGGTTGGAAACCAGGTCAAGTAATTTCGGGTATTCCAGTTAGTGTTTTTGAGGGAGACGAGCTACTTGAATATACTGGGCTCGACAAACTGTTAAATGAACTTTTTTTGGGTGACGCAAACCCACTTGCTGATTTAGAGAATAAAATAGAAGAATATAGAGCGCTTATTATTAAGCACCGCGATACCGCTACCGGATTCACACTTAAATCGGTATTGTTTGGTGCAGCAATTGGCGCATTAGAAGCGTATTTGTGGGAGATTGTGCGCTGAAAAATTGACAATGACTCGAATACTGCAAATGAAATAATCAAAAATTGTAAACAATACGGTAGTTTTTCATATACATTAAATGAAATTGTTTCGGATGATTTTTCTCCTAAACAACGCCTCTTCTTAGCTGTTAATCGTCTTGTATGGCATCGCATCGAAAAGGTAGCCCCTATATTTGATAAGGGACTCGGCGTAGAACTGCCTAGCCTAAAATTCTTTAAAGATGCACTTGAGATAAGACATGATATTGTGCATAGATCAGGTAAAGACACTAATGGAGAGCTAATCCAGTGAGCCTAGAACAAGTTGAAGATCTTTTCGATGATGTTATAAGTTGTGAAAAAAATCAATATACAACTTTATAAGCTTCCTGTAACAGGGTTCGCCACAAATGTAATCTAGTTAGATATTGGAATAAATAATTAAATGATTTTGAATAATGAAAAGCTTAATGAGATAAATGTAAGACTTGAAGCTATGGTGCTATCTGGAAAAACGACAAGAGAGAAAGCACAGTCAATAACAGATCATTTAGAAGAATCTTTAAAGCATGGTGAAACAGAAGTTATTTCACACTTTGAAATGACAGACGAAGAGTTAATTAAATACCGAATATATTACTTATTTGGAAAGAAATTAGGAATCATATTTTTCAATTAAATAATTTCACAGAAAATTCTGAATTACCACCTTTGCCAAGCTCTAAGAATATTAATGCATCAGATTCTGATCTATTAGTTCAGTTTGTTTTTAAGTTGTTTGATATAACTATCCCTGAATTGGAAAATATGGCCCACCAAGTAATTGTGGATTATATCAATATTTCTCAGGATAGATCCGTACTTTCTAATGAGTTAAAGACTAGGTTATCAAAAATTGGTTTTTCTCAAATCAAAGCATTATCTATTCTGAAAAGTGTTATGAATGAACATGCAGACTATGTCGTTACATTTAAAGCAGAAATATCAGCACTATCCGTTTCAGATGATCTTAGTGTTCGATTGATAGCCTCAGAGATTGCTACTTGTATATCAATTGATACGCCTCCAATTTCTAAAGAAAGACAGGAACTACCATTCTGTTATGAGATTGAACTACCTGTGCTAGATAATACAAATGAAGCTATTCCTTATTCAGCTATAGCTCCTGGAGAATCTTTTCCTGATTTAGGTGACCCACTTGAAATGATTAGACCATTTTCATTTGAAGCTGAACTAATAGCAAGAATGTCTGAAATACCAATACAGAATATCATTACACGTACTGTGAGTATTATGCATACATTAATGCATGAAGAGCTTTGGAATAAAGCAGCTGAAGAAAAATTTAAAAAATGGATGAAGGGTATTCAGCTGGAATTGACCTATCATAGGTTACGACCACAAATTGCTAAAATGGCGTTATCAAATGTTGCATGTGAGCTAATTGATGCAAACAAAATATCTCAAACAGATACAGTATTCTTAAGAAAAATATTTGAGGGAACAGATAGCTATATGTTATCAATAGTACCTATTATAAAACCTAATTTTATAAATATATATAATTCTGAGAATAGAAATTATATGCACGACCATGAAAAGTGGCTAATAGACATCAATAATTCTCTTAAACTATTTAACAAAACAGACAATCAAGATCACGCTATTCTTGGAGAGTTAACCAAGTGGTGTTGGCTAGATTGGGAGAAGCCAACAGAAACACGTCTTTCCATGGTTTGTCATAATCAGTGGCAAGATTGGGATACACCCATTTATGCATCTTCATTCTTTCCCAGTAAGATCCATTGGAAAGCTGAAGACTATCCAAAAATAGATAACATACAAGAACCCTCATTGGTGATTTATGGTTCACCAATATACGTAGATCTTGGCGGTACGAAATGGTTAGCTCTAAACCCTGTCATAGGTCATTCACTTGGCTGGACGATTTCATCTAGTGGACTTTTTCGCTGGGTTAATAGTACAGGCGAAATCATGGTCGAAAGTATATTTTGGAAAGATGGGCCTATTGGAAGACAGGCACCTAAAATGGACGATGTTTGTTCTGATGGTTGGCTTGTTGTAGCATCGAAGAGTGCAGTCGAATCAATTAAAAAATTAACGGGACAAACAATCAAAATTGATGCTGTTGTTAGGAGTTATGGAAAAAACCCATATAGTTTAACAACAAGAACGACAGAAAGTCGGAATCGCTGGATATAAAGTTAATTTCCTAAATCATTCACAGTCCTAATTTTCATTCGTTGTTATTAGAGATATTTAGCCTCATATAAATCACTGGTTAATGAGTTTAGTAGTTACTGTGGATTTTTAGTAGTTATTGTGGATTTCTTTAGTACTTACTGTGGTCGACCACAAACTTAAAGCTTACTAGATATAACTTATTAGTTATATGTGCATAATGTATATTATGTTAAATAGAATATTGGCAGATAACTATGGTAAGTTCGGCTAATTGTTTTATAACCTCTCCCAACTCCTTTAATTAATCTCTCGATCAAAGCGCATAGTTCAGGGTTTTTTGTTGTATCGACTCTGTAGTATCGAATTTATAAGTCAATTTGAGTCGCTATCACCTGATATATAAAACCCAGATTCGTTTTTAGGTATTTAACTGGAGCGTTTGAACTCTTGAATATAACTGATAAATCAACATGTCAGTACAAATATCACAAGCATACCCTTTAAGTACTAAACCGCATGATTTTATCTATTGCAAATTATGTTTAATGTTAAGCATCTTATATACTGTAAAAATAACCATAATAACTGCAATGATACATACAACCTTATATATTGGTACATAAATGACAGACATTACTCAGGGCCTGAATTCACAGGAAGCAAGTTTACGTTTAGAAAAATACGGACTTAATTGCTTACCAGAAGCAGAACGCCCCGGCCTTCTAAAAATAATTGTTAGTCAGTTCAAGAGCCCCTTTATTTATGTATTACTAGTGGCTGCCGTTGTTTCATTTGCTTTAAGTCAATATATTAACAGCCTGTTTATTCTTCTGGTGCTTCTTTTAAATGCGTCAATTGGTGCCGCTCAGGAATATGCTGCTGAACGTGCTGCTTCTGGTCTTAGAAAAATGGTTCCGCAAAGATCCACCGTTGTACGTGATGGTAAACATCAGGACATAGATTCTTCTGAAATTGTTCCCGGAGATATTGTTTTGCTCTCCTCTGGAGAGAAAGTACCTGCAGATCTTAAATTAATTCAAACCAGGTCATTAGAAATTGATGAGTCAATGTTAACGGGTGAATCAATTTCATCTAAAAAAAATGAACACTTTATAGGCTCAGAACAAACGTCACTTGATGAAATGCAATTAGGTGACAGATTAGACCTTGCCTATGCAGGAACGGTTGTATTGAGTGGTAGAGCCAGCGGTGAAGTCATAACCACTGCGGCTAATACTGAAATTGGCAAAATAGCTGCTGATGTGACTAATCAAGATATTGAACCTCCGCTAATACAACGTATTCATCAATTTACCATGCGCATTACCTGGGCGATGTTAATTCTAATTTGTTTTATTTTTATTATCACTGTTGTCAGGGGTGATGATTTATCTACCGTATTTCTTTTAGGTGTCGCACTTGCTGTTTCTGCAATACCTGAAGGCTTGCCTGTTGCCATCACTGTAGCCCTTGCGATCGGTATGAAACGTATGGCTAAAGCAGGCGTTATTATACGCAAACTTGTTGCTGTTGAATCATTAGGTTCGTGTACTTACATTGCATCAGATAAGACGGGCACTCTAACGGTTAACGAGCTTACGGTACGCCGCATTATGCTCGCAGATGGTAGTGCTTATAAAGTAAGTGGTGAAGGTCTGGATAGTCATGGTGAGATAACGCAAATCGATTCACCTGTAGATAATGAAGAGCATAACAACTCTGGCATTAATTTATTATTGCAGGGTGCTGTACTTGCAAATGAATCACATCTCGAGTTTATAAATGATCAATGGGTTAGTCATGGTGATCAGGTTGATATTGCACTTCTGGTGCTTATGAACAAACTTGGCGACGGTGTTGAAATAACACGACAACGTTATACAGAAATTAATAGTGTTCCCTATGAATCACACAATGCCTATTCTGCCAGTTTAAATAACTTTAATGATCATTCTGAG
>Ga0316205_10003672_pt1 | contig 14230 bp, 11 predicted proteins | sample 3monthpyrite_MG_FD_204941 | JGI IMG/M metagenome (GOLD analysis project Ga0316205, IMG submission 204941) | Microbial mat bacterial communities from mineral coupon in-situ incubated in ocean water Damariscotta River, Maine, United States -... | ecosystem: Environmental > Aquatic > Marine >... | reverse complement strand
TGCATGGATTGCGGTATTCCTTTCTGCCAGTCAGATGACGGCTGCCCGGTTGATAACCTGATTCCCGAATGGAATGACCTGGTTTACAACAATCGCTGGGAAGATGCTAACGAACGCCTGCACCATACGAATAACTTTCCTGAGTTTACGGGACGCGTTTGCCCTGCTCCATGTGAAGGCTCATGTGTACTGGGTGTAACCAACCCCGCAGTAACAATCAAAAACATTGAGTGCGCAATTGTTGACCGTGCTTTTGATGAAGGCTGGATTAAAGCCCAGGCACCTACCTCTAGAACGAACAAGAAAGTAGCTGTTGTTGGCTCCGGCCCGGCGGGCATGGCCGCTGCACAAGAACTAAATCGTGCCGGGCATACAGTAACTGTTTATGAACGTGCAGATCGCATTGGTGGGCTTTTAATGTACGGCATCCCAAACATGAAACTCGACAAGGGTGTTATTGATCGTCGCGTCCAGCTCATGAAAGACGAAGGCGTAGAATTTAAAACCAATGCTGATGTTGGCAACAACGTAGACATTAATGAATTAAATAATACCACTGATGCCATTTTATTTGCTACAGGTGCAACGACACCCCGTGACCTTCCTGTTGATGGTCGTGATTTAAATGGCGTTCACTTTGCAATGGATTTTTTAACTGCAAACACAAAAAGCCTGTTAGATTCTAATTTACAAGACGGTGAGTACATTTCAGCTAAAGACAAACACGTTATCGTTATAGGCGGCGGCGACACAGGTACTGATTGCATCGGCACTTCATTACGTCACGGCTGCAAATCAGTGGTTAATTTTGAATTAATGCCTACACCACCTGAAGCACGTGCTGAAAATAACCCCTGGCCTGCATGGCCACATATTTACCGTGTAGATTACGGCCATGAAGAAGCCCAACAAGTTCAGGGCGAAGACCCGCGTACTTATTGCGTGCTTAGTAAAGGTTTCTCAGGTGTTGACGGCAATATATCCAGTGTTAAAACCATTGAAGTTGAATGGCATAGCGACGAGGAAACAGGTCAGTGGAAGATGCTTGAAATTGCAGGCTCAGAAAAAGAGTGGCCAGCTGACCTGGTCTTACTCGCGATGGGTTTCACTGGACCAGAGCATTATGTAAGTGACGCTTTAGAAATTGAATACGATGAACGATCAAACTATAAAGCCGAGTATGGAAAGTACGCGACAAACGTTGAAGGTATCTATGCAGCGGGCGATTGCCGCCGCGGACAATCTTTAGTTGTTTGGGGAATTAACGAAGGCCGTGAAGCAGCTGCGGAAATCAATCAGTTCCTAACAAATTAATTAAGCAATACTCAAAAAAAAAACCCTGCCATGGAACACCTCCATTGGGGAAAGGTCGCTGCTTTTTGCGCCCTGTCCCCTTATTTGATACCACCTAAAGTTTTGCAGGGTAGTTAATCGCTCTGCCAGCCTGATCGGAATTACTACATGGGACAGGCGTAAAAAACATGTCAGCCCCCGATGGAGATGCACCTTAACAGGGTCGTTCCTGTTATTAAAAAGTTTTAAGTTTTAACTCTTCTGCTGTTGCAGGAATAAAAGCATATGATGCATAAATCTTCTGAGCATCAGGCGTAGCCAAATATTTCAAAAATACTTTTGCATTCTCTGTATTTCTGGCTTTATTCATTACACCTATGGCATAAGCCACTTTATCCTGCTTATTATACGGTGCCTGAATGGCAACGCCATCAACTTTACGGCCTTCAGCTTTTGCATATGCAACTTCAGAAGTCCAAACTATACCCACATCTGCCTGTTTATTTTCTATACGATACGGTGTTTCACGATGATGCCTGGCTGTAAACCAGGTCTTCTGCGGAACAGCCCAACACTTCTTACACTTCTGCCCTGCCGTCACTTTTTCATAAAGACCAAGGTCTTTTAACATTTCACTACCATAAAATTTAAAAATACCTTCTGTTAATGGGTTAGGGTGTGACTGCACAATATCATCTCTACCCAGGTCTTTTGCACCCTTTATGTTTTTAGGGTTTCCTTCTGCTACCATTAACTCAAGTTTATTATGCGTATAAATAATATAATTATTGAGCAAACCTTTTTTATTTAATTTCTTAAGGTGATTAATATTTACACTAGCAAACAGATCAGGCGTCATAGAGGTCTTGGCGCCGTTTATTTTACCCTGTTTTAATAACTGCTTTTTTAAAATTTGACCTGGTGGAATTGTTTCAACATACACTGTTTTAATTTTTTTGTTTTTTGATTGAAAATCTTTTATCAGATCCTCCATCACCATAAACTGATTACCAGCCAGATACATAACAAGATCCGAATCGTATGAATCCTTAACATTCCCATAACCGATATCTCCATTAACATTAAATGTTCGATAATCATGACCGTGACCTGCATCTTTCGCACTAACCAATGACGAAGTAATCACCAACAACGCTACCAGAATAATTTTCACAGGTGTTTCATTCATATTTAACCTACAGCTTCATTAATTATAAGTCGCTCATCTATATAACGATGCAGAAACCTTTGTTTTATTCCATATATTTTTTATCTACGATTTATGTTGATAAATATGAAGCTTGTATATATTTTATATAACGAGTTTAAACTTAAAAATGAGAATACTATGAGAAAACCGTTACTATCTGTAGTTTCACTTTTTACCTTGTTAAGCATTAATACTTTAGGTATTGCCGGGCCGGCAGGTTTAATTAACAAAGCTAGCAACTTCAATGTTACTGAAACTATAAATCGCCTTGAAACTGTTTTAAAAAAGAAAGGTATCACTGTAGTTACCCGCTGGAGTCATAGTGATCGCGCAAAGGATATAGGCATCACTCTTAGACCAACTGAGTTAATTTTATTTGGCAACCCAAAGCTGGGCAGCCAGTTCTTTACATCCCAACAAACCTCGGGAATCGATTTGCCTATGAAAGCACTGGCCTGGGAAGATGAAACGGGGCAGGTCTGGCTCAGCTACAATGACCCCGCATACATAACGACACGTCACAGCATTAATGACAGAGATAAGACTTTAAAAAAAATGAATAACGCTTTAAACAAACTCACTAATGTTGCAACTGGGAATTAAAACTAAACCTAAAACCAAACCTAAATTTTTATATATGACCAACCCTGATGAACCCGGTTAACGATCTGTTCAATTGCAGTTACATCCTGGTGTACTGCATTGATCATATCAGGCTCAATACCCTTTTTACGCAAGCGCTCTACCGCATTAACACAAGCAATAAATTTTATATTCGGATACTCGTTACTTAATGATTTCACACGCTGCGCATATGGCGATGTGCTTTCTCGAAACAGATCAAGGCCGCCGGAATTCGCAATAACTTCTAATTGAATTCCCTGATCAACATTCTGATAATTTGCCAATAGAGCTTCAGCCTGATCCAGTGTTTTTTTGAATTTTTTATTATCATTTACACTGATATGTATAATATATTTTCCCGGTTGATCGGCAATAGCCTGCATGACAGGTGTAACCGAATTTGTTTCAGCCACATTCAGACGATTGTGTAGCAAATCACTACTAAACCATCCGCCGGTAAATGTCATTAATAAGAATGCGACATAAGACGCCACACGATACTTACTACTAGAAACCGGTGTTTTAACAGGGGGCTCCACATTATGATAAGCATGTTTTAGATGCGCTTTTAATGCATAAAGATCATCCAGAGTCTGTTGTAACTTTGTATCTGTTAATAAAGCTTTTTCAAACTCTATTTTTTCACCACCCTGCAACTCACCGTCTGCATAGGCGTTTATAATTTCAGTAGAAAATTCCATTATTACTTCACCACTCTTAAAATATTGTCTGCGTTATTTTTCTGTGCTTTTAATGCCACATGTATTTTATTCTGTTGTTCTAATTTTTTTTTCTTAATGCATTTACCTAGCGCACCTCTAGCCCTGTTTAAGCGACTCATAACTGTACCAATAGGCACCTGCAATATACTGGCCACCTCACTATAACTAAGACCATCTAAATCAACCAGACTAACAACCTGGCGCTGAGCATTAGGTAAACCAGTCATTGCACTGCGAACCATCAAATCAACCTGACTTACCAGCATTTCATGCTCTGGCGTATTATTATCAGACATAATTATTTGCTCTATATCTTCACTCGGTCTGCTTTTTCTCAAATAACCCAGCCATACATTATTTAAAATCGTGTACACCCAGCCATCAAATGCAGCCTCATCTTTCAACTGTTCAATTTTTTGCAGCGCCAGCATCTGAGTTTCCTGCACCAGATCATCTGCCAGCATGGCATCATGCGACCATGCATAGGCCATGCGATAAAGCTTAGGCCGGCTTAACTCAATACGCCTTACGAGAACCACCTTGCGGCAGGCAAGCTTAAATATATTCACTACACACTCTTTAATTATCCTTAAAACCGTCTGGGACACTATATTAAAGATACATTTTCAACCACATTTATTCCATTTTATTTAAACTTGTTTAATTTTTATACTCTTTATTAGAGATTAATTAAATTAGCGCTATCTAATTCATTGATTTTATTAAATTTAATGGAATATTTTTTTCATAACCTCCATCTATGTTTAAACCAAAACAAAACCTGAGGAGGTTAATACTCAAAATGAAATACGCAACTATACTAATAACGATACTGCTCAGTTTGACAGGACTGTCTGTTAATGCTGACAGTACCAACAAGCCATTCGCAGAAAAGCGAGTAGTTCTTCAGATAAGTGACCCAAATCCGTTTAAACAAACTCTGGTTTTAAATGTGGCTAACAACCTGATTAAACACTATGGACAAGACAAAGTTGATGTAGAAATTGTTGCATTTGGCCCAGGTCTTCGACTTTTAATGGCTGGCAACAGCAATCAATCCCGCATCAGCGGTTTAAGTGGTTCAGGCGTAGAATTTTCTGCCTGTAAAAACACCATAAAAGCTTTTTCTAAAAAGCTGGGACATACACCTGAGCTTGTACCACAGGCAAAACCTGTTAATGCCGGTGTAGTAAGAATTCTAGATCTAACAGCTCAAGGCTACAGCCTGGTTAAGCCTTAACAGGCATCATGAGGAATTATTAATGAATATTAAAAAAATAGTATTATTGACTGGCTTGTCATTAATTAGCACAAGCACATACGCAGCTAACTGGTTGTCATTACAGGGCACAGAAAAACCAGGATCATCAGCACGAGCAAAAGTTTGGGGATTTATACAGCCAGAATACCAACAAACTGATGGCACTAAATTGCCTGCAGGCACCCCATTTGGCGGACAAAATATGTCTCCAAATATGATCAAGCCAGATAACAAATCTAACGAATCCTTCAACATTAGACGCGCACGTGTCGGTGTTCGTGGCACAGGTTTCCCACTTGATGACAAGGTTAACTACTTCTTTCTTGCCGAGTTTGGCCATAATGGCATAACAAAACTGGGTAAAACCGGTGTTGCACTTACCGATGCCAGCATCACCTTAAATCACATTCCTGGCGCACGCATTCGAGTAGGCCAGTTTAAAACACCGACATCTGAAGAAGGTTTACAGGCTATCCACGTATTTAACTATGTAAACTTTACCAGCATGACCGACCAAATGATGCTTGAACGCTTTACAGATGGCGACGGCATTGCCGCCCCGACTGCAAATGCTAATGGACCAAATGGGTCTGTTGGCGCCTTCCGTGATCAAGGTATTCAGGTATTTGATACCTTCAAAGTAAAGGACTGGGAACATAGTTATGCGGTAATGTATGGCAATGGAAATGGTATTAACCGTACTGATAATGATAACAACAAAGACACGTATTTATACTGGTCTTCTGAACTTGTTTTTGGTGGTAAAGGCGCACGTCGTGAAGGCCTTAAAATGTTCGCCTGGAATCAGGACGGTACCCGCACCTTAACTACCTCAGGTGCTGGTGAATACGACCGTACTCGTAATGGATTAGGTTTCACATTGCTTAAAGGCAAGTATCGTGCAGCAGCTGAATACATGACTGCAGATGGTATGATATTCAATGGCTCTGATGGCGGCGCAGTTCCCGGCTCAAGAAACAATGCCGATACAACTACCGCCACCATAAATGTACTCACTGACGATGAATCTGATGGTTACTACTTAGATTTCGGCTACAAGGTTTTACCAAAACTGGAGCTGGATATTCGTTATGACGTATTAAACAGAGCAACCAAAACAGTAAATGGTGAACGTGTATTTGATACAGTGACACTTGGCGCCCAATACTTCTTTAACAAGAAAACTCGTGTCACGTTTAACTATGAAATACGTAACCAGGACGCTCCAGGATTTACTGACACCCAGGGTCCAAACCTGATTGCTGATAATCTTGACGACAGACTATCATTACAGTTATTAGCTATATTTTAATTAAAACAGATAAACTGGGAAAGTTTACCTCCCTCGTTTGAGGGAGGCTTTTAATATTAAAAATAAGGCAATATATTTCAAATTTATAATATTTTGTTGATTTTTATCACTTATGTGCTTAAATACAACTTACGATAGAAGATCAAGATTAAGCTATACCGTTATTCTTGTTAGTTTATCTCCTACGATGTACTAAAGGAGAGCTCCATTGCGTCATTTCATATTACAAATTTCTAGCTGCATATTCATACTATATTCAAGTTCACTTTACGCTCAGGAAAACATTCTTAACTGGGTTGGTTGCGGTATAAGCAAAAAGTCTTATATGACAAAGCTTGCAAAGGCCTATAGCAACTCTAAAAAAATAGATATAAATTTACAAGGCGGTGGCGCAACACGTGGAATACGTGATGTATCAAAACTGGATGCTGACTTTGGCGGCGCCTGTCGCTTTCATTTACCGGGAAATCTTCAGGAAGAAAAAGTGGGCTTTGAACCTATTGCCTGGGATGCCTTAGCTGTTATCACCCACCCTGACAACCCTGTTAACAATTTATCCCTTGGACAGGTAAAAAAAATATACTCCGGTGAAATCACTAACTGGAAATCAGTTGGCGGTAAAGATGCACCTATTAACTTATTAACCCGAAAAGGCAAAATTTCTGGCGTGGGTTACTCTATACGTTCATTGATTTTTTCTGATGTAAATATCGAGTTTCCTACTTCAAAGAAACTTAAATCCAGCGGCCCCATTGAAAAAGCGGTTGAATCAGATATTAATGCACTCGCTATTACAGGTGTTAGCAGCGCCCGTTTGAGACAGGTTAAAATATTAAGTCTGAATGACAAACAACCTAATTACGACACAATCAAAAGCGGTCATTATGTTTTGTATAGACCTCTATACATAACCTTCAATCCACTAAGCCCTCAACTAAAAAAAGTTAAAGATTTTATTCGTTTTGCTCACAGTAAAACAGGCAGGGATATTATGATTGAAAATGGCGTAGTACCCTATATTGATGCCCTCAGACTCGTTATGATCCAGTCCAGACAAACCCTGGCCTCTCAATCTAATAGCAAATCCAACTTAACTTACGAATAAAACACTAACTAGCCCATACATTTTCCTACATAGGCTTAAATCAGGCAGCATGAAGTTAAAACTAACCGAGTAATTACGCCCCTCAGTTAACAAAAACTCTGTGTTCTCTGCGCCTCTGTGGCAAAATAGCCGCATGGCTGGCCGTATACCTCAACAATTTATCGACGACCTTATTAATCGTGCCGACATAGTCGACGTTGTAGACTCCCGTGTTGCCTTAAAAAAGCGCGGCAAAGAACATATCGCCTGCTGCCCATTCCATAACGAAAAAAGCCCGTCATTTACGGTTAGTCAGAGCAAGCAATTCTACCATTGCTTTGGTTGCGGTGCTCACGGCACAGCTCTGGGTTTTATAATGGAATATGAACGTCTTGATTTTGTAGATGCAATAGAGGTACTTGCCGCTGAATACCATATCGATGTACCGCGGGAACAAGGTAGCTTTAACCCGCAACAAGATGACAAAAAACCACTGTATGACGTTTTAGAAAAAGCATCTGTCAATTTCGCAAATGAGCTTAAGAAAACACCTCGCGCAGTAGAATACTTAAAACAGCGTGGTTTGAGTGGCGAAATTGCTAAAGACTTTCAAATGGGTTATGCGCCTGACAGCTGGGATTTTACACTCGGAAAACTCGGTCAGAACGAAAAAGATAAAGCCGCATGTTTAAAATCGGGTTTAAGTATTGAGAAAAACCCTCAAAAGCATTATGACCGCTTTCGTGACCGTATTATGTTTCCAATTCGTGACCGGCGCGGCCGAACAATTGGCTTTGGCGGACGAATACTCGATAAGGGTGAACCCAAATATTTAAACTCTCCTGAAACACCTGTATTTCATAAGGGCGAAGAATTGTATGGTTTATATGAAGCAAGACAATCGGTAAAAGACCTGAAACGAATCGTGATTGTTGAAGGTTATATGGATGTTGTCGCGCTTGCGCAACACGGCATTAAATATGCGGTTGCTACATTAGGCACAGCGACCTCTGGCACCCAGATATCTAAATTATTTCGTATAGTTCCTGAGTTAATTTTTTGTTACGACGGCGATGCGGCAGGCAAAAAAGCTGCCTGGAGAGCATTAGAAAATTCATTATCCGTATTACGTGATGGTATCCAGGCCAGATTTTTATTCTTACCCGATGGTGAAGACCCTGACACTTTAGTTAGACAGGAAGGCCAGCAATCGTTCGAGCAGCGCTTAAGTAATGCAACTCCCCTGTCAGATTTTATGTTACAACATTTATCTGAAGACCTGGACTTATCTTCTGCAGATGGATGTGGCCGACTTTCTGAAAAAGCCAAACCTTTAATTAGCAAAATTGAAGATGGTGTTTTTAAAGACCTGCTAGTTAATCAGCTTTCAAAAATGATTGGCTTAACTAGCTCCGGTTTGCAACAGCATATACCTGAATCAAACCACAACACACAAAGTAACAACTACAATGCCCGGCCTGCATCACCTAAACACCAAATAAGTATGACGCCTACCCGCCTGGCAATTGCATTATTATTACAATATCCATTATTGGCCAAAGAGTGTGAAATTCCAGAACAACTCATTACAGCTGACATGCCTGGCTTAAAACTGCTTATACAAATACACAATACAATTTTACAAACAGATGCAAACTCACCTTCTGTTTTGTTAGAAAGGTGGCGAGATACCAGTGATGCCCCGGTTATTAACAAGCTAATGCAACTGAATATTCCTGAAGCTGAAAAAGATACACAGCTGGCGTCATTAAAAGATGCATTTAAAAACCTGCTTCAAAAACACAAAGGTGAACGACTACAGGAATTGTTAAATAAAAGCCGGACAGCTGAATTAAATCTCGAAGAAAAAAATGAATTAAGCCTGCTGTATCAAAGTTAATTTAATACTCATTAGCCAATGAGCCTTTCCCCGAGAGAGATGCACCTAAACAGTGTAATCTTTTTCAGCTCATGACAATCTGTTACTTGTCTCGTTCCCACAGTCCTCCGTGGGAACAATATGCCGTTATACATCCAATCACTTCGCTCTCGCCAAAACAGTCACGCCGCTAATGACCAAAATAATTCCAAATGCGTGAAAGAATGTAAAAGGTTCATTTAACAAAATGACTGCAAGTAATATAGTTATCATTGGACCCAACGTCCCAATGACACCCGTTTGAGCCGGACCAATTTTTGCTATTGACTCAGCTATCATGAAACTAGGAATAACCGTGCTAAATATAGCCAATAGAATAATCCATAACCATGCGAGACCTGTCACAGACAGGTTGCTGTGGTCAATGAATGCGGCAAAATAAAATAACACAAACATACTGGAAACAATCATTGCAATACTGGTAAACCATAGACTGCCCACCTTATGAATAACTTTTTTCCCCATCAGTACATAAATAGAAAAACTCAGCGCCGCTGAAAAAACCAGTAGCGTCCCTAACACAACATTATCACCTGATAGAGATGACTCCTGATAAAAAACAACCCAGACACCTGTATAAGTCACTAACAGTGATATCACGATATTTTTTGTTAACGGCGTTTTGAAAAAAACTGCACCTAATAATGCTACTAAAATCGGATAACTAAACAGCGTTAATCTTTCCAGTTGAGCCGACACATATTCCAGCCCTTTTAAATCCAGCCAGGAAGATAGAAAATACCCAATAAAACCCAGAAAAATAATTTTAAGCACGTTTTGCCCCAGACTTTCCGGGGTCTTTTCAGGGCGCTTAATTAACCAGATTAATATAGATAAATATATCGGTAGAGAAACCGCCATACGCAACATCAAAACACTATCTGCATTCAGCCCTTCAATATATGACAGCTTAATAAATATCGATTTCAGTGAAAACAAAGCTGTACCGACTATTGCCAGCAGAAAACCTGTAGCTTTTGGGGATAATGACAACATTTTAAGTAATTCTTAAAGTAATTTACAATATTCAGATTAGCCGCATATCAGGTTGTTTCTGATTAAAGCCTGATATATTACCTCTTATCGTGCCTGCAGATACCTTAAATTAGCCATTTCTTATCTTTTGCACTATAATCACTGTCCGCACTGAGGAGCGCTGCAGCAGATCTCTCTGTCAGGCTTAGTGCATCTTTTTTAAACGGCGCTCATTTATTAGTTTCTAGTTTGGCTAAAAATGAGCACGGATCTAAACTCGGCATAAGCTGCCATTACCAGATTCACTCATATTGCCTTATTAGCGTTGCTAGTATTTTTGTATCGAGGAATTGTAAACATGTCAAAAAGTCACTTATTTACATCTGAATCCGTATCAGAAGGTCATCCTGACAAGGTAGCCGACCAAATTTCTGATGCCATTCTGGATAGCATTTTTGAGCAGGACCCCAAAGCACGCGTTGCCTGTGAAACACTTATTAACACCGGCATGGTCGTATTATCAGGCGAAATAACGACTGAAGCATGGGTCGACATGCAGGATATCGTACGTAACACAGTACGTAATATCGGTTATACCAGCTCAGAAATGGGCTTCGATGCTGACTCTTGCGCTGTTATCACCTCTATTGATAAACAGTCTCCTGATATCGCTATGGGCGTTAATGAAGGCGAAGGCGACGATCATGAGCAAGGGGCTGGCGATCAAGGCCTTATGTTTGGTTACGCTTGTAATGAAACAGACGTACTGATGCCTGCACCAATCACATATGCACATAAACTCGTTAAGCGTCAGGCCGAAGTGCGTAAAAACGGCACATTAAACTGGTTACGCCCAGATGCTAAAAGCCAGGTTACTTTCCGCTACGAAGACGGTGTACCTGTAGGCATAGATGCAGTGGTTTTATCAACGCAACATTCTCCCGATATCAGCCTGGACGCTCTACGTGAAGCCATTATGGACGAAGTCATTAAACCCGTCTTGCCTGATGAGCTGATCTCTAAAGACACCCAGTTTCATATTAACCCAACCGGCAACTTCGTAATCGGCGGCCCTGTTGGTGACTGTGGATTAACCGGACGTAAAATCATCGTTGATACATACGGCGGCATGGCTCGACATGGCGGAGGTGCGTTCTCTGGCAAAGACCCATCAAAAGTAGATCGTTCAGCTGCATATGCGGGTCGCTATGTTGCAAAAAACATTGTGGCTGCAGGACTTGCTGATAAATGCGAAATTCAGGTTTCATACGCTATTGGTGTAGCAGAGCCTACTTCTATTTCTATAGAAACTTTTGGTACAGGCAAAATAGATGATAGCCGCATTGAAGAGCTAGTTCGTGAGCACTTTGATCTTAAACCAAAAGGTCTTATTCAAATGCTTGATCTGTTACGCCCTATCTATGGAAACACGGCTGCCTATGGTCACTTTGGTAGAACTGAAGATAACTTCACATGGGAACGTACGGATAAAGCCGCAGCACTAAAAGATGCCGCAGGTATTTAACTATTTGTAGTTGCGAATGTATTCGCAAACTAATACTCGCAGTTCGAAAACATTCGAATCGTTAACAAAGAATTATTTAGGAATTATACAATGAGTGAATTTACAGATTATAAAGTAGCAGACATGTCACTGGCTGAATGGGGCCGTAAAGAAATTTCTATTGCTGAAATTGAAATGCCGGGGCTTATGGCGTTACGCGAAGAGTACGCTGGTAAAAAACCATTAGATGGTTGCCGTATTATGGGTAGCATTCACATGACAATCCAAACCGCGGTTCTAATTGAAACATTAGTTGATCTTGGTGCAAGCGTTCGCTGGGTTTCATGCAATATTTTCTCCACACAAGATCATGCAGCGGCTGCTATTGCTGCTCAAAACATTCCTGTATTTGCATGGAAAGGCGAAACAATTGAGGAATACTGGTGGTGTACAGAGCAAGCGCTATTATGGCCTAACGGTGAACTACCAAACATGATTCTTGATGATGGTGGTGATGCAACGCTTTTAGTTCATAAGGGCGTTGAGTTTGAAAAAGCCGGTGCAATTCCAGCGACTAAAGATGACGACAATGAAGAATATAAAGCTATTCTTGATGTTCTTCGTCGAACAATCGAGCCAGGTTCAAGCACATGGCAGGATATTGCAGGTAGCGTTAAAGGTGTAACCGAAGAAACAACTACAGGTGTTCACCGATTATATGAAATGCAGGAAAAAGGCGAATTACTATTCCCTGCTATGAATGTTAATGACTCAGCAACTAAATCTAAATTCGATAATTTATACGGTTGCCGCGAATCACTAATAGACAGTATCAAACGTGCAACTGATGTCATGATTGCCGGAAAAATTTGTGTTGTCCTGGGTTACGGTGATGTTGGTAAAGGCTGTGCTCAGGCTTATAAAGGCATGGGCGCAACCGTATGGGTTACTGAAATTGACCCAATCTGTGCATTACAGGCTGCAATGGAAGGCTACCGTGTTGTCGATATGAATGAAGTTGCAACCCAGGGTGATATTTTTGTTACAACAACGGGTAATGTAAATGTAATAGACCATCACCATATGGAAGCAATGAAGAATGAAGCCATCGTATGTAATATCGGTCACTTCGATTCTGAAATTAATATTGCTTCACTAGAAAACTACGAGTGGGAAGAAATTAAACCACAGGTTGATCACGTAATTTTCCCTGATGGCAAAAAGATCATTATTCTTGCTAAAGGCCGCCTGGTGAATTTAGGTTGTGCAACAGGTCATCCGAGCTTTGTTATGTCGGCATCATTCACTAATCAGGTAATGGCGCAAATTGAGTTTTACACTAATGCTGACTCATATGAGAATCAGGTATATATTTTACCTAAGCAACTTGATGAGAAAGTAGCGCGTTTGCACTTAACTAAAATTGGTGCACACCTGACAAAACTTAGCGATGCACAAGCCGACTACATTAATGTGTCTGTAGATGGTCCATATAAAGCAGATCATTACCGCTACTAAAAACTCACCGTTTAGTACACACTATAAACGGAACTGTTTTTATCTTGCCGCTTGCTTAAATGCCAGCGGCAAGAATTTATAATTTTTGGTTAATCAATGAAAACGCAAAAAAAACTAAATAAACAATTTAGCTGTGAATTTTTCCCTCCTAAAACTGATCAGGGAATGGAGAAACTTTTCAATACAGCAGAGATTCTTAAAAAAGAAATTAAGCCTGAATTTTTTTCTGTAACCTTCGGTGCCGGTGGCTCAACTCGTGAAACTACTTTTAATGCGGTTACAAAAATCAAGCACGCCACTAACTGTGATGTTGCACCACATCTTTCATGCATTGGTTCTAGCAAAGAACAATTAAAAGATATTCTCAACGAATACAAAGAACAGGGTATAAGTCGCATTGTTACACTGCGTGGTGACATGCCATCGGGCACTGTTTCACAAAGTGATTTCAATCATGCCAATGAATTAGTTAACTTTATTCGTGAAAACTTTAATGATCAATTTCACCTTGAAGTTGCTGCTTACCCAGAGATACACCCTCAGGCTGAAAATGCTACCCAGGATATTCACAACTTTAAAAATAAAGTACTGGCTGGAGCTAACTCAGCTATAACTCAGTATTTTTACAATATAGACAGCTATTTTTATTTTATAGATAACTGTGAAAAAGCAGGACTTGATCTGCCCATTGTCCCCGGAATAATGCCTATTACTAATTACAGCAATTTAGCGCGTTTTTCAGATATGTGTGGTGCTGAAATACCTCGCTGGTTAAGACGTAAACTTGA
>Ga0316205_10003670_pt1 | contig 14230 bp, 7 predicted proteins | sample 3monthpyrite_MG_FD_204941 | JGI IMG/M metagenome (GOLD analysis project Ga0316205, IMG submission 204941) | Microbial mat bacterial communities from mineral coupon in-situ incubated in ocean water Damariscotta River, Maine, United States -... | ecosystem: Environmental > Aquatic > Marine >... | reverse complement strand
CTTGACTGTGAATCAGTAGAGTATTTCAAGGCATTAGCAGAAGAATCTGGTATACCATACCAAACCCTCATCAATCTTTATTTACGTGATTGTGCTACAAATCACCGTAAACTCAAAATGAAATGGGCGTCATAACAAGCCTAACAAAACGGTCAAGTTCGCCTGCTAAAAAACAGCAGGCCTGGACTCCGCTTACGCTACGCCTTTTACCTCAGCGTTAGCAATACAATAAACAATGAATAAGCTATTACTCAAATTAGAAGTGATTATAATTCTAGTGCCGATCACTGTAATATCTGTCCCTGGCTTGTTATATATGAATGTAGTGTTATTAGATGGCCTGTCTTTGCACCTGTACCAGAATTACCCAATAAGCTTTCTACGAACTATGGTATATGAAATCCTTTCTCTTGCATCACTATTTGCATTAGTATCAATATGGATTGTAATTATAAAAAACATTAAAAACGACATACCTTTAACATTCTCTACATACCCGTATAAATATACAGCAATTATTATAGGTATCCTTATTTCTATAGCTGCATTAATAGAGCATTTTCTACCGGGCCATCAAATCAAGCAATATCTCAATATAAAAGAACATACATCTTTTCTAACGATGTACATACTAGGCCTTCCGGTTTGTATACCGGCAGTACACCTCATTTTATTAGGCTCAAAAAACATTGCTAACAATGCGCTCAACACGGAAGCGGAAAAAGCGCCGCGCCCCTTAGCTTAAGCGTTATGCATAATAAATACAGGAGGCTTAAATGAATTATATTGATGGGTTTGTTGCAGTAGTAAAAGGGGACGGAGGGATTAAATTATAACCAGTTGTGAATAATTGCTTATGAATTGTTAGCCATAATAACCCGTCACCGGACAGCTCGCACTATTGTACTAATAAAGTGATTTTGAGCAAACTTTAAACTCTTCCACCCGCACCTCTTAAATAAACTCACATCTACGAAAGAACATCCATCATTTTTGAACGATAGCTTTTTACTTCTGCTGAATCATTGCCTAATGATTTCAACAACAACACCATGGTTTTAGCGGGTAAGTTATTTTTATAGGCTGCATCTGTTTTTAGTATATCTAATAACTGATCAAGTGCATCGGTTACATGGTTGTTTAAAGCATCCATGGCTATTAACTGGTAGCGTAAATCAAGGTTACTGGTATCAGCCTTAATAGCCGCATTTAATTCATCTATATCTTTAACCTGCTGTGCTGCTATATGCAATTGGGCATGGGTTTGTAAACTAATAGTTTCTTCATTGTTTTTAACCGTTGAAGACTGGGTTTGAATATATTGTTCCATCTCCTCGAAACGAGACTCACGAAATAGTAGTTTAATAATAGAGGACGAAATACGTGGGTTTTCCGGATCTGATTGCTGTAATTTTTTTAATTCTTCAATTGCCTGATCCGGCTTATTCTCGTTATATAGTTTTACCGACTCAACCAGTAAAGCATCTGATGATCTAGGTAAGTGACGGGATAATAAATTGCGGATACTACGCTCAGACTCTGCTCCATGCATAACATCTACTACTTGCTGGTTATGAAATATCTGTAATGTGGGCACACTGACAATACCTAGTTCATTTTGTGCGAATGATTTGAACTTATCTGTGTTCAAATTAACAAGCAAGAAACCTCCAGAATATTCATTAACCAGTGCTTCAAGAGTTGGCCAAAGTTTTATACAGGGGCCGGCGCTTTCGCTCCAGTAATTAACCATAACCGGACCACGGACGGAGTTACCCAAAACCAGTTCGTTGAAATTATCAGGTGTTGCATCAAATATAAAATTATCAGTCATAGTTATTAGTCGTAAGTCGTAAGTCGTAAGTCGTAAGTCGTAAAAATTATAATTGTATAATTTCTGCCTGTAGAATTTTATCTAATCTTATTTCAAACACTATTTCTGAATCCAGTAATAGGTATTCAGCTTTATTTTTAATCTGTAGTTTAACGGGCTTTAGCTGCTCGTTACATATCTGGCCATCATCATTAAGCCATTTTAAATTTAACTGTTTTTTCTGCATTATGGCTATTTCATATATGTCGTAAATAGCACAGTCTATGGGTGTATAAGGATTATTTAACATCACACAACTCCATCAAGTATCTGAATTGAGTTTACACCAGTGAGTTTAAATATTTACCACACCATTAGCGAGCTGAAATACCTGGCTCTAGACTCTTAGACGATTATTTTTCTATTTATTCTTATAAATCAAACATATAGATATCCCAAAGATGATTACAAACATTGAATTATTTAAAGAAATGCCCTATCAAAAGCTTTATACTTACGACTTACGACTTACGACTTACGACTTACGACTTACGACTTACGACTTCTTATGAGTGATTACGACAATCGATTTGGCGGTATAGCCCGCTTATATGGTCAACGGGCTTTTAACATTCTAAGAAACGCTCATTTTTGTGTAGTCGGCATTGGTGGTGTTGGCTCATGGGCAGCCGAGTCACTTGCAAGAACTGGTATTGGTGAAATCACACTCATTGATCATGATGATATAGCTGCCAGTAATATTAATCGTCAGATACATTCCTTAAGCAGCACCATTGATCAATCTAAGGTTGAAACAATGGCTGAAAGAATTCAGCAGATCAACCCTGATTGCAAAGTAAATATCATTGATGACTTTATAACCGAGTCAAATTGCCAGAAACACCTGGAACATAATTATGATTATGTTATTGATGCTATTGATAGCATCAAGTTTAAATGTGCAATTATTTACTATTGCAAACGAAACAAAATACCCGTTATTACCACGGGTGGTGCGGGTGGATTAACAGACCCGACTCAGATCAGCTTTACTGACTTAGCTAAAACATGGAATGACCCATTAGCAGCTAAAGTCCGTTCTCAATTACGTTATCAATATGGTTACACTAAAAACCCTAAACGTTCTTTTGGTGTTAAGTGTGTCTATTCTACTCAGCAACAACAATACCCGAAAGATGATGGCAGCGTTGATTACGCCAAACCCGGCGTTAAAGGTGTTCATCTGGATTGTGCAATGGGCTTTGGCTCAGCAACGTCTGTCACTGCGAGCTTTGGCTTTGTTGCTGCTGCAAAAGCCATTGAAGATTTACTTAAAAAGAAATTAAAATGACTCAACTTAATTTAATGGCCCTACGCCATTCTGCTTTTTATAGCCCCTATCTTATGACAATGGCTGGCGGCCATTTAAAAGAAGCCGGCTTTGATGTTAATTACACCGTGCAAACTCCCGATAATCTGGTCAAAGATAATTTATTGAATGGCACTTGCCATATTTCACAGTCAGCTGTCGCTGCTGGCTTTTCATCACTAGAAACCAATCAACCGGATGACATTCGACATTTTGCTCAAATTAACTCTATGGATGGTTTCTTTATTGCTGCCCGTCAAAACAATCTGAACAAAACTTCTAAGTTTGACTGGCAACAATTATCCGGTAAAACTTTACTCGCAGATCATTTCTTTCAGCCCATGGCCATGCTTAAGTATGCATTGTTTGAAAAAGGCATCGAAGAGCAGAGCATAAATATTATTGATGCGGGTGATGTGACACAGATAGACTCCAGTTTCAGAGGAGGTTTGGGTGACTTTGTACACCAGCAAGGTCCTGCGCCACAACAGTTGGAGTTTGAAGGAATAGCTGATGTAGTTGCTTCTGTTGGTGAGGCAGTTGGAAAAATTGCTTTTAGTAGTTTGTGTTCTACTCAACAATGGTTAGAGAGCGAACTAGCAAAAGATTTTTTTAAAATTTATAAGCTTTCTTTGAAACAATGCCAGCAAAGCGATGCAGATGAAATAGCCGACTGTTTACAGAACTACGGATTCTTAACAGACATTAATAAAACGGTATTGAGTAATACTATCAGTACATATCAAACATTAGGGTGCTGGGATCACGATGGCTACATAACTCATGAAGAATATGAGAAGCTACTCGATGTATTTGAATACAGTAAACTTATTACACAGCGCCATCCATACCAGGCACTAATTAAATCATACTATTGATATTTTTTTATATTTAAAACATTAATAAAAGACTGATATACGTTTCACTTAAATCATTAATGGTTAATACTGAGCCCGGTAAACTTGCAACTTCGGTTTCAATACTGGTTGGGCGCAACCGATACCCTAGTTCTAACATAATATTATCGTTAATAAATGCTATGCCCCCTACCTGTGCACCATACACTAAACCAAGTGCGGCATCAGATATACTGGCATCGCCGTATTTTTGTAAAGCCCCACCAATTGCTGCACCACCAAAAAAACTAATTTCAGCGCTCATAGGTAGCAGATAATCTGCAGATACCATCAGCTGACTTATATCAAAATCATCATAAGTTACATAACTGAGAGTGCCATTAAACCGATACGTTTTCTTATAATATTTATCTAAATAAATACCAATGCCTGTTCCACTATCTGAACCCGTGAGTGTTGTGCCTGTCGCTTCTATATCGACAGTTTGATTAATAAACGCAATACCCAGTATTGTGTTATCCATGAAGCTTTCTGCATTAACATTAATTGAAGTCAATAACAGAAATAGTACTACGTTTATTTTTTTCATTTTATTCCAGCATTAATTATTATTAACAACTTAATTAACTAAACCGCTTTGACTCTAGCTGAAGCAGATTTATATTATATTTTCGCAACCAGATTAATAAAGAAGCCTTGACTATCAAAATCAAGATCAGTTAAGTCATCTGAAAAATCAGTAAAATTATAACCTACACCAAATTTAATATTTTTACCAATATGGCGATAAATTCCTAACAAAGCCCCTTCTTTTCTGTCTTGCGCATCAGGAAGGTCTAATAAACGATATTCCATTAATGCATCCCATCGATGTACAAAGTGCCAGTCTGCACGTAATACATACAAACTAGCTCTACTGTCGAAGAATTCAGGGTTATCACGCTCTTGAGCCACCTGGCCCAAACGATATGCGTATTTACCGCCAACACTCCAGCGACGACTTAAGTCATATATAGTATCTACGGCAAAGATATTTGATTTTTGTAAGAAATCTGCAGCACTTCCATCAACAGTTTGTTGACTTGATGAAGGCACATTAAAGAAGTGAGTATATTTAAATAAAGTATTCCAACGGTCATTGCGTACAGGGCGATAACCATAACCAATTATATATTCCTTAAACTCACCATCGTAAAAGTCACCTTCCGAACTTTCACTATCCGCATAATTTAACTTGCCAATAAAACGCCAGTCCGGGTTCATCTGGTAGCGGAAGGTATTTTTAAACAACCAGGTAATCTGATCAGTTTCGCTTAAATCAGTATTTTGTACTGTATCATCTCGATACTCGATAGCACCTGTGTATTTTACTGCATTATGCTCATAACCGAGCCCCAGGCCTAATGCTAAACGCTCTGTTTCCGCTGAGGTTTGTTTATCCTGTAATGTACCCGCCTCTGCACTAATTCCATATGTCCATCGATCATCTGGTGCTATATCAACACCCATTGCATGAGTCAAACCGGTAGGAACATCTCCGTGCGTGTAACGTTCTTCACCATACATACTGGTGGTATCGCTATATCGACTACGGAAACCCGTTGCCATATTACCTTTACGTGCACGTACACCATTATCTGAGCGCTCGTTATCTAATGCATAGCTCATATAAACATTAGTTTTATCGCTGACAAGATAATCTGTACCAATACGTGCTCCGGTTCCTGTATCGCCGGCTGACAATTCACCTTCTATATTGAAGCGCTCGGTAACACGCATAGTTGCCCCTGAACCCACACGATTATTCTCTTCACGGTTACCCGTCACATTCGTTGTGCCCTGTACATAACCATATGTAGTCCAGTTTTCTAATGAGTTATATGTTGCATTGAACGCAATATCCGTTCGGTTACCCTGTTTTTGAGTATCGACAACACTACTAGAATTATCTTCACGGGTATCAATACGAACCCCACTACTTAAACTCCAGTTTGGATTCAAACGATAATTTAAATCCACATCTGCATTTTCAGTTTTTAATGAAAGATCCTGATCTTTAATATCGGCTTTTACATTTAAACCCAGACTTTCAGTTAATGGCATATTTAATGTGCCACCAAACTGCTGTAAGTCATTTGCCGTTAACTGACCTGGTGCCGAGTAACCGGCTTCTCTGTCTTGTACATAAAAGGTTGCGTTACCTCTAACACCTTCTATTACATCCGTTAAACGCACACTTGAATCAATGCGATAAGCACCTGCTTTTCCATCAGCAGACAACCCTGTATCTAGTTCATCAAAATTAAAACCACCATCACTTGACCCTAAAGACTCACTGCCTGTACCTTCAGTTTCTGCAACTTCAAATTTCACCCAGGTACCCGCGTTTTTACGCATGGTGAAATCAATAGCTGTTAATTTGCTTTCGTTAGCTTCTTCTTCCTGTGAACTTAATGTTGTGCCCACTTTAAAATAATCATTAATCCAGTAGTGTGCTCTACCACCCACAGCAACATCGTCTAGATCCTGAAAGCCCGGCGTGTATTCATATCGTGCAACGAGATATACCGGGTTACCACTAAGCGAGCCATTATCAACAATTAGACTATCGCTTGCAGTTGATGACAATGGTTCACTTAATAAGATACGCCCCTGAATATAATCTATATCGTAATCCAGTGCCGGCACCAGGTCTTTCACACCTATAACAATACCTGAATCCTTATCCCTTACTTCTATACGTAAACGATCTGAACCACCCATAACATCTAAATGACGTAAGAAGTATAAAGAACCACCTGTACCTCTAAATTCATCTCTCCCGCCTACTGTCCCCGGTTCTGCTGCGAAGGCATCGACAATAAAGGTTTTTTCACCAAACGCCGTTACATCTTTGCTTTCATAATGCCCGTTAGCACCATACAAGCCACGATCAATATGTGCTAAATCTGTATCAACGTATTGTGCGAGAAAATTACCCCACAAGGCATAATCAGACTGCCGCTGTACTTTTACAAAAAACTTACCCGAAGTTGGTGCATTTTCTACAACACTGCTGTCATCACCGAATGTTGGATAGAAATAATCAGGATCAATTCTACGGAACAATGCATCAGGTGTTTTTTCCATGAAATTAGTAAAGATTTCATCGATTGGCCCTTCACCGGAATCTGCACTCGCAGTTAACTGCCAGCCTTCCCCAAATTTACCGTCAACATAAAACGCCAGGTAACCATCTGTATTCAATTCGTTTTCGTAATGGGTATCATCTTGCGTGACAATATTTGCCGGGCCATTTGTATTATCTTTAGCCATCGTCACGTCAGCTATACCTACATAGAACCAGTCACTTTTCTTTAACTCAAGTTCACGTAAAAATAATTCACCGTTACCCGCTTTATCAAGTACCGCGACTTCAACAGTATGTAAACCCGGACGAAATATTTCATCACTCACGAATTTACCATCATCATTTACAGGCAGTTCACGACCAGCTAACCAGACTGTATGGTTTTCAGGAATACTGTCACCGTTTATAGTAACGGTTCCGCCTTGCAAAGGAATTGTCTGCCTATGAAGATGCGTTTCACCATAACCAACCAACAACTCTTTATTAATATCAACGGGTGCTGCAGTCTCATCCGAAACGTCTTTATCTAAGTTATCTATTAACCATAATGGTAATGCTTGTGTTTCATCAAAATTATTTTTACTATCATATACGCGCAGCAAATATTTTAGCTTTTTAGTAGGCCCTTCAAAATCTTCATATGATGCTAACCATTCAGCATTGCCCTGCTTATCAACAGGTATGACCACCAGTGCTTTATCTCGCGTAGACTGTTCTTCTTCAAATATTCTAATTTCTGATTTAGCAATATAATCACGATAGTTACTATACGATTTAAAGTAGACTTTATTTTCCTGCACTTCCGTCTCAACTATATCCTCATAACGAACACTATTAGGCCAGGCAGTAATATTTAATCGGGGCTGCAGTTTTAAATTATCAAACTTGAACTGTATTTTTGCATCTTCTAAAGCCACATCAGTACAGCGCTGTAGATCAGCAATATTCTTATACGGGTCATGTATAGGTTCACCATCAACTGAAATACGCATTAGATTTAGCGCATAAGGTGTTTGTGCTTCAGCCTCTCGGGTTATACGCGTAATATCAAGCCCCTCATCTTCCTCAAGAACGGCCAGCTCATCATATACAATCTGAACTTCAACACGGGAACTATCAAATTGTACAAAACCAGTACTAACTACATCTTTAGAGTGTACAAAACCACGCCCTTCAAATTCAACTTGCTTATCAGTCAATTCAAGTTCGGTTTTTATTGACTCCATGACTTTATGTGCACGAGCCGTAGATAAACCAATATCATCCCCATAAACCATAGCTGTACGACGAGATAAACGTTGATTGTCTGTATAACCGATAAAACTTAATCTAACATTCGAACGGTCAGAGATATCGTCCATTAATTTTTTCAACCGATTTGTATAAGCGGATGAAATTATGGGTTCACCTTGCTGCAGACGTATCGCTTTTATTGGTCCAGTGGGTGGATCATAATTTAGCGTAATAGTTTCAGAAGCAGCTTTTTCAGGGCATGCCTGAGCCTGTGCAGTAAAGTCCTGGAATGGGTCGTCATGCCAGAATTCAACTTCAATACGACGATTAAGCGAGCGCCCTTTTTCTGTATCATTTGAAGCAACAGGGCGCGTTTCACCTTTTCCGTCACTACCCACGGCGGTATTCGGCAAACCCAGAACATCAGCTATTCCTAAGGCAACACGTCTGGCTCGTGCTTTAGATAAAGCAACATGCTTACCATAAATTCTTTGTTGTCGATCGGTTAGCGGCAGGTTATCAGTATGCCCGACAAATCTAACTAGTACATTATCTTTACCACGCAGGTTATGTAACACTTCTTTTATTTCACGAACAAATTCCTCAGGAATTTCAGCCTGCCCTTCTTCTAATCGTAAGGGTGAAATCAAATTACGTAATCGAGCACGTTTTGCTGTACCTTCTTTATAACGTAATTTACAAACAGTTTCTTTACGACACACCTTAATACGATTTAGTTTTGGTGCTTCTACTACAACTTCTTTTTCTACTACATATTCTTTTATTTCGTCGTACCAAACCTGCACTTCAACACGCCTGTTTTTTGATTTTCCTGCCGCTGTGTTATTACTTGCTATGGGTTGTGTAGAGCCGACACCATCATATGATACAGACTCTGGCGGCAAATCCAGAACTCGCTGAAAGAATTCAGCAGTAGATTCTGCACGAGCACGGGACAAACCAATATTATCACCATATTTAGCTTTGCTTGCTCCGCCGAGTTTATCGTTATCACTATGTCCGACAAAGTGTACCCGAACATTTGCGCGATTTTTCATTGTATCTAATAATTGCTTCAGTTCATTAATAAACTGATCAGGAATAAGTTCTTTACCTGAGGCAAACGAAATCGGTGCTACTGCATTTTCCAGCTTAAAAGTCTCTGCATCTTTTTGTAAAACTTTCTGTAATTCGATTCTGTCTTCTTCTTTTGGTCTGAAGAAAGTTTCATCCTGAATCCATAAATTAAACACCGCTGCTGGTGGTAAATGCTGTTCAGTATTTTCACCAACATCATGTGATTCAAGCGTTAGAGGTGGCTCTTCTATTTGACCTTCCGGGCTTTGATTAAATTCCAGCATGTCTTGCCAACTGGTTTCTGCCTGAGCTGGTAGAGTTGTTAACAGTAATGCAACACCAAACAATAGCGATAAGAATATTAGAGGCGTTACTTCATGTAAACATGTATGTCTGGGGAAGCAACTGGTAAACAGATAACGGATTAGTATGCGGGAGTTATTCATCAAACTCACCCCCTACCGGTCCGCCCTTACGCCAGAACACTTCTGTTTCTATCATTAACTGATAACAACAGTTCAAATCTTCCCAGCGTTTTTCAATCTCGTCTTTTACTGCATCAAGACGGTCATTAACTTCAGATTCACTTTCATTTTCTGCCAGATAAGACAAGCGTAATAATGATGGATCTTTAGCCAACTCTGTCATGAGCAAATCAAGACGCGGCAACCACTGAGGTCGCATTTCAGTACTGTTTTCTTCAAACACAGCATCTGCCATATCCAGCCTAACAACGCGATGTATAGCTGCACCGAAGTTAAACTTAACCATCTTACCTCGAGTTGCACGAACCACTCGTGGATTTTCTGTGGTTAATCGATACCCACTTGGTAAGCTACGTTCATCAAGCTTGATAATAAAGTTAGAACCGCGATCAGGATTTGGAATTACTGCACAGGTTAGGTGGAAACGACCATGTGAATCAGCTGTTATTTCCAGTCCTTTTGCAGTGAGAACACGTACACCTGGTATGCCTTCTTCGCCCTCATCCTGATAAGCATTTAAGTTTTTATCGTCAAATATTTTCCCTATTACATCAGAGCAATCAAAAGTGGGGTCCGGTACGACTCGCACCGTTGCCTGTGCAACTAAAGAAGTTGCTCCTGTTGTTTGATTATTTCTCGCTACGGCCCTGTTGACGTATTCACCTTCTCCAACACCAGAACCAACAACCAATAATAGTTTAATATTAACGGTTGAATTTGCGTCAATGGTGCCTATATTTCCCCAGGTTAAAATTCTTGCCTCGTTACTATAATCCTGGGTTGTTTCTATACCAACAATCTGACTTACGTCTATTTCCTCGTTAACGGTACTCTCAGGCACGCGATTAACATTGTTCTCATCAACTGTACCTTGAGCATAAACAGGTTCAACTTTTACATAACCACCAGTACCTTTTTGTATTCTTCCAGATCCATTTATATATTTAAAGCCAAATGGGAACAGGTCAACTACATCAAGATCATATAAAGGCGCCGGTAAAGTATTATTTAATGTAATGGTATATGGTACTAACTGACCACGAGTTACATTAACTAAGGCAGATGTTTTACTAATTGATATAGCATCATCAAGTTCCGGATCTAGAGCAATATGATTATTAAATATCTGGTCATCACCTACACCGTTATTGAAAATAAATTTTTGATAATACTCAGTCCCGGTTGTACGTGGCGCAATTGTAGTTGGGGGTGCAAATTCAGATGTTTGCACCTCACATTGAGTTGTTGGAAGTGGATCATTAGCACAACTAACCGCATCGAAACCAGGATCTGTTAAAGGTGATACTGGTGGAATAATTTGTGAAACATTTGGTGTAGCTGGATTACTATCACTATCGAAGTAACCTGCAGGAGGGAATATATTAATTGTATATTCAGCGCCTGCTGCACACTCGGCCTGAGAAAAGTTTAATTCAAACTTATAATAACCGTCACGTGTAGTGATTTGATTCTGTTGAGCCGGATCAACAAAGCAGCTTGCGGGCAATATAGTTCCGCTTGCATTCACTAACTGCAGCCCTGCATTCACTACAGGTGTTCTTAATACTGAATCATAAGCGACGCCATTTGGTTGAATCGGCAAACTTATATCAGGAATATGAGAGCTTTGTGTTAGTTCAAATAGCTCAACTGTCTGCGGCCCATTACCACCAAAGAAAGGCGATATAGCTGTACCCAGTGAAGCCGTATTATTTGATGCACCTGGTGGACGGAAGCGTAATGCATACTTAAGTGCATCACCGTCATTTGGTACCAGCCCTAATACATTGTAATTACCATTCACATCTGTAAATACTGAATCCAGATAATCACCCGGATTAATCGAGCCGGCACCAAAATAAACCTCAACTTCCCAACCGGCGATAACACGTTCTTCCGCATCCTGATTTACATCAAAATTTGCATCATGCCATATACTACCACTTAAAGTTGCTACGCCTGGAGCTCCGCCTACAGCCAGACCTACGGTTGAGCAGGCATCTACATTTTGTGCCGCTCCAGAGCAGTTAATAGGAACGATAGTATTAACCGGCGGAATAACACTCGCCGGAGGGAATGCAACAACACCCCAGTCAACCGCAACTGTATTGTTAATAAATAAACCTTGAGCAGCAGCTGAATCTATTTGTGCCAGATATCTGAGCGTAAATTTATCACCCGACTCAAACATAAAGTTCGGACTCGTCGCTAATTTAGCCTGGTCATAATTTACAATTAGTCGTGGTGCTGTAAATACAATATTGATTGGATCAGCAACACCGTTTAACCTCGCAGAGTTTGGAACATATGTTATTAAGTTTGACTGATTAATATTATCAAACAGTTTAAGCGTATCACCTGCACCAACATCAATTGCGCTTGGACCAACGTTTTCTACCGTAATAAAATATTCAAGTATGGCCCCAGGTTGTGCGGTTCCGCCACCAACAACAAACACATCTTTAGATATACGTAGCTGCTGAGTACTTCCTACAATAATATCAGTTGGCTGATCTCCATTGAGATCATTACCATCAGCATCTGTCTGTTCTTCAGGGAACTCAGCACTGGTTACCAGACCTTGATTACTGATGATGTCACCATCAACAACACCAATTGCATTAACGGTTACATCAAAGACAATTATTGCTGACTGCTGAGGATTAACTATTCCATTACCTGTGGTTGGAATTGGTGGTGTTAAATCTGCGGAGCTAACAGGTAAACCACCAACCGTTGGTAGTGTTCCCGCAACATCTGCAATAGCCTCTCCATTTAAAGTGGTGGAGTTTAAGACGTAAGTTGTATCAGTTGGTACGGCATCAATCAATACCACTTCGGTAGCTGGAATAGTTCCTGAGTTATCAATTGTAATGGTGTATCGCAGAGTATCGCCGGGGTCAACCTCACCCACATTATTATTATCTACAACCAGTTCGACAATTTTCTGTGCATCAATAATCGCTACATTACCCACCACATCTCGAGTAGGGTCGCCAATAATTTCTGTATCAGGATCATCTGAAGGTTGCTCAGAAAATGCACCACTTCCCACACCATCGCCGCCAACAAATGCCTGGTTAGAAATAACTGTACTGTTAACTACATTTTCATTTACCAGAACGTCAAACTGTATGCTTGCTATATTTGTCGTTGCTGTACTATCTGCTCGCATTGCACCCGGAGTTAAATCTTCAAGTGCATTTATTAAAATACCATCCTGTAAAGGTGAAATACCCGCAGTTGCATCAAGCATCGCGACGCCATTTAATCGGGTACTATTTGCAACATAACTTGTATTCGCCGGCACCTGATCACGTAACAGGGTATTAATTGCATTTTCAGCACCAATATTTTGCGCTGTAATGGTGTAGCGTAAGATATCGCCCGCCTGTAACGTTGTCGCAGAGCCGGTTATATCTTCAGACGTTTTTAATAAACGGAATGTAGGTATTGAACCGATAATAGTTTGTGTAGGATCCAGTGCACCAGGTAAGTCAGGGTCATCCGACAACAAAGAACTAAACCCTAATAAAGAAACATCGGCCTGATTTCTTACCAGAACGCCACTATCAATAACACCTTGCAGCGTCACTTCAAAATCAATAAGCAGGGTATTATCACCGCCGGTTAATTCGCTAAGCGTCATATTTCTAACATCTAGAATACCAGCGCTATTGGTTCCCGCATTAATATCTGTATTACTGGTATCGGCACCAGCTTGTGACACGTTTATATTGGACATGGAACCGGGCACAAATAAACCTGCACCGTTTAAACGATCAACTTCATCCGTCAAACTAAAGTTGTTTGCGGGAACCGGCCCATCATTTCTAATCGTAATTTCGTAGCGTACACTATCACCTGGCTCTGCAGTAAATGCATTTGCACCGGTAATGGTATTAAACACTTCTTTCTCGATGACAAGATCAGGAGATTCAACCGTAGTCGTTGCTACATCTTCATGATCCAGAGCGTTTGCAGGTGTGCCATCAGTAAGTAACTCATTATATTCTCTGATTTCACCTGCCACTACACCAAGCGGTGTATCGGCACTAAACCATTGTGTACTTGCTGCAATATTATCCAGTGTAGAGTTATTAACGTTATCCTCATCGAGTTCTGCATCATAAGTCACGATTAAACGATTAGATGGTGCAATCTCTGTTTCAGGTGCCGTCATCGTTATAGTGAACGTACAAATTGTTGGATCAGTTATAGTTGGCGGAATAAAGTTAGTTGTGAAATGTGTATTTTCTACTAGAG
>Ga0316205_10003668_pt1 | contig 14235 bp, 10 predicted proteins | sample 3monthpyrite_MG_FD_204941 | JGI IMG/M metagenome (GOLD analysis project Ga0316205, IMG submission 204941) | Microbial mat bacterial communities from mineral coupon in-situ incubated in ocean water Damariscotta River, Maine, United States -... | ecosystem: Environmental > Aquatic > Marine >... | reverse complement strand
TCACTAATATGATAGCCCCGGCCACTGGATTCTTTGCGATTGGCATTGGACAGCATAATAAGCTCTGAACAACGTTTCACCAGAGCAAGACTTAAAAATATAAACATAGAGAAAGTGAGTAGCCAGAATGATAAAACAACATCGATGGCGATGGCTCCGGCAAAAATGCGAATAGTATATAGTCCTGCAAGTAGCAGTACATCAATAATTGCATGTGCTTTGAACTTAACAGAATAGGCTGTGGTCATGAATAAATAAAGGAATAAAATACCGAAAAAATCAGGCGATAGAAACAACGCGAGACCCAGGCCGATAGCTGGAAGTAAACAAGCAAGCAAAATTCCGTGAGATAATTTAATGTCTCCAGATGCAAACGGACGCAAACGTTTTCGTGGATGTTCGCGATCGGCAGGTAGATCCAGCAAGTCATTCAGTACGTAAACACCGGATGCACACAAGCTGAATGCGGCGAAAGCTATTATTCCATTTATGATCAGGGGGATGTTAGTAAACTGGTGAGCAGTAAATAGTGGAACAAATATCAGCAGGTTCTTCATCCATTGATAAACACGTATTGCTTTAATATATCGTAGAAGACGTGTGTTTCTTTCATCGAATATATGCTTGATTGTTGTAACAAGTCTTGCGGATTTTTCTACGTTTCTATCAGGATTGACGAGGATGGCTGCTTCTGCATGCTTCCATATATGAATGTCTATCATCGCATTGGCTGCGTATTCAAAGGGCTGGCCATTGGTAATAGCCTGAATTTTTTTCAGCTTGCGTTTGCCAGAAATATTTTCATCTATGCTGCTTGAAATCACATCAGTAAATAAACCTAAATATTCAGATATCTTTTTTGCTAAAATATGATTGCTTGCAGTTGCCAGTATTAACGTTCGGCCATTGTTTTTTTCAGTTTTCAGAAAATCAATCAGTTTATTATTGTACGGAAGTGATTCGACATCCAGATTTACCCGCTGGGAAATCATTTCTTTCATGTAGGCCTTTCCTCGTAGAAGCCAGAACGGGATTAGCAGGCAGTGCAAGAAATTTGATTTCAAGAGGGCGAAAAAAGATTCGTACAACATATCGGTTTTAATCAGGCAGCCATCCATGTCAACAAAGAGCGTAGGTAAATCGTTATTAATGTTTTTATTTGTTTCCATGATTGAATACTACCTCTGCAAAACCTTTTGGTTAAGTAATTCTTTGCCAGATACTGGCCCGGAGACCAGTTTGTATGATGACCCGGTAATACTGGGCCCATGTACCAGCCAAACCACTCTGTTTGGGTAGGCTTGCAGTAATTTTTTACGGGTTGATAAATCTTTGTCCCAGGCATATATGGGGTGTTTTGGTTCCGGTGTTGTTAAATTATAAGATGCGACAGACATATAGTCAGGGAATCGATTACCTTTGACTAGGATAAGACCATTACTGAAGTCGTTCTGTTTTGCAAGCTGAGTTATGCCTGGTTGCATATTACGATAATGAAAATACTTGTCTATGCTTCTCCAGGGGAGGAAGTTGATTGTGCTGACAATACTGAGTGCAATTACACCGGTTACAGCCTGTGTCATACCATTTTTCTCATCAGGCAACCGTTTTCCAATGAAGAATAAACCACGGACAGATAATGCAATAGCCGGAAAGATCATAAGATACCAGTAGCGCGCGCCAAAATCAGGGCCACCGTTGAACCAGTAAAGCGAATGAAATCCTGCAACAGTCAGAATTATCCAAAGCATCCAGTAATCTTTTTTTCGTGCGGTGCCTGAGAATAAAAACACAATTACCAGGATCAACGATCCGGTAGACCAGCCAAATAACTCAATGTTTACGGCAAAAGTATTTTGACGATTATTATTAATAACGTCTCTTAACCCATGTCCTTTGTATGGATCAAGTCCGCCCCAGTGCAGCCCTTTGTCAGGACCGAAACCAAGTGAATTGACACCTGGAGAATAAGTTACATTAAAGTAAGTCATTACTGGAAATTCTGTAGCACTTCCGGTCAATGCTTCGTTGTAAGGTAGTGTAATAGCGCCTGTAAGTAATGTTGTTAAACCCAGTACTGGAATAAGTTTAAGCTTTTGTTTCCATGTTTTTATTCCAAGAGCCCAAAAGCCGAGTATAAGTGCCAGAATGAGTCCGTCCATGGGTCGTATCAGGCTGGTCAGGCCTATCATTGAGCCGGCGAGTATCGCCCATTTGATCTCAGGACTCTTTCGCATGCGTGCAACGGCATAGCTTGCAGCTATTGCACATGTGAGTGTCATTGTGTGAGCCATGTAACTCATGGCAAGAAAAATAAACCAGGGCGAAAAACAAAATAAAAGGGTAATCAGTCGTGCGGTGAATCGATTAAATAATTCCTGCGCCAAAAGATATATTAGTAGTGTGCATATACCTGCCAGAACAGGATTAACTAACCAGGGTGCACCCAGATAACTTCCAACTGCCAGTGCTGCAGGCCACCCTGGAGGGAAAATGGAATACCAGTAGCTACTCTCATAGAGCATAAGGTCGATATTGAATGCTTCAGGGACTAACATAGGTGGAAGTGAAAGCATTCCCTGAGAGAAATAGCTGGCCTGAATAAGGTATGTGACTTCATCAGGTATATGTGGATGTTGCTCATATACGAAAATATTGAGCAAGGCAGATATTACAACCACAATAATGGAGATAATTATTGCGAACCGATCAAGAGAGCTTTTTTTAGAGGAACTGTCAGGATCGCCAAACCATTGATGAAATTTAAGGGTTAATTTTCCCAGCGTTTCTTGTGGAATACTTTTCAGAAGCAGAATAAGGGTTAATATATTAACGATTTGTATAAATGAAGCGAGGAGCAGTTCCTGGGCCTGGATTAGTCGATTGAATGAAGGTGCTATGCTAATAGTTGTTATTGCCAGAAGTATAGCGATAGTTTTCCAGGTGTTTAAGTGAGTGAAAATCCAGTTATAGATCTTTTTCAGTGTGGATTTTAACGCAATAAAAGTAATGCACGCCTGTAAAGCTATGATGGCAAGGCAAAAGAAATCGATGTCTGTTAATGACATATTAATGGTTTTGTAATGTTGGTATCCTATCAGGTTACCGGCATGAATCAGCTGTAAAGCAGCAGCTTGTCCAACAACCAGTAACGCTAACCAGGCAAAGCTTTTATTTGAATTTCTTTTTACTGATGCTGCGAGAATGAATAGCGCCACAGAAAAAGATAGTGGCAAGCAAATAGCAGAAAGGAGTAGTTCCTCATTATTTCTGAAATACGGGGTTGTAGCCGCCCATATAGCGATAAAAATGCTGAATATAAAAAATACAGGCTGTAGATATTTAACGTTAAAATGCATAGTTATGGATATCGTAATGTAAAATGATAATTATTATTCTCATTTAATGACTGTGTATGAATGACAGTATAAACGTCAATGATTAGAGCTACCAGCTATTGTAGCCGGTTCCGGTTAGTCTGGTTTCTGCTCATAGTCTGAATCATTTAAGGCATTGATATTTATTGCTTTCACTGTATGTTAAATTACTATATAGTTATTTTTACCAGTGTGCTACATGTGTTTATATGGTTCATTTTATATCAGATATTGATTGTGGATATACAGTGTATTGTTCGAAGTGAAAATTTTCCATCAAAGTCATTTTATTTTGCTGCAGTTTCTTATGAAATGTAGTAATTATATGTGCTGAAGAGAAAAATATCGTCGTAGTGCTGGTTTAATTAAGGTAGGGTTATTTCTGCGATTTTGGGGTGATGATGCGTAGATTATTTCGAAAAATCCATAAATGGATATTTATATTTGTCGGTGTGGCCATGTTTATCTGGGTAGGGACGGGTATCTTTATGTCGCTGCCTCTGGTACCCATCTGGAAAACGGGTCCAATAACTGAAAAAGCAGATTATAGTGCAGTAAAGACGACTGTAGCTGATGCAGTAGCAACTATAAAGCAGAATAACGCCTCATTTGAACGTCCGGTTTCAGTTCAGTTACAAAGACATAAGCAATATCTTGCTTATGTTGTCACTGGCAGTAAGCGCAACAAGTACCTCGTAAATGCAGTTACTGGTGAATATTTTCAATTTTCTAAAAATGATGCAGAAAGCCTGACTCGTCAGGTCTTCAATATTGACCAGCCTGTTCTGGAAAACAAGCTTGTTCGTCATCACAATACAAATTATCCATATGGCGTATTACCCGTTTACAAGATTCGATTTAAAGGGAGTGATTCCGACGCATATTTTGTAAACCCGACCGATGCAAAAGTTCACCGTCGTACCTTGTTGATGCGCGTAAGGGCGATTGCCGGTATCTTGCATGATTTTGGCCCGGTAAGGAAATTATTGGGTAGTGACACAGCAAGGTGGAGCCTGTTATTGTTTGTTTCTATCCTGGCATTTATAGGGACAGTGGCAGGAATGTATCTTACATTACCAAAGCGAAAGCGTAGTTAATGGTTATAGATAATACTTCGAAAATGAATAAGCGCTTATACAAGCATTGTTATATATAAGTGCTTATATTGATACATTTGAAAGTTAGTGATTGTTAATGCTGTGTTGAATTTTATCATTGTTTGAGTATGTTTTTTTGTGATGTAATTTCAGGAAGCTTATATGCGTAAAAATGAAGATGCTGATAAAGTAGTTCTAATGTTAGGTTTTGCACGACTGAGTGTGGTCGGGATGTCAATCTCGATAGCAGTTGTTGTGGCCCTATTTATATTTATGATGACGGCTATATTGCTACTTACAGGGGATCCTGGAGACCAGTTTATGGGTGATAACCTTAAAAAACTGTGGGTTTTCTTTCCAGGTTATACAGTAAGTATGGCAGGTAGTCTTATAGGAGCTGCATATGGGGCGTTATTCGGCCTGATAGGCGGTTTCCTTATAGCTTTACTTTGGAATCTGACCCATTACATATATATCGGTCTGGTTGTTATTCGAAGTTTGTGGTGGCGTATGATGGCCGAATAGGGTTGAAGGGGAGGAATTATGAATTCTAAAGTGGTTCAAGATCTTAAAAAAGATGATCGTATAGATGACGATCTGGTTCATGCAACAGTAAAATTGAATACCTTACTGTTTGCTTTGGTGCTGGCATTTTTATTTGGGCTGACAATGTTAGCACTTACTTATATATCTTTATATCGAACACCCGAAGGTCAGTACAGTTTTCTTAATTTATTAGCTGTATTCCTTCCTGGTTACACTGTCAGTGTACAGGGAGCGTGGATTGGAATGCTCTGGGGTGCTGTTATTGGCGCTGTATCAGGTGTAGTAGTGTATCGTATTTATGCCAGAAGCATTTATAAGCAAGTGCTTGATTTTCTGGAGTCACCTGAGGTAGATGAATCAGAGTTTGAGCGGGTTACTATGAAAATATCTGGTCACCCATTAGGTCTGGCACTGGGCTCTCTTATTGCTGTCAGTTTAGTGGTTGCAACAAACTTACTTGTCATTCGAGGTACAGCAGGTGACAGTCATAATGCAGCATTGTTATCTAATTATTTGCCGGGATATACAGTAAGTTTTCCTGGCAGCCTGATTGGTGCTGCAGAATTGTTTGTGGTGACCTATCTGTTTTGTCTTATATTGAGTGGTACATATAATAAGGTAGTCGAATTAATGAAAGGGAAAAGATCATGAAGCCAGCCTCTGAACACGTCATAATTCTGGGCGCGGGCCCTGCTGGCTTGGCTACCGGTCATGAAATAACCCGACATGGTGGCAAGGTTACCGTACTTGAAAGAAATAATTTTATTGGTGGGTTATGCAGGACGATTGAAAGCCAGGGCTATAAGTTTGACCTGGGAGGGCATCGCTGGTTTACCAAAAATGAAGAATTGAACAAGTGGTTCAGAGACTTGATGGGCGATGAAATAGTCATGGTTGAGCGTACGAGTCGAATTTTCTATAGTGGAAAATACTTTTATTATCCAATTCGGTTTGGTGATATTTTCAAAAAAACAGGTCCGTTCACTATTATGCATGCGGGTTTTGCATTTTTCTGGGCAATGTTAAAGCAAGCAATATTCAAGCGACCAATCGTAAATATGAAGCAGGCTTATACCTCCCAGTTTGGTAGTAAACTGTATGAAATGTTTTTCCGCCAGTACACAGAAAAAGTATGGGGCTTACCTTGCGATAAATTATCTTCTGACTGGGTTTCTCAGCGCAGTAAAGGCTTGTCTATCTGGACAGTAGTTCGTGAAGCGCTGATGAAAAAAGACAAGAGCCAGGTCGCCAGTTTAATTGACGAATTTATGTATCCCCGATATGGATATGTACGTGTACCTGAAAGAATGGCTGAAGATATTGTAGAAAAAGGTAATGACGTACACCTGGAAGCAACAGTTACCGGCGTTATCATGCATGATGACAATGACTATGAAGTTATTTACCAAAAAGACGGACAGGAGCACAGCATAAGAGGAACAGATGTTGTGTCTACGATACCGTTAGGTGTTTTGGTGAAAATATTAAAACCGGGTTGTAGTGATGAAATCAGAAAGATAGCAAGCAGTCTGGTTTTCAGGGATTTGATAACTGTTAATGTAATGATAAAGAAAAAACAGGTTTCTCTGGATACATGGTTGTATATTCAGGATTCCGATATTTTATTCGGGCGAATGCATGAACCTAAAAACTGGAGTAAAGACATGGTTCCGGATGATGATCATACATCGCTGGTGCTGGAATGTTTTTGTACCTTCGGCGATGAGATCTGGAAGCTGACAGATGATGAAATCCGTGAGCGTTGTGTCAGTGACCTGGTCAATAAATTAAAATTTATTGACGCAGATGAGGTCGAAGGCGCTTCTATTATCAGAACCCGCGAGGCGTATCCTGTTTATGACATGCAGTATACTAAAAACACTCAAGCGTTATTGAACTTCCTTGAGAGTTTTAGCCATTTACATATATCAGGTCGTGGTGGTACGTTCCGATATAATAACTCTGATCATTCAATAGAAATGGGATTGTTATTAGGTCGAAAGTTACTTGGATATGATATAGATCATATGACAGTCAATACCGAGTCAACTTACCAGGAAATTATTTCTGTCAATGAACCTGAACGTGACAGTTTTTCATTGGAAGATAAGGTGGATCCTAAAGTCGAAAGCAAGTCTGAATAACATTTTTAGCCTGGTTTTCGGATGGCGTATATGCAAGATAATAATAAAAAACTAACAATCAGTCTGATCATGCCAGTTTATAATGGTCTTGGTTATATTGAAAATAGCCTGCCTCCGCTTATACGGATGAAAGACAGAGGTGACATTGCAGAAATTATTATCGTTGATGATAGTTCAACTGATGGTACGGTAGATTATGTGAAATCACTTGGTTTAAAGGTGATTCCATCAGGTGGTCGATTGGGGCCAGGTGCGGCCAGAAACATGGCTGCAGAAATTGTTTCCGGTGATATTATCTGGCTCGTTGATGCTGACGTTATCGTTCATGATGATGCTGTTAACTATATTTTTGAAGCGTTTGAGCAAGAAGGTGTTGTCGCCGTATTTGGTTCATATGATGAACATCCTCCAGCGCAAAATTTCCTGTCACAGTATAAAAACCTGATACATCATTTTTACCATCACAGAGGCAGAAAAGAAGCATCTACTTTCTGGTCAGGTTGTGGTGCCGTTAAAAAAGATAAATTTCTTGAGCAAGGTGGTTTTGACATAGAGATGTACAAGCGTCCGTCAATTGAAGATATAGAGCTAGGTTACAGATTAATAAAAGCAGGTGGGAAAATTTTGCTTATTCCGGAAATGCTTAGTACGCATATGAAAGAATGGCGTATCATAAACCTTTTACACACTGAGATATTTTGCCGGGCAATTCCATGGTCTCGTTTGATGCTTAATAGCACAGGGATTGTGAATGATTTGAATGTAGGTGCATCTGAACGAATCAGGGCCATAATAGGGTGTCTTTTTTTTCTGGTCATATTATTGTCAATAATACAGATACTCCCCTGGTGGAGCGCTATAGCCTATTTTGTGGTGGCAATTATGATAAATTTTGATTTATTTAAATTGTTTTTAAGCAGAAAAGGATTGGTTTTCTCGATTGCCGGCATGCTATACCATCAGTTTTATTATCTTTATAGTACTTGTGCATTTGCCTGGTGTTGGTTCGAAAAGAAATTCAAGCAAATAGTGAAATAAGAAGGCCTGATGACCCCGGTTTTTTTCAAGCTGCATAAGAAGCAAGGCAGAGTAAATCTTCGTCTTTTGATTTCAGGAGCGGTCGAAGATAAAAAATCAACGGCAAAGGAAGTTGTATGTTCAAGAAAGCATTGAAATTTATTGTTCATGCACTCTCATTGATCCTGGTATTTCCTGTATACCTTTTATATTTAATTATCGGGACTCTATCAGATAAAGATCAGGTTTTTTCCAGTACGGTACAATTGCTGAGCCTGTTTCCTGGTGTTTTGGGTAGTTATATTCGGGTTGCTTTTTTTCGTTTATCCCTGGATAAATGTGAGCAGGATATCTTTATTGGTTTCGGTACTTTATTTTCACAAAGACATACAGAATTAGGGCATGGTATTTATATTGGGCCCCAGTGCAATATTGGTAAATGCCGTATCGAGAAAAATTGTTTATTAGGCAGTGGTGTACATATCATGAGCGGTAAACAGCAACATAATTTCACAAGCCTTGAAACACCTATCCGTGATCAGGGTGGTCATTTCGAAAGCATTACGGTTGGAGAGGATAGCTGGATAGGAAATGGCTCTCTTATAATGGCTTCAATTGGAAAAAAATGTATAGTTGGGGCCGGTTCAGTGGTGAGTAAAGACATTCCCGATTATTCGATTGTCACAGGAAATCCCGCGCGTATTATCAAATCAAGACTGGAAGAATAGTTTCTTTTGGTCACGATTCAGTGAAATCACCTGGTAATTATAATGATGCTCGTTCTGGCAAATTACATAAATAATGAATAACTCCAAATTTGAAAATAAACTGATTATTAATATTGCCGGAGAGCAAGAGGGTTTTTGTTGGGCGGGAGTCCCTTTTAATCGTGGTGAAGTAAAGGAGGCTGGGCAGCTTAAATTCCAAAATAACGATGAAGATATTGATTGTTATGCAAGGCCGTTATGTTTTTGGGATGATGGTACTATAAAGTGGATAAATCTCGGTTTCTATCATAACGAGATAAATTCAGATAAATATATTCTGACAATATCGTCGGTTGCTGAATCCCGTTTATTAGAAAATACAGAAAAGGAATTTAATCTGGATGCTAATAGTGAACTGGTACTACAGAATCAGAGCTATTCATATATATTAGATTTTGATGCATTAAACTTACGAATACACTCGCGCGATACAAAAAAAGAAATATTGACTGTTCCGGATTTAAGCGGGACTCTGGATAAAGGTGCTGAGGGATTAGTTACAGCAAGTATAGATCGCTGGGAAGTAAGCTCGTACCAGAATCTGGCAAACAGGAAAGATAATGTCTATAGAGTTGAGTTGGAGGGAAGCTTTAACTACACATCTGAAAAGCCGCAATTAAAATTTACTACGACACTTGAAATTATTGGCTTTCTTCCGCTTATAAAGATTCAGGTCTGTTTACATAACCCAGGTCGTGCAATACATGCAGAAGGCTTATGGGATTTGGGTGACGGTGGTTCGGAATTTATAGATGCCTTTTCTATGGGCATTGAATTTCCGGAAAATTCCAGACTGGAATATAAGTTAACCCTGGATAAAACCATGCAGGATGCAGGCGTTGATACGAGTATATGTCAGTATGCAAGTGGTGGAGAAAACTGGCAAAGCCCGGTGCATATTGACAAGGATGGACGCATTCCATTATCAGTAAACGGGTATAAGGTTGTAGATGCTCGAGGGCAGGTTTTTGAAGGTGATAGAGCTACACCGGTTATCCGTGCCATTAATGGACCGAGCGTGACGCTTGAAAAATTCTGGCAAAATTTCCCGGCGTCGATGAATCTTGAAAACAATTGTAGTCGTATCGGTTTTTTCCCATTGCTTGAAAATACTAAATATGAAATACAAGGTGGAGAGAAAAAAACCAAAACGTTGTGGCTGGATCTTTCAGGCAGTAACCTGGACTGGATACAACAGCCACCAGTAGCACGCCCGGATAGTCATTGGTTGTCAGATAAATCTTTAATCCCGTTGTTTCTGGGCAATGATAGTGAAATTTCTACATTGATCAGCCATGGACTTCAGCATGATAATAATTTTTTTGTAAAACGTGAAACTATTGATGAGTATGGATGGAGAAACTTTGGTGAGTTGTATGCTGATCATGAAACGTCCAGATATGATGGTAATGAGTTGTTTGTATCTCATTTTAATAATCAATATGACCCGATTTACGGTTTTTTGCGCCAGTTCTTATTAACAGGTAAGTCAGGATGGTTTGAATTGGCAAACGACCTCGCTAATCATGTAAATGATATTGATATTTATGATACTACCTATGATAAAGCAGAATATAGTGGCGGTCTTTTCTGGCATACAGATCATTATGTAAAGGCACATACAGCGACTCACCGGTCTTATTCCAGACATCAGGAAAGTAATGCTTATGAAACCCATGTGGTTGGAGGTGGGCCAGGTGGACAGCATTGTTATACGACTGGCCTGGCTCTGCATTATTTATTGACCGGATCTGATAATTCAAGAAAATCAGTGTTTAAGCTGGCTGAATGGATATCAAGTTTATATGAGGGGACTGATACCATTCTTGAATTACTCCTTGCGTTAAAAAATCGGGATATTCCTGGGATGAAAAATTCATTTACGGAGCAATATCCATTCGATCGTGGCACTGGAAATTATATTTTTGCACTTCTTGATTGTTATGTGCTGAGTAATGAAGATAAGTATTTATACCAGGTTGAACGTATTATCAAAAACACAATACACCCGCTTGATGATATAAGCAGGCGTAATTTATCAGATATTGAAGGAACATGGTTTTACGTAGTTCTTTTACAGGCATTGTGTCGTTATCTTTACATTAAAGAAGGTGCAGGGTTACTTGATGAATCCTTCTATTATGCCAGAGATGCCTTGCTTCACTATGCCGAATGGATGGTAGTTAATGAGAAGCCCTACCTGGAAAACAGAGAGGTTCTGGAATTTCCTAATGATACCTGGACAGCGCAGGATTTGAGGAAATCCGGAGTGCTGGCTGCAGCATGGTATTATTCGACAGAAAAAAACCCGGTATATATAGAGAGAGCAAGGTATTTTCAAGACTATGTTATCCGTCATCTATCCTCGTCTGACGAGCTAAGTTATACTAGAATTCAGGCACTCCTGATGCAGAATGATGGTGCATTTATGTATTACACAACAAAGCAAACGCCTGGTTTTGATGATAAGCGCCATGATTGGCCTGAAGCAAAGTATAATATGGGTTCGAGCTTATTAACGGGTGTTATTAAAGAAATGTGGCGACGATTACTCAGATTTTCCATTTCAAATGAAGTGAAATGGCTAAAGATACGTATTGGCAGGTAGGGTCATATTGAAGTGAATGCGACAGAAAAAGTATCATTTGTAATTCCTCACAAGGGGCGTCTGGATATGCTTGCTCGGACCATTCAGTCAATTTCTGATCAGGAGTATCCAGCTGAGAAAATAGAAATTATTGTTGTAAGCCAGACAGAAGAGATTCGAAGTATAGAAAAACAATATGATCGGGATGAATTTGAAATTAAATTTGCACTGCGACCTGACTCAGAGACTATATCTGAGTTACGCAATTATGGTGTAAAACTAACAACAGGTGATTTTCTTGCATTTCTTGATGCAGATATATTTTTAGCTCCTGATTGGATAAATACCATGTTCAGTGAGCTGTCAATTGATAATCATAGAGTGTTGGTTAGTGCCATGCAGGCATGTGATTCGAGTGCAAAGCCTCTGGAATATATACGCACTTGTTTGAGTAATGTAGTAATCGATTCGAATGTTAAATTTTTGCCCGGCCGAAATCTTTTTTTGGCAAGACATATTTTTGATGAAGCAGGCGGGTTCCCGGCTCATCTTATAACTTGCGAAGATTATTATTTTACAGACAAGGTTTCTAATCTGGGAAATTTGTATTATACGTCACGGACTAATTATATTCATTTAGGTGAAGACAAGAACTTCAATGACATGTTCAAAAAAGAAATCTGGCGTGGTCAATCAAACATACAGTCTACACGTGGTCGGAAAATAGGGCTTCGTGAATTACCGAGTATAGTTTTACCGCTGGCTATGGCAATCCTGGTAATTTTATCTATTGTGTGTCTTTTTTTAAAATTATATTATTTTTCTATTACATTAATTTTAATGTCATTATTACCGGTTTTTTTATATAGTTTTCGATTATTCTACATGTCTAAATATAAACTGGGAATAGGATTGTTGCTTAAGTTCTATACTGTATATTTTATTGCGCGTATGGTAGGTACTCTTATTGGGGTAATCAAGCCCATAAAAACAGAGCATAAATAGACAGTCACATGAAGCACCCAATAAAAGTTTTGCAATTTATATGTCCAACTGGTTTTTATGGAGCCGAGAGATGGATTCTTGCGCTTGCAAAACATCTTGATACTGCAAGTATAGAATGTGACCTGGCGGTAACAGCAGAACGTGAAAATCAGGATCTTGAGGTTTGTAGTAAATATAAAGAGCTGGGGTTGAATGTTTTTGAAGTTCCTATGAGACATAAATTTGATTTGTCTGCCATTAAGAAACTAGCTAAAGTGATACAGGATAACAAGATAGATATAATTCATACTCATGGGTATAAATCAGACATTATTGGAGTGATGGCAGCCAGAAAAGCAGGTATACCTTGTGTGGTAACCCCCCATGGTTTTGAAAATGCTAAAGATTTTAAACTGAAATTATTTATCTGGTTAGGCTGTAAGGTTATGCGATTTGCAGATGTTGTGGCACCATTGTCTCCACAACTTGTTGTTGATTGTCAGAAAATTGGTGTTCCAGAAAATAAGATTAAATATATTCAAAATGGTGTTGATCTTTCTGAAGTTGAAAAAACCGTCAGGCCGGAAAGAGATAGTGAGCTGAAAAGAATTGGTTTCGTTGGCCAAATGATTAGTAGAAAAAACATCCATGATTTGCTGGATATATTTAATTCTTTACACATCATACATCCTGATACAATTCTAATTCTGCTAGGTGATGGAGATTCAAGGAAAGAGCTGGAAGAATACGCATCTACGCTGCCTTGTAGAGATAGCATTCAATTCCTTGGATTCAGGGATGACAGACTTGAATTACTAAAGTCATTTGATTTATTTGTAATGACATCAACCCTTGAAGGGATTCCGAGATGCCTGATGGAGGCGGCGGCTGCTGAGATACCTGTCGCAGCGTATGATATTGCTGGAATTGATCAACTGATCAAACATAATGTAACGGGGTTACTGGCTCCTTTGGGAGATAAAGACAAATTACTACATTACTGGGAAGAACTTTTGTACGATAAGAATAAATCAGAAACTTTGTCAAAAGCTGCAAGGCAGCATGTTTATGAACATTATTCTGCGAAACGTATGGCTGATGAGTATACAGATTTGTTTAAGCAACTATCTGGAAATAGTCTGGAGGTAGTTAAGTGACTATTGTTATTCGCCAGGCTGTCATTGCTGATAAAGATGCCTGGAATAACTACATCTTTTCCAAAGAAGATGCATCCCCATATCATAATTTTTCCTGGGTTCAAAGTGTTGAGAAAGCCTATGGATTCAAGAATGTAAGTTTGATTGCAATGGATGACGAGGTTGTTGTTGGAGTATTACCGATAATTAATTTGCATCGTCCCTTTTTAGCGGGATCTCTTTGTTCGCTTCCATATTGTGATGTTGGTTATGCTGTAACCAATGATCAGGATATAGAGAATAAATTGCTGGATAAGCTAAATGTACTGAGCTTGTTAACCAGGTCAAAGCAGATTGAATATAGAGACCAGGTTAATATAGAAAATACAGACCTTAATGATATGTCACGGCTTGCAGGACAAAAGGTCAGAATGGTATTACCCTTACCTGATACGTCCGAAATATTGAAAAATAGCTTTAAATCAAAGCTCAGGAGTCAGATCAGAAAAGCAGAAAAGAATGGATTAACCTATCAAATAGGGAGTAGCAATGAATTACTGGATTCTTTCTATAAGGTTTT
>Ga0316205_10003667_pt1 | contig 14238 bp, 12 predicted proteins | sample 3monthpyrite_MG_FD_204941 | JGI IMG/M metagenome (GOLD analysis project Ga0316205, IMG submission 204941) | Microbial mat bacterial communities from mineral coupon in-situ incubated in ocean water Damariscotta River, Maine, United States -... | ecosystem: Environmental > Aquatic > Marine >... | reverse complement strand
GCAGGTTGCCTGGGGCGCCACCAACCCGCAAAAACGCGCCCGCGTGATGATGGCGCTGGTCGGCCTGCTGAACCGCGACATGGACAAGCTGGCCGAAATGCTGTCCTCCGAACACGGCAAGACCTTTCCCGACGCCAAGGGCGACATCCAGCGCGGGCTGGAAGTGATCGAATTCTGCATCGGCGCGCCGCAGATGCTGAAGGGCGAATTCACCGACAGCGCCGGCCCGGGCATCGACATGTATTCCATGCGCCAGCCGCTGGGCGTCGTGGCCGGCATCACGCCATTCAACTTCCCGGCCATGATCCCGCTGTGGAAGATGGGCCCGGCGCTGGCATCCGGCAACGCGATGATCCTGAAACCGTCCGAGCGCGACCCCTCGGTGCCGATGATGATCGCCGAATTGTGCAAGGAAGCGGGCCTGCCCGATGGCATCCTGCAAGTCGTCAACGGCGACAAGGAAGCCGTGGACGGCATCCTGGACAGCGAGATCGTGCAGGCGGTCGGCTTCGTCGGATCGACCCCCATCGCGCAGTATATCTACGAACGCGCGGCGCAGACCGGCAAGCGCGCCCAGTGCTTCGGCGGGGCCAAGAACCACATGATCATCATGCCCGACGCGGACATGGATCAGGCCGCCGACGCGCTGGTCGGCGCGGGCTATGGCGCGGCGGGCGAACGCTGCATGGCGATTTCCGTTGCGGTGCCGGTGGGCGAAGGCACGGCCGAAGCTCTGCGCGAACGCCTGGTCCCGAAGATCGAGGCGCTGAAGGTCGGCCCCTGGACCGCGGGCAATGACGTGGATTTCGGCCCGGTGGTTACCGCGGCGGCCAAGGCCAATATCCTGCGACTGGTGGAAACCGGCGTGGCGCAGGGCGCGGATCTGGTCGTCGATGGCCGCGATTTCAAGCTGCAAGGCTATGAAGATGGGTTCTTTGTCGGCGCGCATCTGTTCGACCACGTGACCACCGACATGGACATCTACAAGACCGAGATCTTCGGCCCGGTCCTGTCGATGGTGCGCGCCAAGACCTATGACGAAGCCCTGCAGATGGCGATCGACCACGAATACGGCAACGGCACGGCGATCTTCACCCGCGACGGCGACACCGCGCGCGACTTCGCCAACCGGATCAACATCGGCATGGTCGGCGTCAACGTGCCGATCCCGGTGCCGCTGGCCTACCACACCTTTGGCGGCTGGAAGAAGTCGGGCTTTGGCGATCTGAACCAGCACGGCCCGGACGGGTTCCGCTTCTACACCCGCACCAAGACGGTGACCGCGCGCTGGCCCTCGGGCATCCGCACGGGCGGCGAGTTCAATTTCAAGGCCATGGACTGATCCACGCCACCCTGAGCATCGGGGCCGCGCCTGTCAGGGGCGCGGCCCTTTTCACGGCCCCTTTTTCACGGCCCCTTTTTCACGGGCGGCTTTTCCTGGCTGCATCGCGTGACGCGGGCCGCGCCGGATCGGCAGATCATGTTCTGGTGAACGGCGTGGCGCGCGGGTTGATCCGGCACCCTGCGTCGGCGCATGCTGGCCTGACCACGCGTCAACAGGAGAGACCACCATGAACCTTGACAGACGTTCGCTACTTCTGGGGATGGGCACCCTGCCCCTGGCCGCCGGACTGGCCGGCACTGCACGCGCCGCCATTCTGGAGGTTGAAATCCGGGGCTTTGCCTATGTGCCGGAGAACCTGACCATCTCGGCCGGCGACACCGTGCGCTTTACCAATTTCGATTCCGCGCCGCACACCGCAACCGCGACCTCGGGCGAAGCCGCCCTGGACACCGGGCGGCTGAACCGCGGCGGCGTCGGAGAACTGACGTTCGACACGCCCGGCACCTATCCGTATTTCTGCATCTTCCACCCGTCGATGACGGCCACCATCACCGTCACCTGACGGCCCGATATCAGGGGGGAGGCACGCGATCCGCCGCCCCCTTGTGCATCCCGTGCCCGCCTGCAACATTCCTGAAAGAGTCGTGAATTAAACACCTGTTCAATTCACGCGATCAGGAGGGGCGTTCATGGATTTTGCACGCAGCGAGGAGCAGACGGCCATCTTCGACATGGCCCATGCATTCGGGCAGGAGCACATCGCCCCCTTTGCCCGGCAATGGGAGGCCGAAGGCACGATCCCCCGCGATCTGTGGCCAAAGCTGGCCGAACTTGGCCTGGGCGGCTTGTATGTCTCCGAAGCGTCCGGTGGCACCGGCCTGAGCCGGCTGGATGCCACGCTGGTGTTCGAGGCGCTCAGCATGGCCTGCCCGTCGGTCGCCAGCTTCCTGTCGATCCACAACATGTGCGCCGCGATGCTGGACAAATTCGCCAGCGACGACATCAAGGCGCGCATCCTGGCGCCGGCGATCAGGATGGACACGGTGCTGTCCTATTGCCTGACCGAACCCGGCGCCGGCAGTGACGCGGCGGCGCTGAAAACCCGCGCGGCGCGCAGCAATGACGGCTACCGGCTGACCGGGACCAAGGCCTTCATCTCGGGCGGCGGATATTCGGACGCCTATGTCGTCATGTGCCGCACCGGCGATGACGGCGCGCGCGGGATCTCTACCCTGGTGGTCGAGACCGGCGCCGAAGGGCTGTCCTTTGGCGGGTTGGAGGACAAGATGGGCTGGCGATCCCAACCCACGCGCCAGGTGCAGTTCGATGACTGCTTCGTGCCGGCGGCCAACCTGGTGGGCGTCGAAGGCGACGGGTTCAAATATGCCATGGCGGGGCTGGATGGTGGGCGGCTGAACATCTCGGCCTGCAGCCTGGGCGGTGCGCAGGCCGCGCTGACCCGGACCCTGACCTACATGGGCGAGCGCAAGGCCTTCGGCCAATCCATCGACCAGTTCCAGGCGCTGCAATTCCGGCTGGCGGATATGGAGATCGAACTGCAAGCCGCGCGGGTTTTCCTGCGTCAGGCTGCGTGGAAACTGGATCAGGGCGCGCCCGACGCCACCAAATTCTGCGCCATGGCCAAGAAATTCGTGACCGAGGCCGGGTCGCGCGTGGCCGATCAATGCCTGCAACTGCATGGCGGCTACGGCTATCTGGGCGATTACGGGATCGAAAAGATCGTGCGCGATTTGCGGGTGCATCAGATCCTGGAAGGCACCAACGAAATCATGCGCCTGCTGACCGCGCGGGCCTTGTTGAAGGAACGCGGATGAACCCTTGGCGTGGCCACGCCGCCCCTGCTTCCCAAGAACCCAGCTTCGGACCCTGAACCATGACCGACCTGAATATTCGCATCGAAGGACGCGCCGGGCACATCACCCTCAACCGGCCCAAGGCGCTGAACGCGCTGACCCATGACCAGTGCCTGCGCACCGAACGGGCCTTGCTGGACTGGCGCGATGATCCGAAGGTCGATCTCGTGATCCTTGACGGTGCCGGGGACCGCGCGTTTTGTTCGGGCGGCGACATCGCGCAGGTCTATGCCGCCGGGATCGCCGGCGATTATGCAATGGGCCGGAATTTCTGGCGCGACGAATACCGCATGAACCTGCTGATGTCGCGCTACCCCAAGCCCGTCGTCAGCTTCATGCAGGGTTTCGTGATGGGCGGCGGCGTGGGCTACGGGTGCCATGTCAGCCACAGGATCGTTGGCGAAACCACGCAGATGGCGATGCCCGAATGTGGCATCGGCCTGGTGCCCGATGTGGGCGGCAGTTATCTGCTGGGCCGCGCGCCGGGGAATCTGGGCCTGTATCTGGGCACCACCGCCGCGCGCATGGGGCCGGGCGACGCGGTCCACGCGGGCTTCGCCGACCGTTTCATCCCGGAAAGCGACTGGGTCACCGTCAAATCCGGGCTGATCGAAACCGGCGATATCGGCGCCCTGCCCGTGCATCCCGCGCCCGTCTCTGTCCTGGCGGCGCAGGCCGGGGCGATCAACCGGCTGTTTGGCGCGGACAGCATTGCGGCGATCATCGCCGGACTGGACGCGGACGGCAGTGACCTGGCCCTGGCGGCGCTGAAGGCCATGCGCCGCAATTCGCCGCTGTCCATGGCCTGCACACTGGCCATGCTGCGCCCTGCCCCGGCGACGCTGCTGGACGGGCTGAAGCAAGAATACCGCGCCACCTGGCGGGCCATCGAGCAGGGCGATTTCCTGGAAGGCATCCGCGCCCAGATCATCGACAAGGACCGAAACCCGGCCTGGAAGCACCCGGGCCCCGATGCCGTCGGCGCGGCTGACACCGCCGCCATCCTGGCCCCGCTGGGCGTCGACGAACTGGATATCGGCGGCTGACAGCGCCACCTCGCAACCAAAAGGAATCAATCATGAAAATCGCATTCATCGGATTGGGCAACATGGGGCTTCCCATGGCATTGAACCTGAAAGGCGCGGGTCACGATGTGACCGGCTTCGATACCGTCGCGCACCCCGAAGGTCTGACATTGGCCGACAGCGCAGCCGGGGCCGCGAGGGGCGCCGATGTGGTCATCACCATGCTGCCCAACGGCCAGATCCTGCGTGCGGTGGCCGATCAGGTGATCCCGGCGATGCAGCCCGGCGCGGTGCTGTGCGACTGTTCGACCGTGGACGTGGACAGCGCCAAGGCGGTCGCCGCGCAAGCGGAATCCGCGGGACTGGCCGCGCTGGATGCGCCGGTCTCGGGCGGCGTCGGCGGGGCGGCGGGTGGCACACTGACCTTCATGGTCGGCGGCTCGGACGCGGGTTTTGCCAAGGTCAGTCCGCTGTTCGACATCATGGGCCAGAAGGCCGTGCATTGCGGCGCGGCGGGCGCGGGCCAGGCGGCCAAGATCTGCAACAACATGATCCTGGGCGTCACCATGATCGCCACCTGCGAGGCCTTCGCGCTGGCCGACAAGCTGGGGCTGGATCGCCAGAAGATGTTCGACGTGGTCTCCACCTCCTCGGGTTACAGCTGGTCGATGAACGCCTATTGCCCGGCGCCCGGCGTGGGCCCGAAAAGCCCAGCCGACAATGGCTACAAGCCCGGCTTCGCGGCGGATCTGATGCTCAAGGACCTGCGGCTCAGCCAACAGGCCGCGCAAAGCGCCGATGCCGACACACCGATGGGCCAGATGGCCGCCGAACTTTACCGCCGCTTTGTCGAGGACGAGGACGGCAAGGGCATGGATTTCAGCGCCATGCTGCCGCGGTTTGAAAAGCGCGGGCGCGGGTAGCGCGCTGGAGCCGGGCGTGCGCGACCCTGCCCGGATCGGGCCCGACCCAGCCGGCGCGATGCGCATGGCTGGCGACGGCGAAACCGGTGTCTGGATACAGCGCGTGGCAAGATCAGACAGGCTGAATCAGGGCACCGCCGCTCAGGCGTCTTTCGGCGTCGGCCTGTGCCTTGCGATAGGCTTCGATCACGATCGACCGAAGCCACGAGCCGCCGGCATCGCTGGCCAGGCGCGCGCTCCAGAAGAAGCGGACGAGGACCGGATCAAGCGGGACAGGCGGCTTCATCGCGCGCAAACCGAAGGCTTCCATGTCCCAGGCCAGAAGCATGGCGGGGAAAGTCGCCAGGAAATCAGACTGCGCCAGCACAGAGGCGACGCCGGCTGAATCCGCGATCATCGCACTGACGCGGCGGGCACCAATGTCACCCTCGGGCGTGACCGGGAAGGGATTTTGCATCCCGCGCGTGACATTGACCATCAGATGCGGATAGCGCCGCCACGCCTTCAGCCCCCAATCGGCGCAGGCCGGATGATCCTTTCGCGCGAAGGTCACCCAGGAAAACGGCTCCATGACCTGCTGCTCGAGCCCGTCGGGCAGGCGCGGCCAGCCCCCCAGATGGGCCAGATCAATCAGGCCCTCGCTCAGCGCCGCGTAGACATCGTGATGCGCCGGCAGCCATTCGATCTTCACGTTCGGCGCCTCGGATTCGACCCGGGCCGAAACCGTGGCGATCACCATCGTCAATGTCGGCATGGCGATCCGGAAGACCCGGTCGCTGGTGGCGGGGTCGAACAGGGAGCGCGGTGCGATGACCCGGCGGATGCTGCGCAGGATCGGGCGCACATCCTCCACGATGGCCTCGGCAAACGGGCTGGGCTGCATCGTGCCGCCCACCCGGACCAGCAGCGGGTCGCCCAGTTGATCGCGCAACCGGGCAAGCGCGTGGCTGACCGCAGATTGCGTGCGCCCGATCCGTTCGGCCGTCGCGGTGACGCTGCGGGTCTCCATGAGGGACTCGAACACCACCAGAAGATTCAGATCGACCCGGTGTAAATCAATTTCATTCATGGCATATGAAATCGTTTCGTTGGACAATTCTTGCTGGCATCGGCCTAATCCTCTCATGAACGACGCAAACCGGCAATCTGGATAGACTGCATTCATACAGGAGGACAACGGCCATGACACTGGAAATCATCGGCGCCGGATTTGGGCGCACCGGCACCTATTCCTTGAAAGCGGCGCTCGAGCAGTTGGGCTTCGGGCCCTGCCACCACATGTCCGAGGTGATCGACAATGCCGCGCAAATCCGGTTGTGGAACGACGTCGCGGCGGGACGCCCGGATTTCGGGCGGATCTTCGACGGCTTTCGCGCCGCGGTGGATTTTCCGGTTTCGGCCTTCTGGCCGCAGGTGCTTGCGGCCAATCCGGGCGCGAGGCTCATCCTCTCTGACCGCGATGCGGAAAGCTGGTATGCGAGCTTCTCGCAAACGATCCTGCCCCTTATTCTGGACAAGGCATCCTGGCCCGAAGCCCGCCGCCCCTGGTTCGAGATGATCGACCGCGTGATCATCGGCAAGGCGCTTGGCGGGCGCACCGACCGGGACGGCATTCTTGCCGCCTACCGCGCGAACATCGAGGCCGTGCATCGGCTGGTCGACGCCCGCCAGGTGCTGGTGTTCCGCGCCAGTGACGGCTGGGCGCCGCTGTGCGACTTCCTTGGCGTCGGCAGGCCGCAAACGCCTTACCCGATGACCAACGCGCGCGCCGAATTCTTTGCCGCCGCCAGGTCTGTCGGCAGGTCTGTCGCCGAATAACGGGCCTCCCGAGCGGCCCCTACCCGTCAATCCCACCAACCTTGAGCGACGCCCGGTCAGGACGGGGACCGGTTTCGCTTGCCCTCATGACAGGAGAAAAATCATGTCTGCCCTCACCCAAGTCCAGGCCGCCTCGGCCCGATTCTACGACGCTCTCAACCGCATGGCCGCCGGTGACGCCGGGCCGATGTCCGACGCCTGGCACAAGGGCGACGCAGTATCGGCCCAGCATCCGATCGGCGGCCGCGATCAGGGCCATGACACCGTGATCGAAAGCTTCACCAAGGTCGCCGCCATCGCGGGCGGCGGCGAGATCAGGCTGCTGGATCAGCAGATCGTCGCCGGCGCCGACATGGCAATGGAAACCGGGACCGAAGACGGCACACTGGTCATCGCGGGTCACACGGCCAGGATCCATCAGCGGGTGACAAATGTGTATCGGCACCTGAACGCAGAGTGGAAGCTGGTGCATCATCACACCGATCAGTCCCAGGATATGCTGGACATCCTCAAGCAGCTGAGCGCGGCGGCGTAGGGCGCGCCGGGCACGCGGCTTCGCTCGCCGGAACCCGCCGGCGGCGCCCCGGCCAGCCCGGCATGGCGTCTTGCCCGTCCCCATCCCGGTTCCTGCCGGTATGGGGGCTTTGGGCACCCGGGGCCTCGCCGCCGCCGATCGCCCGATCCGACGCGGATCTGCTGCGTGGCCGAGATCGGGCCGGAGCCGCGCGCCCGCGGCAAGAACCGCCGCAAGCCCGCCTCCGCCAAGCCGGCGTCCACCGGCACGTCGATACGGAAGCGGGCGGGGTGAAAACCCGCGGCCGCGATGCCCTGGAACGCCTGGCGCAGACGGCGTGACGCTGCGTGACACACGGGGCGCGCTGTGACGATGTCACAGACAAACAGCCAAGAACGCGGTATCATGGCGCCCAAGTTTCGCAACAAGGGATCCCTGCCATGCTCGCGCGCAATGTCGGCACCATCGACCGCATTCTTCGCATCGTCATCGGGGCGGCGCTGCTCGTCGCGTTCTTCATGAGCCCCGATTCGGGACTGCGCTGGCTCTACCTGATCGGACTCATTCCGCTGGTCACCGGGCTGTTGGGCTCCTGCCTGATGTATCGCCTGTTCGGCTACTCCACCTATCGCAGCTGACCGGGCCTCACGATGCAGCCCCACGATCGGTCCCCGCGACCAGGCAACACCTGCGGGGGTATGCCGTGGTCAGACCGGATCCTCGAGCGCGTTCTCGTTCGCCTGACGCGCCCACATGGCGGCATAGCGCCCGCCCTTGGCCAGCAGCGCGGCGTGCGTGCCCTGTTCGACGATGCGTCCGGCGTCCAGCACGACGATCCGGTCGGCATCGACCACGGTGGACAAGCGGTGCGCGATGGTGACGACCGTGCGCCCCTGCCCCATGGCGGAAAGCGAATCCTGGATGTCACGCTCGGTCTGGCTGTCCAGCGCCGAGGTCGCCTCGTCCAGCAGCAGGATGGCCGGATCCTTCAACAGCGTGCGCGCAATGCCCACGCGCTGCTTTTCGCCGCCCGACAGTTTCAGGCCGCGCTCGCCCACCTGGGTTTCGTAGCCATCCGGCAGGGCCGCGATGAAATCATGGATGCGCGCGGCGCGGGCCGCGGATTCAACTTCGGCGCGGGTGGCGTTATCCTTGCCATAGGCGATGTTGTAATACACCGTGTCGTTGAACAGCACGGTGTCCTGCGGCACCACCCCGATGGCGGCGTGCAGGCTGTCGATGGTGACATCGCGGATATCCTGCCCGTCGATGCACAGAGCGCCGTCGGTCACGTCATAGAACCGGAACAAGAGCCGCCCGATGGTGGACTTGCCCGAGCCCGACGCCCCGACCAGCGCCACTTTGTGCCCCGCCGGCACATCCAGCGAAATGCCGTGCAGGATCGGGCGCGCGGCGTCATAGGCGAACCGCATGTCGCGAAACTGGACCGATCCCCCCTTCAGCGTCAAAGGCACCGCGCCGGGTCTTTCCACCACGTCGGGCGCCTGCCCCAACAGGCCGAACATATGGCCCATATCGACCAGCGACTGGCGGATCTCGCGGTAGACGGTGCCCAGAAAGTTCAGCGGCAGGGTGATCTGGATCATGTAGGCGTTCACCAGGACAAAATCACCCACCGTCAGGCTTCCGTTCTGCACGCCCATCGCCGCCATGACCATGACGATCACCAATCCGGTGATAATCAACGCGGCCTGCCCGAAATTCAGCAGGGCCAGTGAATAGGCCGTTTTCAGCGCGGCGCTTTCATAACCCGCCATCGCCCGGTCATAACGCCGGGCCTCGCGGGCCTCGGCGTTGAAATACTTGACGGTTTCAAAATTCAGCAGGCTGTCGATCGCCTTCTGGTTGGCATCGGTATCCTGCTGGTTCATCTCGCGGCGGATTTTCACGCGCCATTCGGTCACCTTGAAAGTGAACCAGACATACAGCGCGATGGTGACGACGATGACGGCCACATACCAGACATCGAGCATCGTCATCATGACGGCGGCGATCAGCAGCAGTTCCAGGATCAGCGGGCCGATCGAGAACAACAGGAACCGCAGCAGGAAATCGACCCCCTTCACGCCGCGTTCTATGACCCGGCTCAGGCCGCCGGTCTTGCGTGTCAGGTGGTAGCTCAGGCTCAGCCGGTGGATATGGGTGAAGGTCTCCAGCGCCAGCTTGCGCAGGGCGCGCTGCCCGACCACCGCGAACACCGCGTCGCGCAATTGCTGAAACCCGTTGGACATCAGCCGTGCGACACCGTAGGCCACGGTCAGCCCGACCGCCCCGGCCCCCAGCAGATAGGCCGGCCCCGGACCGGAAGCCGGGGCAAGCCCATCGACCGCGGCCTTGTAGATCAGCGGTGTGCCCACCGCGATCAGCTTCGAGATCAGCAGCATCAGCATCGCCACCACAACGCGCACCTTCACGGCGTTCTCGCCCTCGGGCCACAGATAGGGGGTCACGCGCTGAAGGGTTGACCAGCCCGAAGCCTCGAAGTCATCTTCCTGCGGCAAGGCGTTGGCGCTGGGGCGGTAGTTCATGCAAGCGGCTTTCTGTAGGGCAGGCTCAGACGTAAGCCCCCCGGCACGGGATTGCCAGCCCCGCAGGGAAACACCAGCCCCGCAAGGTGTTGCCAGCCCCGCAGGGATTGTCCCCTGGCTGGTGGAATGAGCAGTCCCGGCATGAGCCAGCGATGGCCGGCCAATTTTCGGGCGGCCAATTTTCGGGCGGCCAGTTTTCGGGCGGCCAGTTTTCGGGCGGTCAGTTTTCGGGCGGTCAGTTTTCGGGCGGCTGGTTGTCGGGCGGCTGGTTGTCGGGCGGCTGGTTGTCGGGCAAGGTGAACACCTGGCCGGGATAGATCAAGTCTGGGTTGCGGATCTGGTCCCGATTGGCGCGGTAGATCACGACATACAATTCGCCCGCGCCGTAGCGGGCATCGGAAATCGCCCACAGGGTATGGCCGGGCTGCACGGTAATCAGCGACACCGGGGGCACGCCACCACCCGCGCCGGACGCCGCATTGTCCGCACCCGTTTCGGCGCGGCGGGCAACGCCACTTTCCCCTGAAGCGGCCAACACCGCATCGCCGGTCTGCCCTGACGCAGGCTGCTCTGCTCCGGCCGAAGGCTGGCCACCACCCGCCACAGGCGTGGCGCCCGGTTCGGATACCGGTTCGGGTGGGGGGACTTGTTCGAGCGCGGGTTCGAGGGCCGCCGCCTGCGCTTGCGCGGCGACCACCAGGCCCGGATCCTCGCGTTGGAACGGCGTCTCGAACCGCGACACCACGCGCCCTTCGTCCGACAGTTGATCGACGCGCAGGGTATAGACGCCCGGATCCACATCCGGCAGGTCCGACGCCCAGTCACCGCCGGCGGCGGTGGCGACCGCGATGGGCCGGTTGTCCAGATAGATGCGCAGGCGCGGGGATGGCTGTGACCGGGCCGCGCGACCGGCGATCAGCACGTCGCCCAGCGCGGAATAGCTGATCGAGTCGATGACCACATTGTCGACAACCGGCGGCGCGCGGTCCAAGAGCTCGACCTCGCCGCTGCCGCGCACCATGAAGGCGGTCGGCACGTCCTCGGCCATCGCCAGCCGGGCTGCAGGATCGACGGTCGCATCGCCGGTCGCATCGTCGGTCTGATCCGGGGGCGCGGACAGGATTTCGGTCACTTGCGTTTCAGCGGTTTGGGCCGCAGCGATTTGGGCTTCGGCCATCTCGGCACCGGCCATCTCGGCACCGGCCATCTCGGCTTCGGGGGTCCCGGCTTCGGCCATCTCGGCTGCGGGGGTCCCGGCTGCGGGGGCCAGGCCCGGCGCGCGGGTTTCCGGTGTCAGAGACGCAATGGCCTGTTCAGCCTCTTGCCGGCCCTCATCGGCCTGGGCTGCCCGCTCGACACCCGGCCGGGATGGGCCGGCATCGGCGACAGCGGGTTCGGCAAGCGCGGCCTGAGCCGGAGGAGTCGCCTGTTCGGGATTGGACCGTTCGGGATTGGACCGTTCGGGGGCTGCGGAGACGGCATCGGCTGTCAAGGCGATGGATTCGGGCGCGCTGGCGTCAGGCGCGGCTGGCGTGGGCCCGGCGGCTTGGTCGTCGACTGACGCCCCGGTCTCGGTAGTGGCCAGGACCTCGGCGGCGCTCAATTCCGGCGGCGCCGATGCGGCAGTAAGGGGCGCGGCGGTTTGCGCAGCACTGCCAACCGCTTGCGCCGGGGGTTGCGGCGCTGTTGGCGGCGGGACCTGCGGCTGCGGTTGCGCGGGCGGCTCGGCCAGCGCCAGCGCCACATTGTCCTCGCCCACCGACGGCGCGGCGGGGTCCGACGCTGCCTCGGGACTGGCGCCGCCCTGCGCGGCGAGGACTTGCCCGGTTGGGTCTTGCCGCGTGGCGTCTTGCGCGGCGGGGTCTTGCCCGGCGGGGTCTAGGGGGCCGTCAGGCGGTGCTGCCGGGACCTGCGCGAGGGCAACAGGCGCGGCGCGCGGCGTCAGGATCACCGTGCCGTCCGCCGCCAGAACCACCCCGTCCGCGCCTTCGGCCTCCAGGGTCATGCTTTGCGCGGCCTCCGAATAGCCCAGCGAGAAAAGCGCCACGAACTGTCCGGCAGGGTCGGCCACGGTCTGCGCGATGATCGCGCCGTCAACGCGCAGGACAACCGCCGAACCCGGCGCGGCGGAGCCCGCGACAAGCGTCTCTCCATCGCGGGCGACGCGCACCACGTCGAACCGGGGCGGCTCGGGGGGGGGGGCCACGACCCCGGGATCGGGAAGGGGCTGCCCCGCCGCGGATGGCTGAGCCGTAGCATTCGGCACCGCCTGCGCCTGCCCGGCTGTCGGCGCCGCAGGTATCGGGGATTGCGGCGAAAGCGGGGTATCGGCCGGCTGGGCCAGGGGCGGCGCAACCGGCGGCTGCGGGGCGCGATCAGGCTCTTGCAACAGGCCGGAGGCGACGACCGCCAGCACCGCCGCGCCGGCCACGAAGGTGCCCCCGCCCAATATCCAGACCCGCTTTTGAGACATCAGACTTCAACCTTTCCCGGCGGGCCGTCGCCCGCGCTTGCTCCCTTCTTACAACACCCGTATCTATGGGCAAAAGATTTTCTTTCCCCAAGGTCTAGAGACAGGAGCCAGCATGTCCCCGATTCCCCGCTCGGTCTGCGTGTTCTGCGGCTCGCGTCCCGGCACCGACCCGACGATGATGCGCGCTGCCGAGGACACCGGCTCCATGCTGGCCCGACGCGGCTGGCGTCTGGTTTACGGCGCGGGCGATATCGGGCTGATGGGCGCGGTGGCGCGTGCCACCCAGGCACAGGGCGGCAAGACCTTTGGCGTCATCCCGACCCATCTGATGCAGAACGAGGTGGCGCGGACCGCATTGGATACGCTGGTGATTACGGAAACCATGCACGAGCGAAAGAAGGTGATGTTCGCCAATTCCGACGCCGCCGTGGTGTTGCCCGGTGGCGCCGGCACGCTGGACGAATTCTTCGAGGTGCTGACCTGGGCGCAGATCGGGTTGCACGACAAGCCGCTGATCCTGCTGGACCACGGCGGGTTCTGGGCGCCGTTGCTGGCGCTGATCGATCACGTGATCGATCAAGGTTTCGCGAACTCCAGCCTGCGGGGGCTGGTGAGCGTCGCCCAATCCGTCGTAGAGATGGAAGCCAGACTGGACGCGGCCCTGGCGCGCGGCTAACCCGGACAAGACCCAAGCAACCGACGGACCCCAAGATGCCGCTCCAGACCCGACATCGCAAACGCACCCGGTCATCAAACCGCTCGGGTGTCAGCCTTTATCTCTATGTGCTGCTCTATGCCCTGGCTACGCTGGTCCTGTATCAATGGCAGGTTCTATCCTTTGTGACGGGCGCGATCGACCTGGGCAGCGTCCAGGGTCTTGTCATCCTGGGCACATTGCAGGCCGTGCAGTTCTTCCTGATCGTCGGGCTGATGCTGGTTCTGGGCTTCGTCTCGATCTGGCTGATGAAGATCACTGGCGCGGTGCTGTTCATTGCCAACGCGCTGGCGCAATATTTCATGTCGACCTACGGGACGGTGATCGATCCGTCGATGATCGGTAACATCCTGAACACCAACCAGGGCGAGGCCGGCGGACTGATTCACCCGATGATGTTTGTCACCACCATCCTGTGGGGTGTGCTGCCGGCGCTGGCCGCGCTGTTGGTGCCCGTGCGGCGGCGGCGGCGGTTGCCGGTTCTGGCCGTATTGATCGCGGTTGTGGCCGGGTTCGTCGGCACCGTTTACGGCGCCAACAGCACCTGGCTGTGGTTCGACGACAATGGCAACCGGATCGGACCGCGCACCCTGCCCTGGTCCTATCTTGGAAATGGCGCGCGATACGCCGCCGAATATCAGCGCCGCAACCGGGTGCCGACATCGCTGCCCGATGGCACTCTGACGCCGCCCGCCGACAATCTGCGTGATGTTGTGGTGCTGGTCATTGGCGAGGCCGCGCGCGGCGATCATCTGGCCGCTTTGGGCTATGACCGGGAAACCACGCCCTTCACCGATCCGCTGGGCGTGGTGGCGTATCCCGGCGGGCGCTCCTGCGTGACCTATTCCGTGGGGGCGCTGGCCTGCATCCTGTCTTTCAAGGGCAACGAGGCCGAGGTGTCCGACCCGTTCGAGCCCCTGCCCAGCTATCTGAGCCGCACCGGCGTGGACACGATCGTGCGGGTGAACAACGCGGGATTGCCGCCGCTGCCGGGTGTCACCA
>Ga0316205_10003665_pt1 | contig 14243 bp, 12 predicted proteins | sample 3monthpyrite_MG_FD_204941 | JGI IMG/M metagenome (GOLD analysis project Ga0316205, IMG submission 204941) | Microbial mat bacterial communities from mineral coupon in-situ incubated in ocean water Damariscotta River, Maine, United States -... | ecosystem: Environmental > Aquatic > Marine >... | reverse complement strand
GCTTCAGCTTTGCTGGTATCTTCATGGATCAGGATCGTTTCGGCCACCTGGTCGCCAATGGTTTGCACCGGGTTGAGCGCGGTCATGGGCTCCTGAAACACCATGCCAACCTCATCACCGCGTACCGCGCAGAGTTGTCCGTCGGTCATGTCCAGAATGGCATGACCCGACAGGTCAATCCGGCCCGTGGCGCGCGCGCCTTCCGGCAACAGGCCCATGATGGCCAATGCGGTCATGGATTTGCCCGAGCCGCTTTCGCCTGTCAGCGCCACAATCTGGCCCGGCGCGACTGAAATCGACACATCTTGTAACACTTGGGTGCCGTGGATGTGCACCGACAGGTTAGAGATCGACAGCAGGCTCATCGGCGCGCCCGCCGCAGGCGCGGATCCAGCCAATCGCGCAGCCCGTCTCCCATCAGGTTCAACCCCAGCACTGTGAACACGATTGCCAGCCCCGGCACGATGGCCAAATGCGGCGCAAAGGCCACCATCGTCTGGGCATCCGCCAGCATCCGCCCCCATGACGGCACCGGCGGCTGGGCGCCCAGCCCGATATAGCTCAGCCCCGCTTCGGCCAGTATCCCCAGGCTGAATTGGATGGTGCCCTGTACGATCAGCAGATTGGCGACATTGGGCAAAATATGCTCGACGCTGATCCGCACCCGACCCTTGCCAGCCACACGGGCAGCCATGATGAATTCACGCTCCCACAGCGACAACGCGCCGCCCCGCGTGACGCGCGCAAAGACGGGGATGTTGAAGATGCCGATCGCGATGATCGCATTCACCGCACCGGCCCCGAAAACCGCCGTGATCAGGATCGCAATCACCAACGAGGGGAAGGCAAACACCAGATCATTGCCACGCATGATCACCTCATCCAGCCACGAACCCCTGGATGCGGCGGCCATCAACCCCAAGGGAACGCCCAGGGCGATGCCAATCCCGACCGCCACCAGCGCCACCGCGATCGAGGTGCGCGCGCCGACCATGATCAGCGTCACCAGATCGCGCCCGAAGTGATCCGTGCCCAGCCAATGTGCGGCATTGGGCGGCTTGAGCCTGTTGGCGATATTCAGGGCCTCGTGGTCGTAGGGTGTCCAGATGAACGACACCAGTGCCGCCAGCACGAACACCGCCGACAGCGCCATACCCAGATAAAAGCTGCCCCTTCTCATATGCGCGACCTCAGCCGTGGGTCCACCGCCGCATAGGCCAGATCTACGACGAAATTCACCACGATGACGGCGAATACCAACAGCATCACAACGCTTTCCACCACGATCAGGTCGCGGGCGGAAATTGCCTGAAAGACCAACCGTCCCAGGCCAGGCAAAAAGAACACCTGCTCGATGATGATCGCGCCCGCCAGAAGAAAGGAAAACTGTAATCCGATGATCGTCAGCACCGGGATCAATGCGTTGCGCAGCGCATGGCGCCAAAGGGCCTGTCGTCGGCTAAGGCCCTTGGCGCGCGCGGTGCGAATGTAATCCTCACCCAATGTGTCCAAAAGCGCCGAGCGCATGACCCGCGTCAAGATCGCGGCCTGAGGCAACGCCAGCGAGATCGCGGGCAGCGTAAGCGATTTCATCCCCGCGGCAAAGCCGGCATCCCAGCCCGCAAAACCACCTGCACCGAACCAGCGCAGATTGATCGCAAAGACCAGCACAGCCATCATGGCAAACCAGAAATTTGGCACTGCAACGCCCAATTGCGTGGCCCCCATCACTGCCAGATCCCCCGCCCGACCCCGCCGCGCGGCGGCAAAAAGACCTGCGGGGAAGGCAATCAAGGTAGACAGCGCCAGGGCATACAAAGCCAGAGGCAACGAGACTTGCAAACGGTCGGCGATCACCTCGGCCACGGGTGTGCGATAGGTATAGGAGGTGCCAAAATCGCCTGCCAACATGCCGCCAACCCAGGAAAAATAGCGCTGCAGCTTGGGCTGGTCCAGGCCCAACTCGGCACGCAATGCCGCCAATGTGTCCTCTTGCGCATTGATCCCCAACATGAACGCCGCAGGATCGCCCGGCGCGACTTCGGTTACCACAAAGATGACCGCCGAGGCGATGATCAGGCTCACGATCAAAGAGGCGAAGCGTTTCAGGGCATAGCGCAGCATGAGGGCGAGGTTAGGCCCAGCCCGCCCGCTGGTCCAGATGCGAATTTTGCAAGCAAAATCCGCCAGCCTCCGGCGCGGATATTTGACAAGCAAAGAGCGCGGCTGCTTGAGGCAACCACCCGTTGAAACAGCAAAAGGGCCCCGCCATGCAGGGCCCTTTCAAGAAATCGGCGCAATGGGTCAATTATTCCAATAGACGCTGGTCAGGTCATTGGCGGCCGTGGGCGCGTTGGTCCACAGCCCGACAATCTCTGCCTTGGCCACCGACAGGGCTGCGAGCTGGAACAGATAGCCATTCACATAATCATCCGCGATGATCTTTTGGGCGGTCTGCAACATCTCAGTGCGTGCATCCGGGTCAGTCGTCTTGTTCAAATCATCCATGAGCGCCTGAAGGTCCGGATTGTCATACTGAAAGTAATAATCCGGCCGCGCATAGATGCCGATGTCCATCGGTTCGGTATGGCTGACAATGGTCAGGCCGAAATCCTTGCCGCGGAACGTGCCTTCCAGCCATTGCGCCCATTCGACATTTTCAATCTGAGGGTCCAGCCCCACCGCGCGCAATTGGGCGGCGATGATCTCACCCCCGCGCCGCGCATAAGAGGGCGGCGGCAGCGTCATCTTGAATTGAGTTCCGGGGGCCACACCGGCCTCGGCAAGCAACGCGCGCGCCTTGTCGGGATCGTAATTCGACTGGCCCGTCAGATCGACATAGGCCGGGTTGTGTGGCGCGAAATGGGTGCCAATGGGTGTGCCATAGCCGAACATCGCGCCATCGATGATTGCCTGACGATCAATCGCATGGGCCACGGCCTGGCGCACACGCACATCGTCGAACGGTGGCATCTTGTTGTTGGTCGACAGGATCGTTTCGCCCTCGGTCGAGCCTACCAACACCTGAAAGCGCGGGTCGGCTTCAAACTGCGGCAGGTTTTCCGGCGCCGGAAAGCCCGAGAACACATCCACATCGCCCGCCATCACAGCCGCAAAAGCCGCGGTCGGATCAGAGATAAACTTGAATGTCGCGCCTTCTATACAGGCCGCATTGCCCCAATAGGCGTCGTTGCGGGTGATTGACACGCTGTCACCTTGCTTCCACTCCACGAATTTGAACGCGCCAGTGCCGACGGGATTGTTGGCAATGCCGTCGATGCTTTCAGGGGCCACAATCACCGCATCACCCCAGGCCAAATTGAACAGGAAGTTGCCATTGGGTCCATCCAGTGTGACCTGCACAGTCACCGGATCAATCACACGTACATCGGTGATGCCGGCGAACAGCGCCTTTTGCGCATTGGTGCTGTCTTCGGCGCGCGCGCGATCCAGGCTGAATTTCACATCTTCCGCATCCATCGTGGTGCCATCATGAAATGTGACCCCGCCCTGCAATTTGAAGGCGTAAACCGTGCCGTCATCCGAAATTTCCCAACTTTCGGCCAGACCCGGCACGATAGAGCCATCACCCATGAACCGTGTCAGCCCTTCGAAAATGTTGGAATAGACCACGGAATCGATGGCTTGCGCGGCGGCTGAAGTCGGGTCCAGCGTCGGGGGTTCCAACTGCATCGCCAGGGTGATCGGCGCGCCCGAACCTTCGCCGCCGGGGCAGGTCCCGTGGCCCGCGGCCACTGCCATGCCGCTGGTCATCATCAGCGCCAGTGCCGATGGTCCTAGTATATGTTTCATGAAAGATCCTCCCAGGGGTTCATGGATTTGGGCTCAAGAGTGCCCGAAGTGCCTCTGCCATGACAAGGGCGCTGTCCAACATATCTTGAACCTCGATATATTCATCCGGTTGATGCGCCAGTTCCAGAATGCCCGGCCCATAGGCGATGCAATTCTTCAGCTTGCCGATCCGGTCGATGTGTTTCTGGTCATACGAGCCGGGACTTGCGATGTAATCCGGCGCGCGTCCCAGGACCCGGCCTATGGCACGGTGCACGGTCGTGACCACTGGCGCGTCTCGTGGCGTCATCGACGGGATCACATGGTTGATCTCGGACAGGCTGTAGGTAAACTCGGGCCTTCGGGCCGCCAAGCCATCCAATAGCCCGGTGATTTCGCCCTTCACGCCCTCATAGCTTTCTTCCGCCAGATAGCGGCGATCAATGGTGATACGACAGGAATCGGGCACGCAATGGCTGGGTAATGACGTGTCGCCTTCAGCAATTTCCGCCTGCCCGCCGTGTATGGCATTGATGTTCATCGTCGATGCCCGCGCCCCATCCGGCACCACCGGCATATCGGTGCGTCGTGCCGCCATGGCCGGGAACAACTTGTCTTCAAACTCTTGCAAAACGGCGCCCATATGGCGCACCGCGCAATCGCCCAGAAACGGCATACAGCCATGCGCAATGCGCCCGTGCGTTTCAATCTCGGCCCACCAGCCGCCGCGATGGCCCAGGCAAATCCGGTCATGGCCCAAAGGCTCGGGGATGATCACATGGTGCACGCGGGCAGGATCAAAAAAGCCTTTCTCGGCCAGATAGGCTACACCGCCATAGCCACCGGATTCTTCATCTGCCGTGCCGGAAATCTCAATCGCACCCTGGAAATCGGGGAACTCGGCGATAAATGCCTCGGCCGCAATGATGCTGGCCGCAAGCCCGCCTTTCATGTCACAGGCACCGCGCCCGTAAATCCTGCCATCTTCCAGCGCGCCGCCAAATGGGTCACGCGTCCAACCATGTCCCACTTCGACGACATCGGTATGGCTGTTGAAATGCACGCATTCGCCTGGCGCCGCCCCTTCACGGCGCGCGATCAGGTTCCAACGTGGATAGGCGTCGCTGTCTCCCGGCGCGCCCTCGGCGCGCAGCCAGGTAGTCTCAAAGCCCGCCGCGCTTAACCGCTGATCCAGGAGATCGCAAATGGCGGCATAGTTTTCGCCCGGCGGGTTGACGGTGGGAATGGCAATCAGGGCCTGGGTCAGCGCAATCAGATCATCACGCTTGTCCGCGATGCGAGCGGCCAGTGTCGGTGAGACCTGCTGAACATTTTTTGCCATATCAATAATCAACAGCGAAATGCGCGCCCGGGCAAGCTCAAAGCAAAATCGGGGCTACCTGCCACCTGCGCTTTGCTGGCGCCCCACCCCAAGGATGGTTGAGAAAAGTGAAAGCCTGCCTGGGTTAGCCTTCTTCTGTTTTGAAATATCCCGGGGGGTGTGGGGGCAGCGCCCCCACGACGGGCCGCGTCGCGGACCGTCAGATCATCCGGATCACGTCTTTGTCGATCGCCAGCATATAGCCCTTGCGCGCGATATTTCGGATCAAGAGAGCGCTGACCAACTGGTTGCCCAAGGCATCGCGCAGCCGTTTGATGCGCGTCGCGCCGGCGGCCTCATCGCAATCGACAGAATTGCGCCCCGACACCACAGCCTCAATCTCGGCGCCCGTCAGGATGTCATCATCCATGCGCGCTTCTGCCAGAACGCCCAGGGTTTCAATGGCGGCTTCGGTCAGGGAGAATTCCATATTGTTCAGCAATACCGTGCGTTCCTCGCGGCTGATCAACAAACTGTTGATCTGTATCCCGGACCGCTCGACCTCTTCCATTCGCCGGTTCAGCGTGAAGATCGTCACAAGAAAAACCAGGGCGGCGACCATCAATGCGACTGAAAACACCAGCAACACAAAGATGATCATCCGATAGCTGGACAAGACCCCGCCAAAGGCCGTGCCGCTTTCGGCCAGGATTTCCAGCAACTTGATCTCGGCCGCCCCGGTCAGACCATCGTTTTCGATGAACAATTGTTCCACGCGTGCGTTGAAGGCATTGGCGTCGGGCAGGCTGACAAACAGCAACACGCCCGCCAGCAGCAAGATCAGCACAATGGCTGCTATGCCTGCCACCAATACCCGCGATCCCGGTGCCCGCAGGCTAGAACCGAAGATAGAATTTCCCAGCACTTTCTTTCCTCTCTTGAAGCCCCTCCGCGCCAAAAGCGCCCAGCACATTCAGAAGCGTCCAGTCTTCCGCGCCTATGCGGTTCTGAATCTCTTTCCTGATGGCCTGGCGGTCGTCGCAGATGGCATCATCCAGTTCGATCACACCGTAGTGCAAGCGCAGCGGATCGTCGCGCTTGGCTTTGTAGTCAGCATAGCAGGCGGCTTGTGCGCCCGAGCCCCAAAGACCCAGCGCCAAGATTATGGCCAAAGATGTCAAATATCGTTTCATGTGTTCACCTTCCGCCATCCCCGGCAGCTATTCAATAACCCCTGGAGCCAGTGCATCGCGTTATCGAATAACACATCCCCGTTATTGAGCGTCAAGACACACGGGCGCCATTCTCGTCTCACCCGCCGCGGGCTGCCCGGCGTATCGACAACAAGGTGAGGACGAAACCATGACAAAACGACTGATCGCGACCCTTCTTGCGGCCACATTGGCCCTGACGACATTGGCCATCGCCCCGGCGCGGGCACAATCAGGCGATGAAGTTGGCCGCGCCATCGCAGGCGCCATTACTCTGTTTGTCATCGGCAGCGCACTTTCGAACGCAATGGACAAGAAACCGTCCAAATCCACCAAGAAAAAGCAGCCCGCGCCTGCACCCACCACCAATGTCTACCAAGGCGAGAAATTCAACGGTTGGAACAACGGCCGGGGTTATGGCGCCGCCAAGCAAAAGCCCGGGCGCAAGGCAAAACGGGCACGCACGCTGCCGCGGGAGTGCTTCTTTGTCCTGAACCGCGGACGCGAAGAATTGGGTGTGTTTGGTGCAACCTGTCTGGAGGAGTTCCAGCGCCGCACCGACAGGCTGCCTGCAGCCTGCGCCATGACCCTACCCGTGCGCCACGGCCGCAAAGCCAAGGTCTATGGCGCGCAATGCCTGCGCGAATACGGCTACCGGTCCGCGCGGCTCGTACGGGACTGACCCTCTTCCGACCGGGCTTTTTCCCCAGCTTAAGTTTCGGTCGGCTGACTGGGCGGGTTATCTTTCACAAGATGCCCGCCCTTTTTTCTTGGGTTGCGCCGGAAGCGCCAATCCGCAAGACCAGAACGATGACCATCGCGAAACCAAGCTTTCACCTTGAAATCGATCTGGGCGCTGCCCTGGGACGGCGTATCGTCGGCGTCGATGAAGTTGGGCGCGGCCCCCTGGCAGGCCCGGTCGTGGCCGCCGCCGTGATATTGGAGCCTGCACATATCCCCGCCGGCCTGAACGACAGCAAGAAACTGACCCGCCGCCGTCTGGTTGAACTGGACGAACAAATTCGCGCGCATGCCCATTTCGGCATCGGCCAGGCCAGCGTGGCCGAGATCGACGAGCACAACATCCTGCGCGCCAGCCACATTGCCATGTGCCGCGCCGTGGCGGCGCTACCGGTGGTGCCCGACCACCTGCTGATTGACGGCAATCTGATCCCGCGCGGGCTGACCATCCCGGCCACGCCCGTCATCAAGGGCGATGCCATCTCTCAATCGATTGCAGCCGCCTCGATCCTGGCCAAACTGTTGCGCGATCGCCTCATGGTGGATTTGGCGCAACAGTTTCCGGGATATGGATGGGAAAAAAATGTGGGATATCCAACACAAGCCCATAAACGGGCTTTGGAATCACTTGGCGTCACCCCACATCATAGACGTTCATTCAAACCCGTCCACAATATCTTGTATCAAGCGAAATAAGTAACCCACTGATTCAAAAAAGAATTTGACGGCGAATCATCGATGACTCATCTTTAGGCCAAGAAAAGCACGCCGAAAACTGGCGGCAGATGAGGCAGTAATGGTGACAAAAACAAAAGCCGAGGCGCCCGCGCTTCCGCTCAATCAAATCTTGGACGGTGATTGCATCGAGGCAATGAACGCCCTGCCAGAAGGTAGCGTGGATCTGATCTTTGCTGATCCGCCCTATAATTTGCAGCTCAAAGGTGACCTGCACCGCCCGGACAATTCCACCGTTGACGCGGTGGATGATCATTGGGACCAATTCGACAGCTTCGCAGCCTATGATGAATTTACCCGTGCCTGGCTCAAGGCCGCGCGTCGATTGCTGAAACCGGACGGTGCGATTTGGGTCATCGGCAGCTATCACAACATATTTCGCGTCGGAACCGCCCTGCAGGATGCGGGCTTCTGGGTGCTCAACGATGTGGTCTGGCGCAAAACCAACCCGATGCCCAACTTTCGCGGCAAACGCCTGACCAACGCCCATGAAACGATGATCTGGGCGTCGAAATCCGAAAAAGCCAGACCGACATTCAATTATGAGGCGCTCAAGGCGCTGAATGATGGCGTGCAAATGCGTTCGGACTGGGTGCTGCCGATCTGCACCGGCCATGAGCGGCTCAAGGATGAAAACGGCGACAAGGCCCACCCGACTCAAAAGCCCGAAGCGTTGCTGCACCGGGTGATCCTGGGCTCAACCAATCCCGGCGACGTTGTGCTGGACCCTTTCTTTGGCACCGGCACCACGGGCGCGGTCGCCAAGATGCTGGGGCGCGACTACATCGGCATCGAACGCGAAGAGGCCTATCGCAAAGTCGCCATCAAACGCCTGTCGAAGATCCGCAAATTCGACAAAGAGGCCCTGACGGTCAGCCAATCCAAACGCGCCGAGCCGCGCGTGCCCTTCGGTCAATTGGTTGAACGCGGCATGCTGCGGCCCGGCGAAACGCTGGTCAATTCGCGCGGCCAAACCGCCAAGGTGCGCGCCGATGGCACGCTGATCTCAAATGAAGTCAAAGGCTCAATCCATCAGGTCGGCGCCGCGCTGGAAGGTGCGCCCAGCTGCAACGGCTGGACCTATTGGAGCTTTCGCCGCGACGGTGCGAACGTGCCCATAGACCTGCTGCGCCAGCAAATCCGCGCGGAAATGAACTGAGAAAGCCAACCATTAACAGTTACCGCCTGTGCCTGTGGCCTTTGCCAAGGTGGCACAACCTGCCCCCGCTTCGCCGAGCGGGGGCTTTTTTTTGGCCCCTCGCGCAAGAGATCACCAACAAAGCGCGGCCGGGCACACATGTAGCTCGGCCGCGCCCTGTTGGACTTGAGTTTCTGAGTGTCTGCAATGGGAGGAGCTATTACACACGAACTCATTGTGGGTTCACAATGCTGCAATGCAGAGAATCGGGCAAGACAATTGCTGCGCTTGCGAAGGAAATGGCGTGCGCGGGCCCCGACATGCGCAAAAGAAATGCAATGCGGCGCGATTCTTGTGCGCTCTACAAACGGCCTCATGTAATTTTCGGGCGATAGGCGATACACAACAAAGATCGGCGCCGAAAATTGCGCGCGATTGTTTCCCTTCGCAATTGTGGTCGGTTGCCGCAACCTACCTGAGAGGTGCCCATGGCTGATCCATTCCAGAACGTAGATGCCGCAGGCGCTGATTTCATCAAGATATTTGCGGATGCCATGGACCTTCGGCAGAACGACCCAACCATGGAGAAAATCGTGGCGACCTACCTTGAAGCTCTGGCCCTGGAAAATCCGGCTGATGTCATTGAAATTGGTGCCGGCGCAGGCGCGGTCTCCCGCCGCATCGCGGCCCAGTTTCCCAAGGCGAAAATCACCGGCTATGAGCCTTCCCAAGGTTTCGTGACCGAGGCGCGCGCCCGCGCGCAGGCCCTGCCAAATCTCACATTTGAGCAGGCGGACGGCTCCGCCTTGCCGCGAATCGACGGCCAGACGGATGCCGCCATTCTGCATACGGTGTTGAGCCATGTGACAGATCCCGCCGCCCTCATAGCCGAAGCCGCGCGCATACTGCGCCCGGGTGGAAAACTGGTCATTTGTGATGCAGATTTCTCAAAATCCACCTTTTCAAACTTCCCCACTGATCCTCTGGACGCCTGCGCCAAAGCGTTTCAATCCGGCTTTGTTACGGATCCGCATCTGACGGCCAAACTGAAAAACCTGACAATAACCGCAGGCTTTCGAATTGAAAGCTTTGAACTGACCAGCCGCGTGACCACCGACAATGACGGCATGCGCCCCTGGGTGATGATGACCACAAAAACCATGGTCGAACAGGGCGATATCGGCCAGGCGCTGGCTGATGCGCTCTTGGGCGAATACGACCGGCGGCGCGACGCGAGCACGCTATTTGGCTATCAGGTGTTTGCCACGTTGATCGCCTCCAAACCCTGATCCTTCTTTGGTTGCCAAATACCTCGGGGTGGACTGGATTTGCTAAAAAATCCAGTCAGGGGCAGAGCCCCGGGGCGCGGTTCAATTGCCGCTCAGGATTTGGCTCAACAACTCGATCAGCGTCGGATTGGTCTTGCTCGGGTCGCGCCGCTGTGGCTGTGCCTGCACCGGGCGCGTCGCGGGCCCACCGATGGTTTCTTCAAAGCCGGCAACCGGATACTGCTGCGGTCTGATCATCGGCAGCGGCGTGAGCGGCAGCTCTGCATGCACGGCCTCCATGGTCTGGCGCCAAATCTCGGCTGGCAAGCCGCCACCGGTCACGCCTTCCAGCGGTGTATTGTCATCATATCCCATCCAGACCCCGGCTACGTAATCGGCTGTAAAGCCCAGAAACCAGGCATCACGCGACGCCTGTGTCGTGCCGGTCTTGGCCGCCACTTCGCGCGCGCCCAGCGCAGCCCGCGATCCGGTGCCGCCTGAAACCACCTGGCGCATCATGTAGATCAATTGCTGCGCCGAAGCGGGCGTGATCACACGCTCACCAATCCCGCCGGACTGATCCATCAAGCTGGTGTCATCACCCTTCAAACGCAGCTCTATCAGCCCATAGGGTGTCACTGACGAGCCGCCGTTCAATATGCCTGCAAAGGCTCCGGTCATCTCAATCAGCGTGCTTTCCGACACCCCCAGGGCCAGGGCCGGGCCCTCTGCCAGATCGCTTTGTATGCCGAACTGTGCCGCCACATCGCGGACAATCTCGCGGCCGACAGTTTCAGACAGGCGCACAGCCGGCGTGTTCAGCGAGAACTTCAACGCGTCGGTCAATGTAATCAAGCCTTTGAAATCGCCAGAATAATTTCCTGGCGACCAAGGGCCAGACCCAGGAATGTTCAATGTGATCGGTGCATCCAACACCGTGTCATCATGCCGATAGCCCAGATCCAGGGCAGCGGCATAGACGAACGGTTTGAAGGCAGATCCCGTCTGGCGCTTGGCCTGCACGGCGCGGTTGAACTGGCCGGCCACACCGCGGACTTTGCGCCCTCCCACCATGGCACGGACCGCGCCATCGGCGGACATCACCACAATTGCGGCCTGGGCCAACGAGCCGTCTTTCACCCGGTCTGAGAACACGTTGGCCAGGGCATCCTCTGCGGCTTGCTGAATGCGTTGGTCAAAAGTGGTGCGGATGATCACATCCTCGGTCGTGTCATCGGTGAAAAAGTTTGGCCCGCTGGACATCACCCAATCGGCGAAATAGCCGCCCGCCCGCGCCGCCGCCGCCTCGGATAATTCGGCCGGGTTGTCATGTGCATCCCTGGCCTGCGCAGCGCTCAGGTAACCTTGTTCTTGCATCAACCCGATGATCACACCGGCACGATCCTGGCTGCGTTGCAAATTGGCGGTCGGCGCAAAACGAGAGGGCGCGGTCAACAATCCGGCCATCATCGCGGCTTCTGCAGGGCTGACCTCGGCCGCAGATTTGCCAAAATAGCGTTGCGCGCCGGCCTCGAACCCGCGGGAACCGCCGCCCACATAGGCACGGTTCAGATAGATTGTCAGGATGTCCTCTTTGGAATAGCGCAGTTCCAGCGCCATCGCATAGACGGCCTCCTTGATCTTGCGCCAGATCGACCCCTGTCGGCAATCAGCCTCATATTGGGCTTCGGTCATGCCGCTGGTCGGGTCATATGGCACACCCAGGCACAGCAATTTGGCTGTCTGCTGGGTGATGGTTGACCCACCATTGCCCGAAAGCGGGCCGCGACCTTCGCGTAAATTGATCCGCACGGCGCTGGCAATGCCGCGCGGGCTGACCCCGAAATGACGGTAGAACCGTTTGTCCTCTGTCGCGACCACAGCATTTTTCAAATGAGGTGAGGCCGTGTCAGCAGTGATCTGCCCGCCAAATTGCTCACCCCGCCAGGCAAAAACGGCGCCGTCCCGGTCCAGCATCGTGACCGAGCCACGCACCCGCGCATCCAACAGATCCGTGACTGGCGGCAATGTGGTCGAAAAATACAATACCGCGACCGCCACCACCGCGGCCAGCGCAAAGCCGGCCCGCAGGGACAGACGCCAGACAAGCCGCAACAGCCATCCGAACAGCCCAAAGAACACACGCCCCAACAGCCCGCGCTGTTTGGCTTTGGCCCGGGTTTTCCTGGGCGCTGCTTTCCGCTTGGTGGCAGTCGCGCGTGGCTTGGCGGGTTTTGCCCCACCGGATTTGCCGTAACGCCGCTCCGCCACGAGAGGCGGCTTTTTCCGGCCGTTCCCGCTCATGTCACTACTCTTTTGCTCTCAATTTTGCGTCAGACTAACCGCATTAGCGCCGATTGTAGAGCGCGAAGTTGTCGCTCCGACTTGCACCTGGCCCAAGCAATCACACACCCGCATCCACGATGGCCTGTGCCAGCACCGGGACGGTGTCGGCATTCAGCCCGGCAATATTCATCCGACTGTCGCCCACCATATAGATGCCGTTCTCGCGGCGCATTTGTTCAACCTGGTCCGCCGTGGCGCCGATGCGGCTGAACATGCCGCGATGATGGGCGATGAAATCGAACCGGTCGGAATTGGCGCGTTGGCGCAGTTCATCAGCCAATTGCCGGCGCAATCCCAGCATGCCAAGGCGCACATCTTCCAATTCCGCTTTCCAATCGGCGCTCAACGCGTCGTCTTGCAGGATCATTGTCACCAGACGCGCGCCGTGGTCGGGCGGGAATGAGTAGTTCTGCCGGTTCAGGAACGCCAAAGTGCCCTGGGCGTTCTTCTGAGAGGCAGCCGTTTCGGTGATCGCCATCAGCAAGCCCGTACGCTCGCGGTAAATGCCGAAATTCTTGGAACATGATGCGGCGATAAGGGCCTGGGGGCAGTTGGCCGCCACATGCCGGGTGGCGGCGGCATCTTCTTCCAGACCGTCGCCAAAGCCCTGATAGGCAATGTCGATAAAGGGTGTCGCGTTGCGTGCATTCAACAAATCCGTCACCTCTTGCCACTGCGCCATGGTCAGATTGGCGCCCGTCGGGTTGTGGCAACAGCCGTGCAGCAAAACAACATCGCCCGCTTTGATTGCTGCCAGATCTGTCATCATCGCGGCGAAATCCACATCGCGCGTGGCGTTGTCGAAATAGCGATATTCGGCCATGTGCATGCCAAGATATTTGATGATTGACGGATGATTGGGCCACGTCGGCGCCGAGAGCCAGACAGTGGCATCGGGATTGGCCAGTTTAATCAGCTCAAGCGCCTGACGGATCGCGCCCGTGCCGCCAGGTGTGGCCACCGCCGCCAAGCGGCCCTGATCGCGCGCCTTTCCCAAGATCAGCCCCGACAAAGCCTCGGCATAGGCCGGATCACCGGCCAGTGTCGTATAGGCCTTGGTGGTTTGCTCCTCAACCAGGCGCCGCTCAGCCGCCTTGATTGCGCGCATCACCGGGGTAACACCTTGGGCATTCTTGTAAACACCGACGCCCAAATCGATTTTCTGATCGCGGGGGTCTTCGCGGAACGCCTGAACAAGGGCCAGGATCTTGTCGGCGGGTTGGGCGTGCAGGTTGCTGAGCATCAGGCGTCTCCGGTTGCAATTGGCAGGTCGTCATACATGCCCCATTCGGCCCAGGAGCCGTCATAAAGCGCATGGTTGGTGTGGCCCATACGCTCAAGCGCTAGGCACAAGATCGCAGCGGTGACGCCTGATCCGCAGGTTGTGATCACAGGTTTGGACAAATCCGCACCGGCCGCATCAAATACGCCGCGCAGGGCAGTGGGGTCTTTCATCGTGCCGTCAGGATTCAGGACATCGCCGTAATAGACGTTGCGTGATCGCGGGATATGGCCACTGCGCAATCCCGCCCGCGGTTCGGGCGCCTCGCCACGAAAACGCGCAGGTCCGCGCGCGTCCAGAATGGTGTGGTCACCCAGTTTCGAGGCGGCGGCAACCTGTGTCACATCACGCACCATATGCGCCTGACGTGCGGTGGTCATATGCCGGTCGCGCACGATGGGCGGCAGGT
>Ga0316205_10003663_pt1 | contig 14247 bp, 10 predicted proteins | sample 3monthpyrite_MG_FD_204941 | JGI IMG/M metagenome (GOLD analysis project Ga0316205, IMG submission 204941) | Microbial mat bacterial communities from mineral coupon in-situ incubated in ocean water Damariscotta River, Maine, United States -... | ecosystem: Environmental > Aquatic > Marine >... | reverse complement strand
CGATGTAACGGGTGGTATGCTGGACCAAAACCCCGAGCTATCGATCTGCCCGGAGGCGACGCGCACCTTCCCGGGCCAGCCCGGGATGATTGTGCGCGATAGAGACGGCGCGCCGCTGCTGCCCAAGTTTTGCTTTCATAGTGCGCAGGAGGAAAACAACAGCCTTGTTCTGGTATTCTCGGATGAGATAAACAGCCTGACCTACACCGCGCGCTTTTCGATTGATGAAATGACCCATGTGATCGAGGCGCAAGCCAGCCTTGAGGCAAGCCGCCCGGTGCATCTGCACTGGCTGTCGGCACCGGTCTTTCCGGCCAGCCAAAACGCAGATGAGATGATTGATTTTGCCGGCCGCTGGTGTGGTGAATTCCAGATGAACCGGACCCCTTGGTCGGCCGGTATCCGGTATCGTGAAAACCGGACAGGCCGAACCGGCCATGAGCACTTTCCGGGGCTTGTCGTTCCGTGTCGTGGCGCAACCAATGCGCAGGGGCATGCGTTTGTGTTCCACTATGGCTGGTCTGGCGGGCATCGGATGATCGCCGAAGAGCTCCCCGACGGGCGGCGTCAAATCCAGTTTGGCCATGCCACGCGCATGGAAGCAAAAGCGCAAAGCCGGTTTGATACCGCAGTGCTTTATGCAAGCTTTTCGGATGACGGGCTAAACGGCTGTGCTGTGGCCTTCCAGCGGCATGTGCGGGACCGGATTGCCAGCTTTCCCGATCCGGAGCGGCCACGCCCTGTGCACTATAACTGCTGGGAAGCGGTTTATTTTAATCACAATCTGCCGGAGCTAAAGGAAATCGCCGAACACGCTGTTGAACTTGGCGCAGAGCGGTTTGTATTGGACGATGGTTGGTTTGGCGACCGCGACGACGACACCCGCGCTTTGTCTGATTGGGAGGTCGACCCCAGAAAATACCCTGATGGCCTCACCCCGCTTATCGAGCATATACATGCTTTGGGTATGAGCTTTGGTATCTGGTTTGAGCCAGAGATGATCAATCCGAATTCCAATGTATTCAGGGCGCATCCTGATTGGGCACTGGGGGGCGAAGACCAGATTTTGGGGCGACAGCAGATGGCGTTAAACATGGGGCTGCCCGAGGTGCGCGAATTTCTGTTTGAGCGGATGAGCAAGGTTTTGGGTGATCACGATATCGACTACGTGAAATGGGATCATAACCGCGTGTTGCCGATGCCGGATGCGGACCAGACCCGGGGGTCTTACGCATTGATCGACCGGTTGCGCAGCGCCTTTCCGAAGGTCGAAATTGAAAGCTGTGCTTCGGGCGGTGGCCGGATAGATTTCGGCATTCTGTCGCGCACACACCGCGTCTGGCTTTCCGATAGCAATGACGCCCTTGAGCGGCTGAAGATTCAGCATAATGCCGCGATTTTTCTGCCCGCTTGCGTTCCTGGCAGCCATGTAGGCCCCCGCGTTTGCCACACGTCGGGCCGGGTGCTGAATATCCGTTTTCGCGCGTGGGTGGCGGCGCAGCGCCATATGGGCTTCGAGATGGACCCGCGCGAACTTTCCGAAGAGGAACGCGTGATTCTGAAAGACGTAACAGCGTGGTGGAAAGCCAACCGCCACTGGATGCTGAACGCTGATATTTTGCGGCTTGATAGTGCGGACCCGGCGGTTATTGCGGAGCAGCAGCTTGCAAAAGGCGGTGACAATTTTGTTGTTTTTGCTGGCAAGGCCGCCACTTCCGACCAGATTTCACCTCGTCCGCTCCGGCTAACGCGCCTGACGCCGGATGCAAAATACCGGATCGAACTAATAAACCGTGCAGATGCACCGCCACTGTCGCGCGGCAATCCGCTGTTGAAGTCCGAACCTATTGAAGTTAGCGGTGGCTATTTAATGTATCACGGTCTCACCCTGCCGTGGAGTTTCCCGGAAACAATGTGGGTGCTTGAAGGAACCAAGATATGAGCAAGGAAAAGCGCAATCGTGCGTGGTATGGCAAGCTGGACAAAGACGGTTTTATCCATAGATCATGGATGAAAAATCAAGGGTTCCCTGATCATTTATTCGATGGGCGACCGATTATCGGAATTTGCAACACCTGGTCAGAGCTTACCCCGTGCAATTCCGGCCTTCGCGAATTGGCCGAGGGTGTAAAACGCGGTGTGTGGGAAGCGGGCGGATTTCCAGTCGAATTTCCGGTTATGTCTTTAGGGGAAACCCAGATGAAGCCGACCGCGATGCTGTTTCGCAATCTTTTGGCGATGGATGTCGAGGAGTCAATTCGCGCTTACGGTATCGACGGCGTTGTGCTTCTTGGCGGCTGTGACAAAACCACTCCGGGGCAGCTTATGGGCGCAGCCAGTGTTGATTTGCCTACCATTGTGGTAAGCTCGGGCCCGATGCTGAACGGTAAATGGAAAGGCAAAGATATTGGCTCGGGCACCGATGTCTGGAAGTTTTCCGAAGCGGTGCGGGCTGGTGACATGACCCTGCAAGATTTTATGGCGGCTGAATCCGGTATGAGCCGTTCAAAAGGGGTTTGCATGACAATGGGCACCGCGTCCACAATGGCCTCGGTGGTGGAAGCGATGGGGATGAGCCTGCCGACAAATGCGGCATTGCCAGCGGTGGATGCACGGCGCATGGCGCTGGCGCATATGACCGGCAAACGCATTGTCGAGATGGTTGAGGAAGGCCTGAAGATGTCAGATGTGATCTCCCGCGAAAGTTTCGAGAATGCCATATTGGCCAATGCGGCGGTGGGTGGCTCCACCAACGCCGTGGTGCATTTGCTGGCCATTGCCGGCCGGATGGAGATTGAACTGTCGCTTGATGATTTTGAAATGGGCAGCGATGTGCCGCTGTTGGTGAATTGTATGCCTTCGGGCGAATACCTGATGGAAGACTTCTGTTATGCAGGCGGAATGCCGGTAGTGATGCAGGAGCTTTCAAAGCTTTTGCGGCCAGCAAAAACCGTGCTCGGCAAGGATATTGCCGCCTATTCCGAAGGCGCAGAATGCTGGAATCGTGATGTAATCCGCGCGCTGGATAACCCGCTAAAGCCCGCCGCAGGCTTGCGGGTGCTGCGCGGAAATCTTGCGCCGAAAGGGGCGATTATCAAGCCCTCCGCCGCCACCAACGCTTTGCTTGAGCATGAAGCCGAGGCTTATGTTTTTGAGAGCATCGAAGATATGAAAGCCAATATCGACCGCGATGATTTGCCAGTGACAGCTGATACCATCCTTGTGCTCAAAGGCTGTGGACCGAAAGGCTATCCGGGTATGCCGGAAGTTGGCAATATGCCGATTCCATCCAAATTGGTAAAACAAGGTGTGCGGGATATGGTGCGTGTGAGCGACGCCCGTATGTCTGGCACCGCGTTTGGCACGGTTGTTTTGCATGTGAGCCCGGAAGCGCAGGCCGGTGGCGCCCTTGCACTGGTCAAAACCGGTGACCGCATCAAGCTGTCTGCCAGTGAAGGGCTGCTGCAACTGTTGGTGCCGGAGGCAGAGCTAAAGGACCGCCGCAAAAGCTGGCAGCCCGACCCGGCGCATTACACACGCGGCTATGCCAAAATGTATATCGATCACGTGCTTCAAGCCGACAAAGGCGCTGACCTCGACTTTCTTGTCGGAAAAGACACACGGCCCGTCACAAGGGAGAGCCACTAATGCCAGATACAGCAACATTCCATGACCTGAACGGGGCAAGCGTTTTTATCACCGGTGGCGGCGCAGGCATAGGCGCTTTCCTGACCGAGGGTTTCATCGAGCAGGGCGCCAAAGTCGCCTTTGTTCAACGCTCTGATGCAACCGGATTTTGTGACGAGATCGAAGGCCGGCACGGCGTGCGTCCTCTGTTTATCCCCTGCGATATAACCGATATTCCGGCTCTGAAAGCGGCCATTGATACAGCCGCCTCGGTGCATGGGCCAGTTACTGTGCTGGTTAATAATGCCGCCAATGACAAACGCCACACCACGGCAGAAGTCACCGAAGATTTCTGGGACTGGTCACAGGCGATCAACCTGAAGGCTTACTTTTTTGCCTGTCAGGCCGTGGTTGAAGGGATGCGCGAGGCCGGTGGCGGCTCGATCATCAATTTTTCGTCGATCAGCTACATGATGGGCAATGCCGGATACCCGTCTTACACCACCGCAAATTCCGGCATCAGCGGAATGACCCGCAGCCTTGCCCGCGAATTCGGGCCAGATCGGATCCGCGCCAATGCGATTGCCCCGGGCTGGGTGCTGACAGATAAGCAAAAGGACATGTGGGCAACGCCGGAAGCGCTGGCCGCGCATCTGGAGCGTCAGTGCCTGAAAGAGTATATGGCGCCAAGAGACATTGTTGACGCGGTGCTGTTTATGGCTTCTGGCGCAAGCCGGATGATGACGGGGCAGATGATGGTGGTTGATGGCGGTGTGGTGACGACGGGGTAAAGCATGCAAAGCAATCAGGTGGAATGGGTCGCGGTGGACTGGGGCACCAGCAATCTGCGGGTTTGGCTGTTTTCCGGCGATGGCGAGGTCATTGACCACGCCGTGTCAGATCGTGGAATGGGCCAGCTTACACCAGATCAGTTTGAGCCCGCGCTTTTGGATATGATCGGAGACCACCTGCAAAGCGGGCGGGTAACGCCTGTCATTTGTTGCGGCATGGTTGGCGCGCGGCAGGGCTGGGTCGAGGCCCCTTATGCAACTGCGCCCTGCACCCCCCCGAGCGCCCTTCAAGCGGTTAAACCCGCTGTGCGTGATCCGCGGCTCGAGGTTTATATTCTGCCGGGGATCATGCAAGATGAGCCCGCAGACGTAATGCGCGGCGAAGAAACCCAGATTGCCGGTTTTTTGTCGTCCCGTCCGGAATATGACGGTGTGCTCTGCTTGCCGGGCACGCATACAAAATGGGTGCATATCAGCGCCGGCGAGATCGTCAGCTTTCGCACTTTTATGACGGGCGAGCTGTTTGCGCTTTTGTCAAAGCAATCGGTGCTGCGTCACTCATTGACTGAAAGCGGCTGGGTTGAAGAAGCCTTCAACGCCTCGATAAATGACGCGATGTCTTCACCGCATCTTATAGCTTCGCGCTTGTTTTCATTTCGGGCCGAAAGCCTTTTACATGGAGTCTCTTCCGGAATGGTTCGGGCGCGGCTCTCTGGCTATTTGATCGGGTTGGAGCTGGCTGGTGCGCGGCCTTATTGGCTTGGGCGAGAGGTGGTGATCATCGGCGCTGATCGCCTTGCTGGCCATTATGCAAATGCGTTGTCCCTTCAGGGGGCAAAATCGAAAAATGCCGATGGGGGCGCCCTCACGCTTGCCGGACTATCGGACGCCTATTCAAAACTAAAGGACACAGAATCATGAGCCGCGAAATAATTGCGATCCTGCGGGGCATCAGGCCTGACGAGGTGGTAGAAATTGGCGCAGCCTTGATAGCCGAGGGCATTGACCGGATCGAGGTGCCGCTTAATTCACCTTCGCCGCTCCTTTCGATCGAGCGGCTTGCTGATGCTTTTGGCGCTTCCGCATCCATCGGGGCCGGGACAGTGCTGGACGCGGCGCAGGTGCGCGACGTGAAGGCAGCAGGGGGCCAGCTTATTGTATCACCGGATTGCAACCCCGATGTTATCAGCACAACAAAAGCCGAAGGCATGTTGTCATATCCCGGCGTAGGCACGCCTTCGGAGTGTTTCTCCGCGTTGCGCCACGGGGCGGATGGGCTAAAGCTGTTTCCTTCCTTTTTGATTGGGACAAAAGGGCTGGCCGCCATTGCGGCTGTCCTTCCACAAGGAACCAAAACCTATGCCGTGGGCGGGGTAGGGCCCGAGAACTTTGCCGCGTGGATCAGCGCAGGCGCAACCGGATTTGGCTTGGGCACCGGCATATTTAAGCCCGGATTTTCGGCTGAAGATGTGCGGGTGCGTGCACGCGCTATTGTGGCGGCCTATGATGCGGCGCTCGCGCAATGACGGTTGAACTCTTTGATGCGCGGCAATGCGCGCTCGGGGAAGGGCCGCTTTGGCATCCCGAGCGCGGCCAGTTTTTCTGGTTTGATATCCTCGGCAAGCGGCTTTTGAGCCAAGATGCTTCCGGCCCGCTGGAATGGGCGTTTCAATCCCATGTTTCAGCCGCAGGGTGGATCAATTTTGACGACCTCCTCATCGCCAGCGAAAACGCGCTCTTCCGCTTCAATATTGTTTCAGGAGAGTCGGAGCGGATTGTGAGCCTTGAAGATCACAATCCGGTCACCCGGTCAAACGACGGCCGCGCAGACCCTTGGGGCGGATTCTGGATCGGGACAATGGGCAAATCGGCGGAGCCAAAGGCGGGCGCGATCTATCGGTTTTTTAACGGGGCTGTTACGCAACTCTTTGCTGATATCACGATCCCGAATTCGATTTGTTTTGCGCCCGATAGAAGCTGCGCTTACTTTACCGATACGCCAACCCGCAATATCATGCGCCAAGACCTAAATGGCGACGGCTGGCCAGACGGGGTGCCAACGCTTTTTGTTGATCTCAATAACGAGGGCCTGAATCCGGACGGCTCTGTGGTTGATGAACAAGGCTGTTTGTGGAATGCGCAATGGGGCGCTTCGCGGGTCGCGCGCTATTCACCCGACGGCAAGTTTATGTCTGCCATTGCCTTTCCCGCCAGGCAAATTACCTGCCCGGCCTTTGGCGGCGCTGACCGCACAACCCTCTATGTAACTTCGGCAGCCGATCGGCTGACTGGCGGCTTTGAAGGCCAGACATTTGGATACAAACAGGCCGCGACCGGCCAATGCGAGCATCAGATAAAGCTATGACAAATATGAAACGCACATTGGGCACCTGCTATTACCCCGAGCATTGGCCGCGCGAGATATGGGAACGGGATGCGCAACAGATGGCGGATGCCGGGCTGACATGGGTGCGGATCGGGGAATTTGCCTGGTCGCGGCTGGAACCGGTTGCCGGTTCATTGAGGTTTGAATGGCTCGACGAGGCGATCGAGGTTTTGGGCGCGGCGGGCTTGAAGATTGTGCTTGGCACACCGACCGCAACACCGCCACGCTGGATGGTTGATCAATATCCCGACATGCTGGCTGTTGATGAAAACGGGCATCCGCGAAAATTCGGATCGCGCCGCCACTATTGTTTTAGCCACGAGGGTTACAAGCGGGCCTCTGCCAAAATTGTAACCGCATTGGCCGAGCGGTATGGCAAAAACCCGCACGTAGCGGCATGGCAGACCGATAATGAGTATGGCTGCCATGACACCACGATCTCCTATAGCCAACCAGCCCTGCATGCATTTCGGCATTGGTTGCGCGCTCGCTTTCCCGGTGCCGGAAATGACGGGGATATCGAGGCGCTAAACCAAGCTTGGGGCAACATTTTCTGGTCAATGGAATATTCAGACTTCGACCAGATTGACCTGCCAAAACTGACCGTAACCGAGCCCAATCCGTCACATAGTCTTGCCTTCAGGCGGTTCAGCTCGCACCAAGTGGTCCTGTTTAACCGGCTACAGGCCGAGATTATTCGTGCGCACTCAACCGCGCCTATCGCCCATAATTACATGGGTCGTATAACCGACTTTGACCATTTTGAGGTGGGCGCTGATCTGGATATCTCGAGTTGGGACAGCTACCCGCTGGGCTTCCTTGAAGACCGTGTCGGGGCGGATGATGCGCATAAGCGGCGTTTTATGCGGCAAGGCGATCCCGATTTTCAGGCGTTTCATCATGATCTATACCGCGCTGTCGGGCGCGGCAGATGGTGGGTGATGGAGCAACAGCCAGGGCCGGTAAATTGGGCGCCCTTTAATCCGGCACCGCTGCCCGGAATGGTCAGGCTATGGAGCTGGGAGGCCTTTGCGCACGGGGCGGAAGCCGTGTGCTATTTCCGCTGGCGACAAGCCCCGATGGCGCAGGAGCAAATGCACGCCGGCCTATTGCGCCCAGATAGCGCCGAGGCACCGGGCCTCGAAGAAGCGCGGCGCGTTGCGCGCGAAATTGCGGAGGCGCCAGAGGTCCAATCTGCTCAGGCACCGGTTGCGCTTATTTTTGATTACGACGCTGATTTTGCATGGTCGGTCCAGCCGCATGGTCAGGATTTGAGCTATTTCGGGCTGGTTTTTGATATCTACAAGGCCATGCGGTCCCTTGGCCTGTCCATTGATATTATTCCCGCAGCTACACGCGATTTTTCCGGATACAAAGTGATTGCCGCGCCCGGGCTCATGCATATGCCTGATGCGCTGAAAGCGGCCTTGGAAGCCGCAAAAGCGCAGGTAATGATTGGCCCGCGTAGCGGCGCGCGCGATGAAAATATGCGTATTCCGGATCCGCTCCCGCCAGCGCTTTCGGCGCTAGATATAACGGTTGCGCGGGTTGAGAGCTTGCGACCCGATATGCCTGTCCCGCTGGCCGATGGTGGTAATATAATCGGGTATCGCGAGGTGCTTGAGGGGTCTGCGACGACGCTTGAAAAAACGCTTGACGGTGAGCCGGTTGTAATGTCGCAAGGCCCTGTAAGCTATATCGGCGGCTGGCTGGACCAGATGGCTTTCAAGCGCGTGATCCGAAATGCATGCGACACGGCAGGGATCAAAACAATTGATCTGCCTGCGGGTGTGAGAGTCCGGTCCTCCGGAACCGAAAAATTCTGGTTCAATTTTGACACCGAAGAACATGTGGTCGATGGATTAACGCTCCCGCCGATTTCGATGGCGCGGCTGGCCTGACGCGCCAAGCATCGATAGCAGCCGTTTTTTTTACGCGAGCAATTTGCAATTCTGCAATCTAGTCGGCATCATCTTAGTTCTAGCAATGCGGGGTGGGCCGATGAGGAAAATTGAGCAGGCATATAAACAGGCCCGGGAGCATGAGCGTGCGCTTTTTGTTTTGACTGAAAACATAGCTGCGACGTTGGAAAAACCGGCGTTGGAACGAAACCAGAGACAGCTCGAAGATACGTGGCGCGAAATCAACCGTTTTCGCCCGCAGATGCACGCGCTTGCTAAGGTGTTCAAAGACATCGAGACCCCGGTGCGCACCCAGATGTCGCGGAAGGATTACCTTTTCTTGCGCAAAATAAAAACGTGGAGCAGCGGGTTTGCCAAGCGTTTGAGCAAGTGGGAGGAGATGGCGCGCTGCGTGCAGCGGCACCGGAAACCGGTGCGGCAGCCGCTTTTTCCGGAGTTGGCACTGACCAGACAAGCTGAGCTGCTCTCGCGCATTTATACGGCGTTTCACCGTTTGGCTAACCCCAATAATCAGGACATCGATGCCAAGGGCCACGGCTGTTTTGCCGATATAGAATTCCCGATCCAACCATTTGATGATTTTATGTCTGCCGCTTACCGCATTAGTCTGGCGCTGAACCCACGGCGCAAGCTGCGCTTTCTTGATGTTGGAAGCGGTGGCGGAACCAAGGTTTTTGCCGCCAAGCATTATTTTCAGCAGGCGGACGGGCTGGAATACGATCAGGGATACGCAACAGCAGCACAGAGGATGCTGACAACGATCGGCATTTCCAGCAGCACGGTTTTTCACACAGATGCCCTCACTTTTGAGGCTTATTCTGACTATGACGTGATATATTTTTATCGCCCGATGCAGGATGACCCGCTGATGAGAAAGCTGGAGCAGCGCATAATCACGAAAGCCCGGCCCGGCACGATATTGATCGCCCCTTACGAGACCCCGATGGCACGCCAAAAAGGCGGGATATGCAGCCATATCGAAGGCCCGGTTTTTGTAACGGGGGTTGCAAAAAAGGAGATTGGGCGGCTCAGAATAAACGCGGAAATGACCGGCTTCGACATTGTTACACGGAGCGCGCAATGGCCTTTTGACGCCGGGTATTGGGCGCCAATTCTGGATACAGCTTCATTTACCGGCAAGAAGAATAGCAAGAGAACCTATCGGGCAGAAAATGCCTGAGCGAAATACCGCAGGCGCCAACGGTTTCTAGCCGGGCTTGCGAAAGTTCATCACCGCATTGCTGACAGTGTGAACCTTATCAACCGCCGCCCCTATGGTTTTGAGCACGCCAGCTGTGTCGCGGCCCGGCTGCATTGCAACCGGTTCACGGCTGTAAATAATCATCGGCCGCAAGGGTTCCGCTTTTGGCATATCGTTTTGCGAAAAACCAACGGTGCGGGAATAAGGCATTTCGTCTTTTAAGACATCGTTGAAATAGGCTTCAATGGCGCCATAATCATTGTCTGAAAATGGCACTTCACACCCATATTTTGCTTTTATGCAGGCGGGTTGAAAAAAGAGCTGATGCTTGGCTTTGCGAGCCAGTTCAAGCAAAAATGCATTTGCGTCATCCAGCGATGCGTGGGCGGCAATTTGGTGGTGGACGGATAGAAACAGGATCGCATCGATATCGTCCATTGCTTCAAAATCTTCGGTTCCAACCAGTTTGTTTTCAAAATTCGCATTGCTCTTGAGATGCTTGGCCAACCGCAACGCACGATTGTTAAATTTGCTGTTTTGCTCAAAGCCCTTTGCGTCGATGCCCATTTCGCTCATTGCACAGGTAATTATGCCTTCGTTGCTTCCGATATCGATCGCGCTCTTGACGCTTGGGTGCAAGTAAGTAGAGATGAGCGCAATATTCAATCTCACGCCTTGCCAACGGGTCCCGGCTTGATAACCTGTAAGTCGCATCTGCATAAACTCCTGAGTTTTTTTATCGAGATAACTCGCCTGCCCATATCACGGAGGTCTGCCGCATGACAAGTCTCATTAGCCAGTTGCAATACGCGCGAGATGCTCTGCGCTCAAAAGGTCTTGATTGGCTTCAACGACAAAACAATGGCGAGATATCGCCTCGATATGGCGAGCGGATCTGGATTGAGACAAAACAATGCACTATGTCCACAAAAAAGGCCATCAGCCGCCGAAAAAGCGGGCGGATTATGGGAGGCGAATGGGATGATTGTCGCACACCGGTGGCCGAGCTGCCGAAGATTTCATACTGTCTTGACCATTGGTGCGGCGGGCTTTCATGGGAAGAAGCGGGCGCATATGAATATATGCAAGAGCTGATCAGACTAAAATCGGGACGGGTGGACGGACTGCTGACTATCGAGGATATCATCGCACGGTTTAAAACACTTGATGGCATTTATTTGCAGGTGAAAGCAGAGAACCAGCTGAAAACCGCAGCGGATGCAAAGGGAATTGCCTTTCGCGAAAGTGGCGGCATTTATATGCATATCGGGCGCGACGGCACACCGCTTTTTGGCAATGCCGGGCACCATCGGCTGGCGATCGCGCTGGCGCTTGAGCTACCTTTTTTTCCAGCGCAATTGGGGCTGGTTCACGCGCAGGCCTTGGCAAGTTTGCCAAAGTTTCGTGAGAATCCGGGCGGGGATAAAAGCTAATTTTTTTTACCAAATGGCGTGCCAGTCGATTTGCGCATCATTTCAGCGGTTTTTTGATATTGGCCAGGGTTTCACCACCCCGGAAAAATTCTTGTTAGAAGCCCGCGCGCTGTCTTTTTTTGTTTGCTGAGCCGGAAAATCATGCGAGGCTGGCCGTTGATCGATCAGATAAAGCCGCTGAAGGAGCGTTTCATTTTGCCTTTAACTAAGCCGTTTAACCGAAAACTGGTCGTATTGGGGGCGATCCTTATCCAGTTTAGCCTTGGCGCTATATATGCGTGGTCTGTTTTTACACCTGCCTTAAAGGGAATAGGTTGGTCAAAGATGGACACACAAATGGTTTTCTCTATCGGTCTGGCGAGCTTTGCTATTGTGATGGTTTTTGCCGGCGGGGCGATGGCCAAATACGGGCCGCAAAAGATGGCGATTGCTGGCGGGCTTACGCTGGGGGCGGGCTATGTGCTGGCCGGGCTGCTGGGCGGAGAGAATTTCTGGGTTGTGGCGATATGCGTGGGCTTGATTGGCGGCGCTGGCATCGGGCTGGCCTATGTGGTGCCGATCGCGGTCGGGATGAAATGGTTTCCGGATAAGAAGGGCATGATTGCAGGGCTGGCGGTGGCCGGTTTTGGCTTTGGCGCGATGGGGTGGGTCAAGCTCGCCGGTGGATGGGGGCATTTGATCGAAGGCATCGGGCTTGCCAATACCTTTTTGCTCTATGGCGTGGCTTTTACGGTAATCATTCTGGTCGGTAGCCTCTGGATGCGCTTGCCGCCTGCTGGTTGGCTGCCCGAGGGCTATGTGCCCCCACCGGCCAAAGCCGGCACCGGTGGCGAAGATTTCTCGGTTATTGAAATGCTGCGCACACCGCAGTTTTATTTGATTTTCATTATCTTTGCCGCCAGCGCCGGGGCCGGGTTGATGTCCATCGGGCTGATGAAGCTCTACCCGATGGAGGCGTTGCAGGCGTCGGGCTACAGCCTTGTTGAAGCCAGCGCTATCGCGGGCACAGCTATGGCGGTGTTTTTTAGCTTGGCCAATGGGCTGGGGCGCATTATCTGGGGCACGCTAAGCGACAAGATCGGCCGCAAACGCGCGGTTATTGTGATGACAGCGTCACAAGCGGTTTTTCTGTTTGGATTCACTTATATGGCTGGCGATGTCTGGCTGCTTTATATCGGCGCGGCGCTGATCGGCTTTAATTTTGGCGGAAATTTTGCGCTGTTTCCCTCTTTGGTGGCCGATATTTTCGGGGCAAACCGGGTAGCGCAGAATTATCCGGTGGTTTTTCTGGCTTACGGCGCGGGGGGTATTATTATGCCTATTCTGGGCGGGGCGCTTGGCGATATCGGGAATTTTCCACTGGCATTTGGTATTTCTGCTGCGGTGTGTCTGGTTGGCACAGGCGCGGCAGCGCTGGTGCTCACGCCTGACCACGAAGAGGCCACTCACCATGTCAGTATGCACGGTTTCGCGCATCAAATGCATCTGGACGAGTTGGCGGATACGCTTGAGCATATCCGCCATCCCGAGGATTAGTCTTTGGCTTCGATCTCGGCGAGCGTTTGCATGGTTTTCATCACGCTATCCGGGGTGAGGCTGATCGAATCTATCCCCAAGCCAACCAGATATTCCGCCATTTCGGGGTAGTCAGACGGCGCTTGCCCGCATATCCCGCTATGCTTGCCATTGCGCTTGCAGCCCTCAACCGCCATGCGCAGCATTTCCAGCACGCCCGGGTCACGTTCGTCAAAGTCAAAGGCGACCATCTCTGAATCCCGGTCTACGCCGAGCGTAAGCTGCGTCAGGTCATTTGAGCCAATCGAGAACCCGTCAAACCGCTTGGAAAACGCGTCGATCAGGATCACGTTGTTGGGGATCTCGCACATCACGTAAATCTCCAGCCCGTCTTTGCCAGACTCAAGCCCGTGCTCTGCCATAAACGCCAGCACTTTATCGGCTTCTTTCAGGGTGCGGCAGAAGGGCACCATCAGCTTGAGGTTGGTCAGGCCCATTTCTCCGCGCACCCGCACCATGGCGGCACATTCCAGCGCAAACGCTTCTGAAAAGCTCGGGTCGGTATAGCGGGCCGCGCCGCGAAAACCGATCATCGGGTTTTCTTCTTCCGGTTCAAACCCGGCACCGCCCAACATGTTGGCGTATTCGTTGGATTTGAAGTCGGACAACCGGGCGATTACCGGGCGCGGGTAAAACGCTGCGGCAATTGTGCCAACCCCTTCCGAGAGCTTCTCGATGAAGAAGTCACCGCCGCTTTCGTAGCCGTCGATCAGGGTCTCGATCGCTTTGCGGTGTTTGCGCTTTTTAACCTTCTCGGGGTAAAGCAGCGCCATCGGGTGAGCTTTGATGTATTCATTGATGATGAATTCCAGCCGCGCAAGCCCCACGCCCTCAACCGGCAAAAAGCTGGTTTTAAAGGCAAGATCGGGATTCCCGAGGTTTACCATAATTGGTGTTTTTGGTTTTTTGAAGCCGGTCAGGTCTGTTTTGATAACCTCAAAAGGAATGGTGCCTTCATACACCTTGCCAACATCACCTTCGGCACAGGAAATTGTCACATCCGTGCCATCAAGCAGCCTGGCCGTAGCGCCATCGGCCCCGACAACGGCCGGAATACCAAGCTCTCGCGCTACGATGGCCGCATGGCAGGTGCGCCCGCCGCGGTTGGTGACCAGTGCCGCGGCTGTTTTCATCACCGGTTCCCAGTCGGGTGTGGTGGTATCGGCCACCAGCACTTCACCGGGTTGAAAATCACTCAGGTGTTCGGCATCGCGGATAACCCGCACTTTGCCTTGCGCAATTTTTGCGCCAACTGAGCGGCCCGCGATCAGCACATCACCCGTGCCGGTCACATTATATTCTTCAAGCATAT
>Ga0316205_10003661_pt1 | contig 14256 bp, 11 predicted proteins | sample 3monthpyrite_MG_FD_204941 | JGI IMG/M metagenome (GOLD analysis project Ga0316205, IMG submission 204941) | Microbial mat bacterial communities from mineral coupon in-situ incubated in ocean water Damariscotta River, Maine, United States -... | ecosystem: Environmental > Aquatic > Marine >... | reverse complement strand
CCGCGCGTATATTGCATTAGTGACATCGGCAAATAGCCTTTGCCCTTATATAAGTCACGTCTAGGTAAAACATTTGGAAACTGGGCCACACCAGGTGGCGCAACATAACGCGCTTGTAGTTTTCTACGACGAGCATCATCCACCACGGTTGCCCAGAGAGATTCCGCATCACCAATAAAGATACTGTCAGCGTGTTGCGCCGCCTCATCCGGCAACAAGCTGACGTGCATCCCACCTAGAATGACAGGAACATCACGGGCGCGATATTCTTCAGAAATTTCATAGGCACGTCGAGCTGTATAGGTCTCTACGGTGATCGCAACCAGATCAGTTTCTTCATCAAAAGGAATGGACTCCATCCTATCGTCATAAAGCGCCACATCGACGTCGTCAGGTGTTAAGCCAGCCAAGACCGCCAGCATCAACGGCTCCATGCGTCCTTCATCAACATATAAACTGTGTTCGCGACGCCCAATTGTGGGCTTAATGAACGTAATCTTCATTACCTTGTCACGCCTCTCATTCAAGCGCCCAATGGACGATATTGTTTACGGAAGACTTCGCGCCGTGAAATAAGGTTTGCCAGGCTTACAATGCCGGTCCTGAACAGATTAATCCCTGCCTCCGTGCCAAGCACACGACTACCAATTGAACGCCATGAGTAAAATGCCTTTTTGGCCTCATAACATTTTTGTGCAAACTCATCAGGATCCATGAGTTTTGGCCTAAAAATAGGATCGCCATAGCGATAGTTTTCATCCAGCCACCAGGTTGGTGATATTAATCTGCCCTCATGGGCAAGGCGATCATAAAGAGGTGAACTGGGTGTGGGCGTCAGCGGGTTAAAATTAGCTATCTCGAGTTTTGCATCCAGTGCAAATTCAAGACTTTGTTGAATCGTATCGGTCGTATCATAATCATAACCAAACACGAAAGTGCCATAAACAGCAATCTTTCGCTGATGCAGTTTACGCACAACTTGTTTATAGTCGCCCGCAACGTGATTCCATGGCTTGCCCATTTGCTTGAGATTCTCACGCGACAGTGATTCAAATCCTATCAGAACAAAGACGCAGCCAGATTCAGCCATTTTATCGAGCAAAGTTTCATCACGTGCCACATCAATACTGATCTGACATGACCAACGCAAACCAAGCGGTTTGAGTGCAGTTAGTAGCGCTTCTAATTCTGCCCGTGATGAAAACAAATTATCATCTGCAAAGAAAATCAGCTTGCGTCGATTTAGCGTTGTTAGCTCTGCAACCATATTATCAATGGAACGTACCCGCAGACTCTCTTTGTAAAAGGCACGAATCGAGCAAAAATCACAGGCAAAGCGGCATCCCCGGCCATATTGAACTGGCTCGACGGGCATATACTTCTTACCGGCAAATATTCGTTTATCTTGTCGGAAATCATTGAGTGAAGCAGAATTACCACCCTGGTAAGTTCGCTCCAGGCGATCATGATTAAAATCATCCAGTAAGCGCTCCCAGGCACCTTCAGCGTCACCGATGACAATGGCGTCTGCATGTTGCAGTGCTTCATCGGGTAAAAAGGTTGGGTGGTATCCTCCCATAATGACTGGTATACCACGATCACGATAGCGTGCGGCTAACTCATAGGCACGCCTTGCAGTAAAGGTTTCGACCGTAATGGCGACAAGGTCAGGACTATCATCTTCAGGAACAACTTCAATCTTATCATCATAGAATGTTATCTCTACATTCGCCGGTGTCCGCGCGGCTAAAATTGACATCGACATTGGTGGTAGTCCATCGGTGGAACGGTAATCCCCCATATTCGGCCGGAGTAGCGTCAAACGTTTTAATCGATTTTTGTGCATAGCCATCTCATATTACGGCAATCTCTGGCTGAACGGGACGATCATCTATTTTTTGTTCGCGATACGTTGGCCAGGTGACACTTTCAATTATTGTAGAGTAAGCATGATGAGGTATCGTTTCTAAATAGCTTGCTATTGGGTTTTGTGTTGAAACGCCTAACATGGCTACATTAGCACCCTTTTCTTTAACGAGTTTACGTGCAGTCGTAACAATGGCTTTAGTATGTTTACTTGCTTCACCACTAACAGCAAGAAAGGCTATAAATATATAGTTAATCTTATCTCCAACGGCGGGCAAGGCTACACGTCCGGATAATTTCGCATAGAGGTTATATGCCTGGCGAATAATGTTTAATGGGAACCGATAGCCTCGCACTACCGATTGCTTGAGTTTTCGCTGATCCCATATCGCGCATGCTGCTTTAATTGCTCCTTTGTCTTTTAACAGCCAAAAGTCCTGAACCCTTAAACCTGTTTGACCATCTAAACCCCGCAACCATTGTTCGCTGATCACTGGCGCATATTGAAATCCTGCATTATGTGAACGATAAAACTCTACCAGTGCAGGAATATCCTCTTCTGTCGCAGGTACCAGTAGATTTCTTTTCAGCTTATCACACACAGGCAAGGCTATCGTTAATAGTTCGCCTCTGGGTTGATACGCAGGCATACCTTTTAAGTTCGCCTCAAGTAAGCGACGCGCGGTACTATTTTCTTTCGCAATACTCGTAAACCAATAAGTATGTTGTTGATTCAGAGCCTCAATAGACTTAAAACCATTGCGGATCACTGAAAGTTTATGGCGATATTCAGGTAACACGCGTAGTTCACTCAAATACCCCGCGTCCTTTGCCATACCATTTATATATACAGGCATCGATACAGATGAGCAGATCCCAACTGTTGATTGATTATGGTCATCGCTTGAGGCAAGAATAGTCTCGGTTACGCCAAAAATATTTGACGATTCAAAATAGGATGGTTCATGCTCGGTGCTAACATTCACCCAAGAGTCCATGCTGATCTCACGCAAAACCTGGCGTAGCGATGCATCATCATCAGGTGTCGCTTTCCGATAAACGACTCCCCCTGCTTTAATTTCTTGCTGCAGTTCATGAGGCTCATGTGTCGCTAAATTTCCCATGCGATTCAATCTGCCACCAGCAACTGGCCTGCCCAGGCCTCATCACCTAATGGATATCCATTACGCTTGTTAATTTCATTGCCGTGCATAAAGTTTATCGGGAAAAAATTCCTGAACATAAAGGCATCACTACGGTTAGTACGAGAAAGACCCCGCTTGATAATATTCGAGAATGAATAAAACCGTTTTCGTGACTGCACACACAGACGAGTGACATCCTCTGGCTGCAATAATTTAGTGTGAAACGGTACATCATTATAACGATATGCGTCATCAAGCCACCAGGCTTGATAGCGTAGTCGCTCCTCTTGTTCAAGTCGCTTATAAAGTGGCGTACCAGGAAAGGGAGTTAAATGGTTAAAGGCCGCAATATAGAATTTTTGTTCGATTGCGAACTCAACCGAATCTGAAAATGACTTCGGGGTATCATGCTCATACCCAAACACAAAAGTCGCATAGACTCTTATTTTATGCCGGTTAAGGTTTTGCATTGCCTGCTCGTATCCACCCTTCATCATGTTAAAGTTTTTCTTCATTGAGCGAAGATTGTCAGGATTAAGCGTTTCAAAACCTATTAACACACCCTTGCAACCACTTCTGCTTAATAACGACAAAAACTCTTCGTCATGCGCCGCATTAATACTCATTTGAGTAATCCAACGAACCTTGAGCTTTGCCAATTCTTTAAGCAGAGGTTTGGCTGTTTTTATATTGCCGGCAAAATTGTCATCGACGAAGAAAAATAGTCGATTTTTATCTTTGAGCGTTCGAACTTCAGCAATAATGTCTTCAACAGGTCGCTGCCGATGAGAACGATCAAAGAAAGTCTGGATAGCACAAAAATCACATGGAAACTTACAGCCCCGCCCGGTCTCAACCAGGCCTATCGGTAAATAGCGCTTACCTTGAAATATGGAGCGATCCACTTTGATTTCACTAAGATCGGGACGACTATCTATCTGATAGCGTTTTTTTAGCGTACCGTGTCTCAGGTCATCAATGACTTCGTTCCAGACCATCTCAGCTTCACCAATTACAATAGCTTCGGCGTATTGTTCAACCTCTTCTGGTACAAGTGTCGCGTGAAAGCCGCCGAAGATAACAGGTATCTTGCGTTTCCTGTATTCACTGGCGATCTGGTAAGCCCGCTTGGCAGTATAGGTCTCGATCGACATCACCACCGCATCGGTCGGTTCATCAAAGGGAATGGTCTCTAAGCGATCATCGTAGAACTTTACATCGATATCAGGTGGCGTCAGCCCCGCTACCGCCGCGGCAGGCAACGGTTCCATTTGCCAGGAACGGATATATTTTTCACCGACACGATGACCAATCGCAGGATGTATGATGGTTATCCGCATACAATCTTATTCCTGGTGACGGGTTCTATATTTGCGTCTGGGTTTTGTTGTACCAGGCCAGGAAAAGGATTTGAGAATACCGTATTTATTTGCACATCACAGGTGTAGTACTCATGTAAATGGTGTGCGTAGAACCTATAACCCAGGTTCACGCTCATTGCCAGCGGCCGGAAGTTTCTGGCATGCCACAAGCGTTTTGCAATTGACGACCAACGATAGACTTTTTTCCACGCCTCTTCATGCCCCACTGCGAGTTCTTGCACTGACATATTTCGTGGTTGAAAGACAACATGTTGACCGTCGTATAACTCCCAATCATGGGTCAAGATACGTCCCTGTGTCATCATACTATTATATATAGGTGTACCCGGGAATGGCGTAAGGATCGCAAAGCGTGGTAGGTCAATGCCTGCATCGATAGCAAACTCCACCGTGGTATCAAATACATCGGGGGTATCGTGGTCAAGACCAAACACAAAACAACCTTGTATGGATATCCCAAGCTTGTGCAGATCCTTAATAATCTCTTTATATCCGACTGATGCATTAAAACGTTTTTTTGCATCTTTCAGACTCTGCTCGCTAACCGTCTCAAGGCCAAGTAACAATCCCTTGCAACCGCTCCTCGCCAATAACTCTTTTAGTTCTTCATCATGGGCAAGCAACACGGTGGACAGGCCAAACCATTTGATATTCAAAGGAATCAGGCGCCGAAATAGTTCCTTTGCATATTGCTTGTCAGAAATGATATTTAAATCAATGAATATAATTTTCTTCTGTCCTACCCGTTTGATATCTTCAATAATCCAGTCGATAGGACGTTGGTACTGCTTTCTCCCCCACGCTGCAGGTGCCACACAAAACTCGCAGTCATGCATACATGAGCGCGTTGCCTCAAAGACTGCCTGGGTAAGAAAATTGCGTTTATTCATTAATTCCCTTTTGGGGAAGGCATCCCAACCAAGCGACATATCTGGCCGTTGCTTATAAATGGCCTGCATTTCACCTTTTGCAAAGTCATGCAGTAATTGCGGCCATGTCTCTTCGGCATAACCGACACAAATCGCATTAGCATGTTGTTGTGCCTCATCCGGTACTAATGTGACATGAGGCCCACCCAACACCACGGGTATATTTCGTTGTTGAAATTGTTCTGATAATTCATAGGCGCGCCTGGCTGTACCCGTGATAACGGTCATTGCGACCAGATCGGCTTCAAGGTTCTCAGGGATCGTCTCGATCCCCTCATCGATTAATACGAGCTCTACATCAATATCTTCAGGAATAAGTGCTGCTAACGTAGTTAAAGTTAACGGCTGGTAACGCAGTGATTTTTTAAACAGGCCACCTTTGAAGCGATACAATGGACCTTTTGGTGAAATTAAAACTATTTTCATGCCGCTGTCCCCATCTGCACTTCAAAAAAATCTGATTTGGTATATAAAGATGGTACTTTAACATCACCTATACGCACCCCCTTTTTTTCCTGACTGTTTAAATATTTTGTTAGTGGATCTGCTAGCATAAGTGGTTTCAACTCTGCCAACTGGCCAATCTTGCACGCATAAGCATATTGTGGATTTTCAAAGAGACGCACCGAAACTTCTTTTAATAGATTCGACAGTTCAAATCCCACCTTGTTATTAAAAATCTGTTTATCTAGAACAAGCTGGTAACCCGGTTGATCATCCGATGACGGAATTAGCATTCTAAATCCAGGAATACCCTCCAGGCATGTTGAGACAAAGGCTTCTGTCAACTTTTCACCCACCAGGTCAGAGCACAGATTGCCTCTGCCGATAAATCGTAAAACCGGTAAATCAGATGAATATCCATCACAGACAATCTTGTCAGCAGTACGATAACGATACAGACCACTTGCTGTGGTCATGATGACATCATACTGTTCTCCCTGAATCAGTTCATGTGCTAGTTTAATCGTACCGTCACTTGCCTCGAATTCATAAAACCCGCTGTTAGCGGTCAAAACAGTCTGGTTATTTTGGTTGGGAACCGTCACCACGCCCTCGGTTAACAACAGCCCTTTCGCTTGAATCGCCACAGCAGGAAATTGTTCTACTAATTGTTGATAAAATGGTTGCGATGATGCATCAGCCCAACAACTAATGACCTTTAGATCTGGCCACAGACAAGAAATATCATTACTTTTATAATAAGACTGCAATAATTCATATGTTTGCGGATCTGGAGCCAAATACTGTTCCTTCACACTGACCCCATTTAATAAAATTTTCTCTAGCTCAGCACGTCGTTCTACTAATCCATTCAGTAATGAAAGTAAAAAAGTGGGGCTCCATACAGAAATTAAAACCAGCTCGCGGTTACAGAGCAAATGATAAAGCGTCACTAATTGCCAATCACGCATATCTGACAAGGTCCCAACCCAATGGGGGACGGCTGAAGTTGACATAAAAAACGGAATAAGATCTTCACCCAGATAGGCTGCATCGCTGAGTCCTACTGGCACCCCTCCCTGAGTGACTTCAGGTTGCCGTATTGCCGGACTAATTGCCCAATAAGCGCTACCCGACTCTATTTGAAATCTCTCAACTAAATTGGCTAGCCACGGCAGAATCGCTTTTCGGAAGTCATTCAAGCCCCGCGGAGAGTACGGAATCATTTTTTGCGCCTGGGTACTACCACTGGTGCGTTCAAATGCAACAGCATGACCAGCAAAAAGAATATCAGCACTACCGTCTTTTATTTTATCTATATAGTTTGAGATTTCCGGATAGGAAACAATCGGCGTAGTAGCCTGATAGGCTCTAACGCTAGTCAATTCATTAAATCGATACTGTTTGCCGTACTCAGTATGGCTATTAAACTTTAAGCAATCAAAAAGCCATTGCTGCTGACGACTTTGCAGGTCACCAGTCGAATTGTTGTTATTGGTCTGATTAGACAGTTGCTGCCAGGAACCTATCATCGCTCGTCTTCTTGAAAATCCGTTTAGCCAATGGCTTCATGTTTTCTTCTTCCAGCTCACACAGGCAAACTAATTCATGACCTAATTTATAGTTTGGGTTTGCCCTGAGAAAATACTTGACCGATTCTTTTTCCATTTCTTCTTCAGTTGGGCATACAATCTCTTGCTTTAGATGCCCTTGTGATATTGCATATTCAACGATTCCTGTTTCAGGATTATAATCTATTCCGAATTTATCCTTCGCCAGGGCATCTGCCAATAACTTCAGATCAGGACGAGAATCCGACCAATGAGGATAGAATGATTTAGCAAATACCGACAAATATTTAAACGTCCGGTGCCCTTTAATAATTACAAACCAGTAGAGTGGTATCTCAGGTTGTTCATTTTTTATCTCGCCCATCCGCGCAATCCAGGCAAAGGCAAGTGCTTGTTGCCCCCAATGCTCTCGCTCCACAATCGTATCACCTGAATATAAAATTCGAATCGGCGCGCCCTGCCAGCTGCGTGAGTAAAGCAATAAGGTGGTAAACCCAATTAACCGTCCTTTAAAGAATAACAAAAGTACTTCAGTCTTTCTTTCAAGATCAGATAGCACTCGCGAACGGCTACTTCCATCATAATAATTCAGATAGATCTCTACAATCTGATTACGCGTGGCTTCATCCAGATCGTTAATTTGCTTTATGACAGTACTGTAATCACTCATATTATCGATGTCAGCTCAGCAAAGCTTGCTGATGGCTTCTTATTCAAATCCGTTTTAGATACACATCCGTTTTAGGGGGATTACGGACCGGTGCTTACGTCTGCTAAGTTAGCATAGGGGAGAAACAAGATAAAACCATAATTCACTAAATATTTCAGTAAGTTAGCTCTAAACGTTGTTTAGTTGGATAAATAGTTAGTCGCATTTAGATTTGCGCAATATTCTCTGGTTTCATACTTGTAGGGTTCGATTCGTTCACTGCAGACTTGACCGATTTTACTGTTGGCGAGTTTGAGCCAGTCAGCGTATTACGAGGCAAGCGTTTCCAGTATTGATACCATTTGATCATTGTATTATCGGCTTCCGGTAACATCGTGGTAAATGCAAAATCGATGTCCTGTAGGGCTTTTACGTCCTGTTTAACAAACAACATAGTGAATATATTCAGCAACCGAACAGCACACCATTGGAATGGTAGTAACAGCCTGTTACTCCTCTTTGCTAAGACTGTCGTGATAAACGCACGTGAGTGTGTGGAAGTGACTGGTAACAATGAAATAATCATTTGGTTTGCTGTGCCAATATGCTTGAAAAGCAACAAGTTACCACCCCAACAATCCAGTGACATATGCACCCTACTTTTGCCAATTAGATGCAAAAACTTATCGTACAGTGTGTGCGGTGATACATTTGCACGGTATTCAATTGCAAAATGATTCGGCGATAATGAAGTAATTTGCTGCTCGCCTATGACCTGCCGCCGATGCACTGCTGCTAAATGTTGTTCATCAAATGAATTCGCACCCGCCATTTCATAAGGAGCATCAAATTCAATAATACGTACGTTAGAGGCAATATAATTTTCCGTGTCAGGGAAATATGGGAGAGGAAAGTCTGGGCTATCGCCAAGGAAACCATACACTAGGCCATAGTGTTCTTTGCAGTATAAAGCGGGTTGTTTTGCTCTTACAGGTATCTCCTCTTTGCTGCGACTACAGGGAATACGTTGACACTGACCTTGAACATCATAAGCCCAGTTGTGTAGTGGGCAGACCAGAAAATCATCGTCAATGAAGCCGCGACTCAGATCGGCACCAATATGACAGCAGCGGGAATCGACTGCGCCAAGTTGATTTTGTTGGGTACGAAATACGGCCAGCTTATGGCCAAAGGCGTGACGAGCTATTATTTGTCCACGTTTGAGATCTGTTGATCGGCATAGTGGGTACCATGAACGAGGAAATGCATGCTGTTGTTCCGATCGCATCATTATTATACTGAATAGTGTTTAATATCCTAAAAACTAGTTTTCAATATTACTATATTCTTATTCTTATTCCGCCTGAAGTAAAGTTAAGTGTACTATGGTTTGCATCGCATTAACACAAGCAATACTATAACAAAGACAAACCACAGCATGGACACAACAATAAGATGTGCAGCCGCACATTACTAAAATGGAGCCACTCTTATGAAATCTATAATCATGACACTCTGCTTATTCGCACTAATACCCGCCACTATTGCAGCAGAGAATAATGCAAACGAAGCCGAGCGGAAGTTACTGAAAAGCATACTGAATGACTTCGAGACTAGTCTAAATGAAAAGGACTTATCGAAAATGCTCTCCCATCTAGATGACCAAGCCGTGATGGCATTTATGACAACAGAGACTGCCGTTGGCAAAGACGCAATCGTCGCCTTCTACGATAAAATGTTCAAAGGCCCTAATGCTCCCCTGTCAGACCAGAAAACCAAAGCGAGTATCGATGGGGAAGCTATATTCCATGGCAACACAATTGTTGCATCTGGTCGCACCCAGGATGTATTTACACTAAAAAATGGCACTGTATATGACTTCGACACACGCTGGGTCGCAACGGTTGTAAAAAAAAATGGCAACTGGAAAGTAGTATCTGTTGATTTTTCAGTTGATCCTTTTAACAATGTTGTCCTCGATGAGGTGCAAGCAAAAGTATGGACTTATTCTATTGCAGCATTAATTGCCGGTCTACTTATTGCATTTTTTGCTGGCAGGATGCGTAAAAAGTAGTTTTCTCATAACCGAATGAAGATACCTGACAGCAGCCAGTTATATAACGCGGTTTTAAATAAAAAACCGCTAAAAACTGATTATACTGAGATCGATCATAGCAAATTATTTATCCCAAAGAGGTTAACTCAGCTATATCATACCTCTGCCTATACTTTGCTTAATCCACAGCAGAAGCTTCGCTACAACCAGCTTTTTGCCGTACGCGCAATTGAGCAGTTAATGACACTAGAAGCTCGTTTCATTGCATTAGTATTGGCTCGCACCAGTAAATTAGCGCACTTCAAATACAACAGCGAACTAATATACTGTATGCAGGAAATGGAAAATGAGGAAGTACAGCACTACCAGATGTTTCTAACTTTAAACAAGCTTGCTGAGCCGGATTTATATAAACATAACGAGATGGTCTTTGCAAAGCTGAGCTATCTTGAACAAGGCGTACTCCAGCTTCTAGCAAAAACCCCTGGGATTTCTCTTTTTTTACTCTGGATCCTGCTTATCCTGGAAGAATTCTCCACCTGCATATCCAAACAAATGACTAACAAGAGTAATAATCCAGATATAGCACTGGAGCCAAACTTTGTTCAAGCCCACCGTGAACATCTAAAGGATGAATCACGACATGTCGCAATTTGCGCCCGCTTGTTGAAGAAGTTAATAAAAAACTCCAGCACGACAAACATCAGGCTGAATCAGTTTATTCTTACAAAATTTATGGCTGACTACATGACACCCAAACGGGGAGGTATAAGAGTAATTAACAAACTGATTGAGGAATTCCCTGAGTTAAAAAAGCACCAAACCTGCATCATTAAAGCTATCAGAAGTCAAAAACAGGACAAAATCATCTTTGAAGCACTACAAGATCCTAAACTTATGCCTTTCAGTCATAAGTTATTCCAACAATACCCCGAATTCTACTTTGTTAGCCCGGTACATTCATAACTATATAGAATGACTGAACCTACAAATACAAAACTTGCCACACATATTGTTGCACTAAATTATTTCAGCGTAATATTTATCGTTGCTGGCATCAGCTTAAGTTATTATTTTACTGACAACAGTATTGAGATGTTCGCATATTTTTCGATCTGGATATATCTGGTCCCACCCCTGCTAGCAAGAATAATTATACTTGTGTTTGGTAAACCGACAGGTGTCGTTAGTACGGAATCCAAAACACACACGCTTTGGTGGATACTTTTCCAGCTACAACTAATATTCAATCGCTTCTCCATACTTGAAGAAGCGCTCAGAGTTATTCCTGGTATTTATGCATTGTGGTTGAACCTGTGGGGCGCAAAAGTTAATCCTTTTTCATTTTGGGCACCCGGTGTCACTGTCATGGATCGTTATCACTTGAGTATTGGCAAGGGTGTTATTCTTGGCACTGAATGCATGCTAAGCGCCCACGCATTAATCAAAAAAGATAATGGAGATATGTTTTTAATTATTGACCGGGTTACTATCGATCCTGACGCTTTGATTGGTGTGAGATCGATTGTCCCACCAGGATGCCATATCCATCGCTCACAAATTGTTGCCGCACAAAAAGTGCTAAAACCCTACACTGAGATTAAAAACTCGAAAAAAACAATGCTAAAAGATATCGACTACAAATAGTCAACAGTCGCACTGAATTATATTAAGTAATTGAATCAATAACCGAGTTAAACGTTTTGCTGGCACGCATCACTTGAACAACCTTTGAATGTTCAGGCAAATAGTAACCACCGAGATCAACTGCCTTCCCTTGCACGCTGTTGAGCTCATCAATAATCTTGTCTTCATTTTCAGCCAGTTGTTGGGCGACAGTTGTAAACTGTGTTTTCAATTCACTATCATCATCCTGATCAGCTAATGCCTGTGCCCAGTAAAGCGCAAGATAAAAGTGACTGCCACGGGTATCCAGTTCGCCCACCTTACGTGAAGGTGATTTATTATTACTTAAAAACTGGCCATTCGCCTTATCCAGTGCCTCAGCTAATACTTTTGCTTTTTCACTGCCTGTCTTGATCGCCATATCTTCAATCGAAACTGCTAGCGCCAAAAACTCACCTAGAGAATCCCAGCGCAAATGATTTTGCTCCAGTACCTGTTGTACATGCTTGGGCGCAGAACCACCCGCCCCTGTCTCAAACAGACCACCTCCCGCTAGCAAAGGAACAATCGATAACATCTTAGCGCTGGTGCCCAACTCTAAAATTGGAAATAAGTCTGTCAAGTAATCGCGCAACACGTTACCTGTGACAGAAATTGTATCTTTTCCGTCTCTAACTCGCTGCAGCGTGTAAGTCGTCGCATCCATCGGTGACATTATCTGGATATCGAGACCGTTGGTATCATGATCCTTTAGATACATTTTGACTTTATTCATTAGATTCGCATCATGCGCGCGATTTTTATCGAGCCAGAATATTGCCGGCTGACCGGTCAATCGCGCACGGGTCACACCTAACTTAACCCAATCCTGGATGGGTAAATCTTTCGTCTGACACATGCGCCAGATATCGCCTTTTTCTACTTCATGTTCAATCATGATAGAACCGTTAGGATCGACTACACATACACGGCCATTCGCTGGGATTTCGAATGTCTTATCATGTGAGCCATACTCTTCGGCCTTTTGAGCCATTAGGCCTACATTACTCACATTACCCATGGTAGTAGGATCAAAGGCACCGTGTTGCTTGCAGTATTCAATCGTGGCCTGATAGATACCTGCGTAATTACGATCCGGAATCATCGCCTTGGTATCGTGTAAATCACCATCACGCCCCCACATGCAACCTGAGTTACGAATCATCGCAGGCATCGAGGCATCAACGATCACATCACTGGGCACATGCAGGTTTGTAATACCTTTATTTGAATCGACCATCGCCAGTTCAGCGCGGTTTGTATAGGCTGCATCGATATCAGCCTCGATCTGTTTACGCTCAGCATCAGGCAAGTCTGCAATCTTGGTAATAACATCACCAAAACCATTACGTGTATTGACACCTAGTTTAGTAAAGGTGTCGGCATGTTTAGCGAATACATCTTTAAAATAGACATCCACTGCATGACCAAAGATGATCGGGTCAGATACCTTCATCATGGTGGCTTTCAAGTGCAAAGAAAGCAATACATCTTGCTGCCTGGCAGATTCAGTTGACTCTTCAAAAAAGGCTCGCAGTTTAGCGACACTCATGACAGAGGCATCAATGACTTCCCCATCTAAAACTGACAGTTTATCTTTTAGTACCTGGGTTTTACCGTCACTGGAAACAAATTCAATTTTTAAATCCCCAGCAGCGCTCATCACTACTGATTTTTCACTTCCATAAAAATCGCCATCACTCATCGAAGCAACATGGGATTTTGAGTCTGGCTTCCACTCGCCCATGGAATGCGGATGTTGCCTGGCATACTCTTTTACCGCTGCAGCGACACGGCGATCGGAATTACCTTCACGTAACACTGGGTTCACGGCGCTACCGAGTACCTTGGCATATTGTGCCTTAATTGACTTTTCTTCTTCAGTTGTCGCTTCCTGTGGATAATCGGGCACCGTAAAACCCTTATCTTGCAATTCTTTAATAGCCGCTTTGAGTTGCGGCACCGAGGCACTGATATTGGGTGTTTTGATGATATTGGCCTCTGGGGTTTTAGCCAATTCACCCAGTTCACTTAAGGCATCACCCAGCTTTTGTTCAGCCGTCAGATTATCTGGAAAATTGGCCAGAATACGCCCCACCAGGGAGATATCGCGGGTTTCCACCTTGATGTCAGCAGCACGAGTAAAGGCCTGTACAATCGGTAAAAATGACTGAGTGGCCAGCGCCGGGGCTTCATCAGTTTCGGTATAGATAATTCTGGAATTCGACATAATCAGACTCTTTGAAGGTGGTTTGGCGGGGCTAAATAGTAAGCAACAAAATCAGTAGACCGCATAAGGTAGTCATTATATTTCATATTGGAGATGGGTTCACGCCTTAACCATGGCCCCCTTAACAACCAGCCTCACACTTCAATTGGCGCAGATACTCGAACCACTGCTATGAAATATGATGCATTGCCCCCTCTAACTCCGAAGTTTATTGTGTAGTTTTCGAGGAGTTCTTTATCCAAATTCTGTCGAGGTAAAATAGAAAGGCTGCCGGCCTCTCCCGGCTCTCCCGGCTCTCCCGGCTCTCCCGGCTCTCCCG
>Ga0316205_10003659_pt1 | contig 14265 bp, 11 predicted proteins | sample 3monthpyrite_MG_FD_204941 | JGI IMG/M metagenome (GOLD analysis project Ga0316205, IMG submission 204941) | Microbial mat bacterial communities from mineral coupon in-situ incubated in ocean water Damariscotta River, Maine, United States -... | ecosystem: Environmental > Aquatic > Marine >... | reverse complement strand
TGTTGATCTTGCGCTGGAGGAGCCAGAGCTCTCTCCCCGCGAGCTAGCTGTGCGTTTCACTGATACACAGCGCTACTTCGTGTCAGAAGCCAGTGTTTATAGGCTACTCAAGGCACATGACCTGATCACCAGTCCTGCCTTCATTGTGATCAAAGCGGCCAACGAGTTCCGTGACAAGACGACTGCAATCAACCAGATGTGCTGAGAACGTGTAGCGGAAGAAAGTCACGAAACGCGAGACCAACACATTGGACAAGTGCGTCGCTTCAAAAAGGTCGGCCAACCTCCATTCGCCCGTTCTCACAGAGTAGATCGACGATCGGAGATGTTTCCGAACAAATCCTTACACCAACGTCCATAGAAATCCCCTATTCAGATCGGTCAGTGAGAATGTCTGGTTGAGGCGTAAATCCAATTGCCTGTTCAAGCAGCCTTGCGATCTTGATGATCTTCCAATCACTTCCTTCACGACCGACTAGTTGGATCCCCATCGGAACTCCTGTAGATGACATCGCCACCGGAATAACAGCGGCCGGCAGATGACAACATGATGCAAGAGATATCCACTCGAATAGCGTCGCATAAGGCAAAACCTGATCATCCACTTCGACCTTTCTGGAATAGAGGGTCCCTTTAAGGTTATGAGGGATTGCAGGCACACTAATAACAGGGGCTAGCATCACATCATAACTGTCGAAGAAGTCGTTGCAGATTTGCTTCATCTTTTCTCGCTCTGCCCTTGCCTGCAAAAGCTGATTGGTCGATTGTGTGGCTGAAAGGATCGTGTTCGAGAACGAAACCCGTCCCTTTTTCGCGAACATCTGCGCAAACGGTTTCATCATCCTAAACACTGCATGAACGACGCGAGGCATCTCTGATGTTACGATAGGCATAAGCAACTTTTGGTAGACATCCATTAGTTGGTCGGGAGAGACCTCGGGTTTATCAGTGTGAACCTCACCGCCAGCATTGCGGACGACTTGTTCAACCTGATCAACTACGCCAGTAACTTCATCGGACAATGCAAACTCCGGTACATTCCAGACAGCCACCCGCAGATCTTTAAGCGTCAAGTCGGCTTGTTCGTCTGTACCGGGTGAAATGACGGAGAACAGAAGCTCAAGATCACCCATGTTTCGCGCCATCGGCCCAACGACCCCGAGGTCGACAGGCGGACCACCTGCGCGCTCTGGCGTTGGCGGAACATGCCCTTGGGTCGAGACATATCCATAAGTTGGCTTGATGGTGCAAAGACCACAATTGTGCGACGGAATACGGAGGCTACCACCGATATCAGACCCCACTTCCAAAGGGGTGATGCCTGCCGCCAGCGCTGCGGCAGACCCACCTGAAGAGCCGCCTGGTGTTTTGCTTACGTCATATGGATTGTTGGTTGTCCCATATACTTTGTTGTAGGTCTGGATATCACCGGCAAACTGAGGCGCATTTGTCTTTCCCCAAATTACCGCTCCCGCCGTCTTCAGACGGACGACAACCGCCGCATCCGACACTCTTGGGTCTCGGTGTTTCAATGCAGGAACACCGCAAACCGCAGGCATACCCTCTACATCAAGCGAGTCCTTGATGGTCATGGGCAGGCCCTGCAAAGGACCAATCTCTTCACCTTTTGCGCGTTTCGCGTCAAACGTACGTGCGGCTCGCCGCGCGGAGGCTTCATCGTAGGCCACCACTGCGTTCAAACGAGATTGAAGCTTTTTGTTCCGCTCCAAATAGGCATCCAACAATTGTTCAGATGTCACTTGGCCCGCAGCCAGCCACGAGATTTGCTCAATTGCAGAGGCATTAAGATTGATGCTCATTTGACGTCCTCAGTTCTGAAATCCGGGCACCGGAATGCCCAGGACTTTCTTCCCGCTCTTCCAGCCTTTTGCGATCAGGTACTCTTCGCCGTGGACACAATTGCCACCAACCAATGTCGCATGGACAACGGTATCGCTCATTTCTTTTAGCGGTGTGGTCAAAGGGCTTCGGTCAACGATGGCGATATCGGCGTTACTGCCAACCTCAAGCGATCCAATATCGTCCCATCTAAGAACATGCGCAGCCTCGCTCGTCCATGTTGCCAAGGATTCTTCTCGGCTAATCGCCTGAGCCTCGCCTTCGTATTTGTCACCCGACCCCGCGAAGGTTGGTTCGACTGCCAAAGCGATATGTTTGAAGATATTCTTTGGTCCCCAATCGCTACCGCATGCGACCCGCATGCCGTTGTTCATGAGTCGTTTGATCGGAATGAAGTCTTTCAGCAGCTCTTCACCCATTCGCTCCCGGACAAGGTCTCCCTTTCCCCACGAGAAGGACATACTGGTGGTTGCATCAAATCCGAGAGCACCGAACCTCTTTGCTTGCTGTTCCTCCACAAAATAGAGGTGCTGCAATATCCAGGCCCGCCCATCGGTTTGAAGTGTCTCAAGGCCGAGTTCTTCCAGGTGCTCAAGATAGTCCTCATTTTCTTGCGTGCCCGCTGTGATGATGTTCAGGCGCAGATTGTTTTGACTGCAGAAGTCTATCGCACGCTCTGCCCGCTCACGCGACATGAATGATGTCCCCGTCGTGAGCTCCCCATAAGGTCCCTTATAGGGCTGGCGCATCAGGGTGTGGCCAGGTCCGCAGGGGCCGCCCCGTCCGACCGTCACACCATCAATCCGAAGCATATCGGATTTGCGGGTGACCATGGAGGCCACCTTTTTCAACTGATCGTCGAACTCTCTGTCGGTAAAATTGTCAGCCCACGGCGTGCCATACCCTTCAGCGTCAGGACAGCACAGCACGCGCATGGTAAGCTGCCCGGTCCACCGCAGGACCTTATAACCCATGATTTGTTCCAACGTCATGGCGTGCCCCTCATAGACGGTCGTCACCCCCCTGGCGTGATACTCTTTCATGGATTTTTTTGTGGCTGCTATCGCCGACTTCGCGCCGGGCAATGGTATCTGGCCAATCAAGCTGTCCCAGAACGGGTCGTTGCTATAATAATTGTTGACCGATCCGCTGAGTCTCCCTGTAGGTTCGCCAGCTTCATCTTTTTCAATCCAGACCTTGCTGACTTTATCTGGCGTATTGCTGTCCAACCCAAAGCGCTCCAGCGCCACCGAGTTCATCGAAAGATGATTTGGGGTAGTGGGTGCCCACGCCATAATCATGACGGGGTGCTGATCACTGACCTGATCCAACATGTAGCGATCAGGCAATACGCCTTCATTCAAGTTCCGCCAATTGTGTTCGATGAAATAGTGCGGCTCTCCAATTGGCGAGCCAAGTACCCAATCGCCCTTTGAGGTGGTCTTGGCGCGTTCCTGCAGTCGAGCGACGATATCTTTGTGATCGACTGCATCCGATAGATCCGCACACATGGAGTCAAACACGCCAAAGTGCATCATATGAGGATGCGTATCGATTAAACCTGGAAGAAGCGTCGCTCCCGCGAGATCAATCTCCCTTGCCCTGCTTCCTGCGGCTGCTTTCACTGAAGCCAACTCGCCAGTGGCCACCACCCTTCCATTTCGAATTGCCAGCGCTTCCACCGCAGAACCGCTTGCGTCGCAGGTCAGGATTCCCCCTCCAAAAAACAGTGTTGTTGTCATTTGTTTCTCCCACATCTGGGTTGCCCACAAAGGGGTCAGTTGGATGGACCTGACATCTTCAGATGATCGGAGTAACATTATTTATCCAATTGGAGAAGTTTTATTTGCGTGATGTCGATTCTTTGTCTAAAGGTCAGGCATGCAGAAACCAAAAAACCCGGCAAAAACGGCTCCAAAGCAGGCTCGGGGTGAAGCTCGAAAAAGGACTTTAATTGATGCGGTCATCAGTGTACTGGCGCGCGAAGGCGCTGCAGGTGTAACGCACAGATCGGTGGCGGAGGCAGCCGGCGCCAAACATGGCTCAGTCCGCTACTACTTCGCGACACGCGAGGAGATGCTAACCGAAGCCCTCAATCTCATTGTCTTGAGGCAAGCAGATGAAGTAAGGGAGCTGTTCGAAACTCATCAGACAGACGACGACAACGTCATGATTTCTGCCCTGGCAGACAAAATTCTAGATCGCATAAAAAACCATCGTGATGGTGAGATGGCTCGCTATGAGCTCTTTCTCACAGCCGCTCGAACGGGCCAATTCAAAGAGACTCTTGATGCTTGGGCGCAGTCTTATGTCGAAACTTTTCTCACCCGCGCAAAAAGCAAGGGGCACCAAGCAGACCCGGAAGCAATGCAGCAACTCCTCAACTTGCTAAATGGACTCATACTTCAACAACTGGCAGCTCCCACCGAGGAATTTCGAGAACGCGTTCTAGTACCAATCCTGAGCGCCCATTTGGGAACAAACCACTGAGGGGGCATCCATTCACATTCGGTTCGCAACCATTCGATTTTTGAGCGTGTGTAGCGAATGTGTAGGAGGAACCACACTCAATAGACGGTGTGAGAGACCATTTTCGTCTATTGCCTCAATCAGGTGCATCACACAGAACCTACGACCATCAGGTTTTTCGCCTGAGCGTCGTCGATGACCAAACAGCAAAAAGCCCCTGATGCGATGAGCACCAAGGGCTTTTCTTTGGTTGCGGGGATAGGATTTGAACCTATGACCTTCAGGTTATGAGCCTGACGAGCTACCAGACTGCTCCACCCCGCGTCAGGTATCTCCACCGCTGGTGGAGAGCGCGCTTTATATCAGCTTTGTCAGATTTGTGAACCTCCAAAGCGCCCTTTTCTCAGAAAAGAATCCGCAGATTTCTGGGATTTTCACAAAGCATGGGTCGCCTGTCCTCCGACCGTCAAATAATCGGCAGCGTGGCGCGATTATTCAAGCGTTGCAGTCCTAAACCCCCAAATCTTGCTTCAGGCAAACGAAGGAAGAGACAAAATGGATATCACCGTTAATGGACGTTCCTGGCAGGTAGAGGACACCGTCGCCGACAGCCCCCTGCTCTGGGTCCTGCGCGATGAACTTGGGCTGGTGGGAACAAAGTTCGGGTGTGGCGTCGGCACTTGCGGCGCTTGCACCATTCATGTGAATGGAAAAGCTGTGCGGAGCTGTCAGACCACTCCAGCAGATGTAGCTGGACAAGACGTCACCACCATCGAAGGCCTTGCAGGCACGACACCGAACACCAGCCTCCACCCTGTACAACAAGCCTGGATAGAGCACTCTGTTCCACAATGCGGATATTGTCAGGCCGGCCAGATCATGTCCGCCGCCTCCCTCCTCGCTGAAAATCCCTCACCTAGCGACGCCGATATAGATCGCGACATGTCAGGCAACCTCTGCCGATGCGGCACCTATGCCCGCATTCGAAGCGCGATCAAACAAGCTGCTCGAAGCACCAACAAGGAGGCGAGCTGACCAATGGCACATGATCTATCACGGCGTACTTTCCTAACACGCAGTGGCTGGACCGCAGCTGGCATCACAATCGCAGCGACGGTTTCTGGTTGCAGCCTCGTTCCCGCCTTGCCTTCAAGAAATGAGTTGGGGGAAACAGATGCATTCACCTGGCTTCAACTCAAACCTGATGGCGGGTTTCTTTTTTGCTCTCCCAGACAAGAGATCGGGCAGGGCATTTCCAGCACGTTCAATCTTGTCATAGCTCGAGAACTCGGTGTGGAGTTGGAACAAGTAGAGGTCATTGCCCCGGACACCTCCATCATCGCACAAGCAAAGTCCACCGTGGGGAGCGAGTCCATCAAAGACTTCCTAGAACCCGTCACCAAAATCAGCCAAATCATGTCGGGGACCCTCCGTGCACGTGCTGCCCTGAATTTCGGCACCAAGCCTGCGGACGTGGCCTTCACTGGCAAGGAGTTTGTCTCGGGCGACGGGTCAAGACTGTCATTGTCTGAGCTTGCAGCAGGTGCGCCTATCCTACTGGACCCAAGCGAGGCACCAACCGCGACAAAACCGTCGCAACCAGAGCCGACGAACCATCTTCCCTCTAGCGTACCCACAGATCGCATTGCCGACATTGTGACGGGAGCGGCACTCTTTGCCGGAGATATCCAACTGCCAGGCCTCGTCCACGGGGCGTTCATCAGGGCCCCTCAACTGGGCGCCACGCTGTCAAAGGCCAGCTTCGATGCAATTCCGCAAGACCAGGTTCTGGCGCGTTATTTTGATGGTGAGCGAGCAGGTCTGGTTGCTCCCACTCAGACTACCCTCGTTGAAGCCTTGGACTTAGTGGAAGCAACGTGGGAGATAAAAGAACCTGCAAGCCAAGACGCCATTAACACCTCTCTAGCACTTGTCGAACCTGTCGGTGAGCTTGAACACATTGTGCTCGAAACCGAGGGCAACCCAAACGAACAAGCTGACATTGACCTGTCAATCTCGATACCTTTCGCTGCCCACGCTGCCATTGAACCGAGAGCCGCCGTTGCCCGATGGAGCGAAAGCTCAGGCCCAACACTCGAAATATGGACCGGGACACAAGATGCCTTCTACGTCCGGTCCCATATTGCAAAGCATTTTGGGCTGAGCGCAGAAGAAGTCGTGGTTTACAGCCAGCGAGTGGGTGGCGGCTTCGGTGGCCGTACCTTGTCCACCGTCGAACTTGAGGCAGCCTTGCTGGCTAAAGAGGCGGGACGTCCTGTCAAAGTCCAATGGTCCCGGCCAGACGAGTTTCAGGAAGGCTTTCACCGCCCCCCATCCAGGCACCGCATAAAGGCGAGTGCGAACGAGGATGGCGTGCTTACCGACTGGAGTCATGGCTTCAAGTCTGGTCATGTGATTTTTACATCTGCCGCTATGCCCCCGTGGATGCAGGCGGTGACAAGTTTCGCTAGCGATCCGGGAACGGCGCGTGGGGCCAAAACGCCCTATGCCGCTAACCGAGCTGAAGTTGCGTTCTCCGATGTCCGCATGCCGGTAAAGACCGGACCATGGCGCGGGCTTGGAGCCGCGCCCAACAACTTCGCCATTGAAACCACCATAGATCAGGTGGCATCAAACAAAGGCCTGGACCCCCTCGCCTTCCGTCTTGCCAACCTGCCACCAGAACACCAACGCCTATCTACCTGCCTTGAACAAGTAGCGAGAAACGCGGATTGGCAAGGTCGCTCGGCAACGGATAGGTCGGCACGTGGCATTGCCTGTGGAATTTACAAAGGCGTGACCTATGTCGCAGTCATCGCAGATGTCGACATCGACCGGGAGACCGGGACCTTTCAGGTAACCCGCTTGACCTGCACACATGATTGCGGTCGCGTGATCAATCCGGACCAGGTGCGCGCACAAATCGAAGGCAATCTCATTTGGGGTCTCGGTATGGTCAAAAGCGAAGAGCTCTCAGTCAAACAAGGACGCCTAAGCGCCGACTATTTGGGAGATTATCAGATCCCAACAATCTCCGATGCCCCTGCCATCTCGATTGAACTGATTGAGCCGGAAAACGCAGCGCCGGTGGGTGCCGGGGAAGCCGCTATCGTGGCATCAGGCGCCGCAATCGCGAACGCCGTGGCGGCATTCACGGGGCAACCGATTACTGAGCTTCCCATTCGTCTGTAATGAGGAAACGCGCCCTATTGATCAGCTGGCACGACTATGTGGATCCAAACAGCAATTTCTTGCCAGACGCCTGGGGCAAAGGCATAGCGTCCGGCCATCACATACATGGCCAGCAGCCAATCTGGCCATTGCGACACAAGCTGGTAATTGAAGAGGGGTGCCCGTAAAAGCCCATGGGTCGCCTCTGGAACCACCACGACCTTGTTCTCAAGCCGCAACGGCATAACAATCTGACGATAGGTTTCTGAATCCGCTACCGGGTCAACATTCAAATCGCCCGAACCAAAAAGCGCCAGAATGGGAACATTGACTTTCGCAAGGGCGTCGCGCCCGTCTGCGCCCCGATTGCGCTCCACAAAGGCCGAGCGATCTGCCGTCAATGATGCACGAGGGATTTCTTGCGCACGCCTTTGTCGACCATAATAGGCACCCTGCTCTTCCCAGTTCACCGCGCCCCCAACCAGAATTGCAAAGGCAGCGGTCGAGCCAGGCCCCACGGCCTCCGGCACCACCCAACCCGCTTGCGAAAAGCCGAGGAACCCCACCTTGGAGGCATCCACATGGTCGATCTGCTGGACGGCGCGGAGTGCCGCATCCGCTTCGCGGGCGCGGTCACTCATGGATTGATGAAGCCAGTTGCCTTCGCTTTCCCCAACGCCCGGCTTATCCCAGGAATAGACACCGATCCCCGCTTCAAGCAGAAGCCGCATCTGCACCAGATAGCCGTCACTGGAGAAACGGTCTTGTGGGCCATCGCCATGAACGAAGATCGCAATAGGCGCGTCATCCCCCTCGCCCGGAAGAACAAGCGTACCCGCTATCAAACCTTGATCAGTTGAAAACTGAACTTCCGTGTGAGGGTACTCAGACAGGTCAAAGTCAGAAAGCCCCCGCAGAAACAGGAGGCCAAAGAGAAAGACGACCCCGATGAAGGTGAGGACACTATAGAGGACTGTTTTTTTCAAACTCTGAAACCCGGTCTACAAATGACAATGTCAAATGGTGAGACTAGCGTCAGGACTGCAGTGCGGCCACATGCCGTTTGATAATTGTATTGAGTGGTTCTTTCTGCAGCCCCTCCGGCGAGGCTTCAACGCCAGCCAGCCATTCCTCATAGGCAGGTTCGAGCGCATGCCACTCACGATCCAGAATAGAGAACCAGGCCGTATCTCTATCGCGCCCTTTATAGACTTTCGCTTGCCTGAAAACCCCCTCAAAGCGAAACCCCAAACGCATCGCCGCGTTCCGCGAAGCTTCATTGAGCACATCGCATTTCCATTCATAGCGACGATAGCCTAATTCGACAAAAGCCCGGCGCATCATCAGGTACATCGCCTCTGTTGCCGCCGGGCGCCTCTGCAGCAGAGGTGAAAAAACCAGATGACCCACCTCAATCGACCCTGCTTTGGGATTGATCCTCAGATAACTTGCAATACCCACAGCTTTATCTGTACGACGATCAACAATTGCATAGAACTGCATGTCGTCCTGTCGACAGATCGCCGCCATGAACCTCTCAAAGGCTGGGCGTTCCGGAAAGGGTCCGTGAGGAAGGTAAGTCCAGTTGCGCCCCTCTCGGTCCAATACAAACGCATCAAACAAATCGGCTGTGTGTGCCTCCTCATCCAACGGGTCAAGTCGACAAAAACGCCCTTCCATTGTGATGTGCGGTGGGAAAGAAGCAGTGGACCACTCAGGAACTGCCCGCCCGATGGGCTGCCCTAGCTCATTCAACTCATGCGCGCCGCTGTAAATCGCACTGACACCTTCTCCCATTTCGCTCTTCCTTTGGTCATCCGTCCCCAGTTCATCATGCACAAAACTGGCTCTGTCCAAATGACCATTGAGAAGAAGAGAAGGGGACCAATCCCAGCCTACTTATTAGCCGAGGCCCGCATCTGAGCCTGCAGGTCGCGGGTGAGTTCGCCCTTGCCATCTGGCGCCCAGCCTGGAGGTTGAAACAAATGCCCCAGCGCATTTTTCATGGACCCCGATGCCTTGATGTCCCGGCCCAATGCAATCCACTCATGGAACGTTGCCTTAATCGGATTGTGGGTCTCAAGCTGATGGCGAATGCCGTACACCACTTCTTCGTCTTCAACTTCGTAGGTCCCAAAGAGACGGTCCCAGACAATGAAGGTGCCGCCATAGTTGCGATCGCAATATTGCAGATTGGATCCGTGATGCACCCGGTGGTTAGACGGCGTATTCATGACCCACTCGAGCGGCCCAAGTTTCCCAATGTGGCGCGTGTGCAGCCAGTATTGGTAGAGATGATTGAGCGACAGAAGAGCAATCACCATGATCGGGTTGATACCGATCAGAAGCGCAGGGATCATGAAAACAGGTTCAATCCACGCTTCCGCGAATGAAGCCCTGAGCGCAGTCCCCACATTGTACTGCTGACTGGAGTGATGGTTCACATGCGCTGCCCATCCAAGGCGCACTTCGTGAATCGCACGGTGATACCAATAGAACAGGAAGTCGACAAAGACATAAGCCGCAGCGATCAACAGCACGCTGCTCGTCCAGTCAATGTCGAAGAAGGCAAACTGATGCACCCAGTAAAATGTCAGCAACACCGTCCCGGCGGCCAACGCGATGCTGGCTGCATAGAAGAGCCCCATCGCCACGGAGCAGAGCGTATCTGACATCTCGTAAAACTTGCGCCGCAGCACCCAGGTCAGCGCCACCTCCCCCGCCAACAGCACCAGAAGAATTCCGATCTGGTCCACATCCCGGATAGCCAAGAGCCCCTGAAGAAAGTCCAACATGCCCGTTTCCTTTGCAAAACACTTGTTCTGTAAAAAAACTTATTACAAAACATATGTTGTGTAAAGGGCAAAAAATAGCTAAAATCTGCGAATGCCAAAAATAGTTGATCACGATGCACGCCGACAGGAGCTGATTGAAGCCAGCTGGCGGGTCATTGCCGCCGAGGGCCTTGGGGGCGTCACCATGCGCAAAATCGCGGCTGAAGCCGGGTGCACGACGGGAAGGCTCACCCACTATTTTGCAGACCGGGAGGCACTAATCCTGGCCTCCCTTCGCACCTCCTATGACGCCACTGGTGACCGTGCCCGCCAGGCGATTGCAAACAACTCCAGCGATCAAGAAATGCTCCTGCAGTTTGCAGAAGAGATGCTGCCCGCAGATGAAGAACGGTTGCGCGAGTGGAAGGTCTGGATCGCCTTCTGGAGCGCTGCGACTGTCGACAAAACACTCGCCGTTGAAAACGATGCGCGCCATCAGGCCTGGGCCGATGAACTTGCCGACCTCATCAAGGATGCCGCACCCACAGCAGATGCAAGGGAGGAAGCGGATCTTCTTATCGGACTGATCAATGGCGTAGGGCTACACGCGGCGGTTAACCCCACAAAAGAAAATCTGGATCGCGCCCGAGGGCTTCTTCGCCGCCACATCAATCAGCTGACTGGCTGATCACTCAGCATTCAAACGTGAAAGGGGTCGTTCCCAAAGGAACGACCCCTAAGCGTGAGCGCGCTAACTCGCTCGAGTGGCCTTCCTAAGAAGGCCTAGCGTTTTAGGAGGTAAACGAAGGTTGCTCCATCATCCCCTGGACACGCCTACTCTCCCGAGTTAGCGACAAAATCTCACTGGACATCGGGTCACCTCCTTTCAATGGTTGAAAACACCATGAGCATGAACTGATTTGCCAGAATCGGTAAACCCCCAATTTGAAAAAAATGTGGTTTGCTTCCCACTTGCCAAGCTGGCTCCTCCATTCCCTACCGCCACCCATCACTCTCCCTCCTTCACAGGAGGACCGACATATGAACAGTTCAGCACCGAGCCAGCACCCGTTCATCGAGACATTTCGACAAGTCTGGGCAAACCCAACACTCGATGAGCTAATGGCCCCATTGCGCGAAGACGTCACCCTGATCCAGCCGCTCTCAGAGCCGTTGCACGGGAAAGACGCGGCGCGCAAAGCCTTCCGAAAAATTCTCGTGCAATTCCCAGGTCTTCAGGGAGATGTACATGGCGGGCTTGGAACTGGTGATCTCATCTTCATCGACTGGACGATGATTGCTCCCATCGGACGCGGCGAACAAAGGCTGCCAGTCATCGACAAGGTTATTCTGGAGGACGGGTTGGTAAAAGAGCGGACCGCCTATTTCGACCCCTCCCCTCTTTTCGGCCCCATTGCACGAAGCCCAAAAACACTGGGTCGCCACCTGCTGGCCGCATTCCTCTAGCGACAAGCGACAGCGCACAAGAAAAAGGCCCGACATTTCTGCCGGGCCTTCTCAGTCTCAGATAATAGGTGCCTGAAAGCGTTTCCAGGAAAAGTGTGCAGCGATTTTACGCCAAAACCTACGGCGGAAACGCGAAAACATAAAGTTACTTAGGATGCACCCGAACTGGCAGGTCTGTAATGCCATGCACGAAAATGGAGTTCGCCCGCGTTTCCTTGCCAACCACTTCGACCTTGTCGAAGCGCTTCAGAATCTCTTCCCACAAGATACGGATCTGCATTTCTGCAAGGCGGTTACCCATGCAGCGGTGAATACCAAACCCGAAGGACAGGTGTTTCCGCGCATTCGGACGATCGATCAGGAATTCATTTGGACGGTCAATGGCGTCCTCATCCCGGTTGCCCGAGATGTACCACATGGCGAGCTTGTCGCCCTTCTTGATCTGTTTGCCACCAAGCTCTGTGTCCACCAACGCTGTGCGGCGCATGTAAGCGAGCGGCGTCTGCCAGCGGATAATCTCTGACACCATGTTCGGGATCAAAGAAGGATCAGCTTTTAGCTTGGCATATTCTGCTGGGTTCTCATTGAGGGCCAGGACGCCGCCGGACATGGAGTTCCGTGTTGTGTCATTGCCGCCAACAATCAGCAGCATCAGATTGCCGAGCAGCTCGAATGGCTGTTGCTTCGACATCTGTGGATCATGAGCCATCATCGAAATGAAATCTGATTTCGGTGGTTGCTGCGCACGCTCAGCAAGCAGCTTGGAAAAGGTTTCAAGACAGACAAGCAGCTCAGCCCGGCGCTCATCTTCATCCAAACCAGTGTCGCCACCATCTGGACCAGCAGTCGTAACATCAGACCAGAAGGTCAGCTTCCGACGCTCATCAAACGGAAAGTCGAAAAGCGTTGCAAGCATCTGTGTGGTGATCTCAATGGAGACCTTATCAACCCAGTTGAAAGTCTCGCCCACAGGCAGGCTATCGAGAACCTTTCCAACGCGCTCACGGATCAGGCCTTCAAGATCTGCCAGAGCTGGCGGCGCGACCGCAGGAGAAACCACCTTGCGCTGGATGTCATGCTTTGGCTGATCCATCGCGATGAACATTTCAGGTGCAAAATCTTCTTCCAGGTCTGGCAACACAATGGTCGGCTCAGAGGAAAAGATCTGGTGGTTTGTGTCGACATGCATGATGTCCTGGTACCGCGTCACTGACCAGTAATCACCAAGCTCTTCAGAGTGCGCCTTATGAACCGGGTCTTCTTTGCGCAGGCGCTCGAACAGAGCCCAATGCTGCTGATTGGCGAAGAACTCAGGCTGAGCAATATCGAGTTGCTCAATAGGAATCGAATAGGGGTCGAATGCCTGTTGATCGTCTTTTACGGCAGCCTGGGACATGGTTCCTCCAAAAAGAAAGCGCTGATTTTCACCCACATTAGGTCAATAATGACGCATGCGTCAACTTTACATATGGGGTCTCTTCACACGAGGGTCAAGAGACCGTAAATGCTACCAAACCGGCCTTAACAGCGTGTGACAACGCAAAAAGGCCCGGAAATCCGGGCCTTTTCAGCAAAAGTCAGTGCGATCAAGACAAACGCTTAGAGCGGATGCACAACCACTGGAAGGTCGGTAATCCCCATCACGAAGCTGGAGTGAAGCCGCTTGGGCTCGCCCACCACTTCGACACGGTCGAAACGCTTCAGAATTTCTTCCCAGAGAATCCGAACCTGCATCTCACCAACACGGTTACCCATGCAACGGTGAATGCCAAACCCGAAGGACAGGTGCTGGCGCGCTTTAGGACGATCAATCAGGAATTCATTCGGACGATCGATAGCACTGTCATCGCGGTTTCCAGAGACATACCACATGGCAACCTTGTCGCCCTTCTTGATGGTTTTGCCGCGGAACTCGACATCTTCCAGCGCAGTACGGCGCATATAGGCCAGCGGTGTCTGCCAACGAATGATCTCTGAGACCATATTTGGAATGACAGATGGGTCCGCTTTCAGTTTCGCAAACTCTTCCGGATGGTTGTGAAGGGCGAGCACACCACCAGACATAGAGTTCCGGGTGGTATCATTGCCGCCAACAATAAGAAGAATGAGGTTCCCGAGAAGATTCATCGGGTCCATGTCTTTCATAGCTGGATTATGCGCCATGAGCGAAATGAAGTCATTGGTTGGCGGCAGTTCTGCCCGCTCTGCATAGAGCTGACCAAACGTTTTCAAGCACTCCAGAAGGTGCTCCCGACGCTCATCTTCCGTCAGGCCATATTCCTCAAGGGTAACCGGATCAGCAGTCGTAATGTCAGACCAATAGGTCAGCTTCCGGCGATCCTCGAACGGGAAATCGAAAAGCGTGGCAAGCATCTGCGTGGTGATTTCAATAGAAACTTTTTCCACCCAGTTGAACGTCTCACCCACAGGCAGACTGTCGAGCACTTTGCCAACACGCTCACGGATGAGAGGTTCGAGTTCAGCAAGCGCAGGAGGCGCAACAGCAGGCGTCACAGCTTTGCGC
>Ga0316205_10003657_pt1 | contig 14266 bp, 19 predicted proteins | sample 3monthpyrite_MG_FD_204941 | JGI IMG/M metagenome (GOLD analysis project Ga0316205, IMG submission 204941) | Microbial mat bacterial communities from mineral coupon in-situ incubated in ocean water Damariscotta River, Maine, United States -... | ecosystem: Environmental > Aquatic > Marine >... | reverse complement strand
CTGCCCAATGGCGAAGGTCTGGTGGTGGAAGGGCATTCTGGCCGCACGATCCTGGACTGGGCCGAGCAGAAAAAGACCGATTGCATCGTGATCGCCAGCCACCGTCCGGGCATGCAGGACCTGTTCCTGGGCAGCACCGCGTCACAGGTTGTGCGCCATGCCACCTGCGCGGTGCATGTGATCCGCTAAGACAGGCGTTATCCTGCGGGTTTGCGTCGCACCCCTTTTCGCGAAGGGATGCGCGCCCCGTATCGTGCCCTGTGCCCAACAAGGAGACGACACCGATGCAATGCCCGATTGATGGAACCCAGCTTGTCATGGCCGACCGCGCCGGGGTCGAGATTGATTACTGCCCGCAATGTCGCGGTGTTTGGCTGGTTCGCGGGGAATTGGACAAGATCATCGAACGCTCGGCTGCGCCTGCAGCGCCTCAGCAGCAAGTCGCACCCCAACATGATCCGCGTGGCGGCTATGACGATGACCGCGGCTATCGCAAGAAGAAAAAGCGCGGTGGGTTTCTGGAAGATATATTTGATTTCTAGGGCGTAGGCCGGGGTTCACCCCGGCACCTTGGCCTGTGGCGGGTTGAACCCCGCCCTACACTAGCTTGCTAGCGGCGCGCCCTCGCAGGCCCGAAATGCCGCCACCGGGCCGCTCGCCCTCTCAAGCGGAAATGCAATTTCTAGATCGCCCGCAATCGCCGTGGCGGTGTGATTGTACTGCAACCCGTCCAGCACATTGCCAAACGCCCGGTCGGTCACGGTCAGGGCGGAGCGATCCGCGTTCAAGACATGCCGGTCGGTGCCAATTGCCCGCCCCTGCGGCCCATCAAAACGCATCCCGAAACTCGGCGTCTCGGCCCACGGCTGCGCGCGTGAGATGGTCAGTGAATAGAGCGGCTGTGTGGGATCATACGTCAGCTCGATCTTCGCCTCGCTTGTTTCATGCGACAGCAGGCATGGCAGGCCGGACGTGAACTCCCAAGTATAGGCGGGGGTTGAGAGGGCGAGAAAGGCTATCAGAAACCGCATGTAACGAAGATAGAGCACTGAGGCCGCAATACCACCCCGCGCGGCTTGGTTCCGAAATGTGGGGTAGGGTGGGGTTTCACCCCACCAAATTGCGCGGCGCTCGGGAATGGTGGGTTAAAAACCCACCCTACATTTGTTGGCCTACTTACTTTTGGCTTCTAATCGTTGCTACGAAATTCCTCAATCAGGGATACAAGTGATGCTTGAAACTGCGAAATCTCGTCAGATGTTGCACCAAGTTTTTTGAGTGCTGAGGGTACCTCGTTCAACCCCCGAAAATATTCTTCCAGTATGGCTGTTTTGCATCTGGACTTGAAAACCTCAAAATCCAATTGGGGGCAGCAATTGAATACACGGCCACCCCGTTTCAGACATGACCTTGCGGGGTAACGTTCTTTGTCGCCTGAATGCATAATGATCGGCACATATAACAACTCGACTTCGCCGGCCTCAATTTGAAACCGCTCTAACTTCTTCTTTAGGAGGGGTGCAATTTCACCAAAGATGAAATTCAACTGTTTCTCTATGCCGCTGCTGGTTTCTGCAGAATATCCAAACTTCATGGTACTGGTCTCACCGCTTCCTTCTCTTCACATTCCCACCCCGTTGCCCCGGCCTTCCAGCCGTTGAGCGCCCCTTGGACCGGGTCGCGGCCTCACCAGCCGCCTCAATCGCTGATTGCCGTGCTAAAGGATCGTCGGCGACCGCCAGATCGACCGCTTCCAACCGCTTCACCTCATCCCGCAACCTAGCGGCTTCTTCGAACTCCAGGTTCTCGGCGGCTTTGCGCATGTCGGTGCGCAGGGCGTCCAGATGGGCCTGCAGGTTGGCGCCGACCAGTGGTTTGTCGACCTTGGCGGTGACGCGGTTCATGTCGACGTCGCCCTTGTAGAGTCCTGCCAGAATGTCCTCGACGTTTTTCTTTACGGTCTCGGGGGTTATGCCGTGTTCTTCATTATAAGCACGCTGCTTGGCGCGGCGGCGGTCGGTTTCGCCCAACGCGCGCTCCATGCTGCCGGTGATGCGATCGGCATACATGATCACGCGCCCCTCGGCGTTGCGCGCCGCACGCCCGATGGTCTGGATCAGCGAGGTTTCCGAGCGCAGGAAGCCTTCCTTGTCTGCATCCAGGATCGCAACCAACCCGCATTCGGGGATATCCAGCCCCTCGCGCAACAGGTTGATGCCGATCAGAACGTCGAAGGCACCTAGGCGCAGATCGCGCAAAATTTCAATTCTTTCAAGGGTATCAATGTCAGAGTGCATGTAACGCACCTTGATACCCTGCTCGTGCAGATACTCGGTCAGGTCCTCGGCCATGCGTTTGGTCAGGGTGGTGACCAGCGTGCGGAACCCGTCATTGGTGACGCGGCGCACCTCGTCCAAAAGATCATCGACCTGCATATCGACGGGGCGGATTTCAACCATCGGATCCAGCAGCCCGGTGGGGCGGATCACCTGTTCGGTGAACACACCGCTGGTCTGCTCCAACTCCCACTTGGCGGGGGTGGCGGAGACGAAAACCGATTGCGGGCGCATGGCATCCCATTCCTCGAACTTGAGGGGGCGGTTATCCATGCAAGACGGCAGGCGGAACCCATGTTCGGCCAGCGTGAATTTGCGTCGATAGTCGCCCTTATACATCCCGCCGATCTGGGGAACCGAGACGTGGCTTTCATCGGCAAACACGATGGCGTTGTCAGGGATGAATTCAAACAGGGTCGGGGGCGGCTCACCGGGGGCGCGGCCGGTGAGGTAGCGGGAATAGTTTTCGATCCCGTTGCAGACGCCCGTCGCTTCCAACATTTCCAGATCGAAATTCGTGCGCTGTTCCAGCCGCTGCGCTTCCAGCAATTTGCCCTCGGAGACAAGTTGGTCCAGCCGGATGCGCAGCTCTTTCTTGATGCCGATCAGGGCCTGTTGCATCGTCGGTTTGGGTGTCACGTAATGCGAGTTGGCGTAGACCCGCACCCGCTCCATCGTATCGGTTTTCTCACCGGTCAAAGGGTCGAATTCAGTAATAGATTCAAGTTCTTCCCCGAAGAAGCTCAACCTCCATGCGCGATCCTCAAGGTGGGCTGGAAAAATCTCAAGGCTGTCGCCGCGCACCCGGAACGACCCGCGCACAAAGGCCTGATCATTGCGCTTATAGGTCTGGGCGACCAGATCGGCCATCACCTTGCGCTGATCATATTCGTGCCCGACCTGCAAATCCTGTGTCATCGCGCCATAGGTTTCAACCGAGCCGATACCATAGATGCAACTGACCGAGGCCACGATGATCACATCGTCGCGTTCCAGAAGGGCCCGGGTGGCCGAGTGGCGCATCCGGTCGATCTGTTCGTTGATCTGGGATTCCTTCTCGATATAGGTATCCGAGCGCGCGACATAGGCCTCGGGCTGGTAATAGTCGTAGAAGGAAACGAAGTACTCGACCGCGTTATGGGGAAAAAACCCTTTGAATTCCCCGTAAAGCTGCGCGGCGAGGGTTTTGTTGGGGGCCAGGATGATCGCCGGGCGCTGGGTTTCCTCGATCACCTTGGCCATGGTGTAGGTCTTGCCCGTGCCCGTCGCGCCCAGCAGAACCTGATCGCGTTCACCTTCATTCACGGCCTGAGACAGCTCGGCAATGGCCGTGGGTTGGTCGCCCGCTGGCTCAAAAGCGCTGACCATCTCAAGGCGTTTGCCGCCTTCCAGTTTCAGGCGTTTGCGCACATCGTCGCCCCCGACGGCGATGGCGGCGGCCAGCTCGGACTCGGTTTTGTCGGAATGGGCAAAGGGCATGGGGACGGTCCTTGAGGGCTGAGCCGCAGAGTTGATGTCTTTTGCGGGCACTTCAACCCCTGTTGCCATACAACTGACGGAAACTGTCATCAGCTGGCGCAGGTTGTGGTGATTATCCGTCTTGCCGCTGGGCGCGCAATTTGGGATAACAAGGCAATACCCAAGGAGAGCGATCATGCGCGCACGCATCTATCAACCGGCCCGCACTGCGATGCAGTCAGGCACCGCCAAGACCAAATACTGGGTTCTGGAGCATGTGTCCGAGACCAAGCGCGCCGTTGATCCACTTATGGGCTGGACGTCGAACGATGACATGCAGGCGCAGGTGCGGTTGCGGTTTCCCACCAAAGAGGCCGCGTTGGAATATGCCAAGGACAACGGCATCGACGCGGTTGTTCAGGACCCCAAACCCCGCAAGCCCAATGTGCGCGCGGGTGGGTATGGCGAGAATTTTGCCACCAACCGCCGGGCGGTATGGACCCACTGACTTCATTGGGTCTTTTTTGATCCCGATCAAAGTCTGTTTGGCCCATGTCTGATAGCGTCCAGGCGGTATTTTAAAGCCCTTAGGAGACGCGAACATGGTCACTCCCAAACCAACAGCAAAAGCCGCAGCCAAGCCGAAACTGGCCGAGACCCCTGTCGAGATGAATCCCGAGATGGAAACCCCGTCGGTGATCGAAGCGTTTGAAAGCGGAGGCTACCCCTATCAGGTCAAGATGGGGCGCCGTGAATATGAGGAGCAAAAGGCGGCTATTCAGGCGGAATTGCTGAAGGTGCAGTTGTGGGCGCAGGAGACGGGGCAGAAATTTGTTCTGCTGTTTGAAGGCCGTGATGCCGCCGGGAAGGGGGGCACGATCAAGCGCTTTACCGAGCATTTGAATCCGCGGACCGCCCGTGTGGTCGCCCTGAACAAACCCACCGATGAAGAGCGTGGCCAATGGTTTTTCCAACGCTATATCAATCATTTGCCGACCAGCGGTGAAATGGTTCTCTATGACCGCTCGTGGTATAACCGCGCCGGTGTGGAACGGGTGATGGGCTTTTGCGAACCCACGCAATACTTGGAATTCATGCGCCAGACCCCCGATCTGGAGCGGATGTTGGTGCGCTCGGGCATCCGGCTTTACAAATACTGGTTCTCGGTCACGCAGGACGAACAGCGCCGCCGTTTTGCCAGCCGTGAGACCGATCCGCTCAAGCAATGGAAGCTGAGCCCGATCGACAAGGCGAGCCTGGACAAGTGGGACGATTACACCGAGGCCAAGGAGGCGATGTTCTTTTACACCGATACCGCCGATGCGCCCTGGACGGTGATCAAATCCGTCGACAAGAAACGCGCACGGATCAACTGTATGCTGCATTTCCTGAACTCGCTGGATTATCCCGGCAAGGATCTTGAGGTGGCCCATACTGCCGATCCGCTTATCGTGAGTTCGGCCAACCATGTGGTGCATGAATCCGAGCATATTCTGGGCTCGGCGCTGCACCCGGATCAGCGCAAACCACGTTAGGCAACCGGGTTTGACTGAAGGAGTGGCTTTGCCATGCTCTATTCTGACTGGGGCATTTGGCGGGTGATTGTGATAATGGGGCCGTTGCATTTTTTGATGCCGCGGCCGTTTTTTTGTGCCCAACAGAAACATCTTGCCCTGATCCAGCCCCGCCCCTAGGGCTGGAGGATGAACGGCCACCTGACATATAGCCAACATCTGCGCGCCATTCTGACGCTGGGCCTGCCCTTGGTGGGCAGCCATATCGCGCAGATTGCCATCTTGCTGAGCGATGCGGTGATGCTGGGCTGGTATGATGTCGAGGCATTGGCCGCGCAGGTGCTGGCCAGCGAGATGTTCTTCGTGCTGTTCATCTTTGGTTCGGGCTTTGCATGGGCAGTGATGCCGATGGTGGCCGCCGCACAAGCTGCCGGAGAAGAGGTGCAGGTGCGCCGTGTGACCCGGATGGGCGCATGGGCGTCGCTGATCTTTGGGGTTCTGATCCTGCCGGTCATGTTGATGGCCGAACCGATCCTGTTGGCATTGGGGCAGGAGCCGCAGATAGCCACGCTGGGCGGGCAGTACTTGTGGATCGCGGGCTGGGGGATTTTACCCGCGCTGCTGGTGATGGTGTTAAAATCCTATCTGGCGGCTTTGGAACGCACTCAGATTGTGTTTTTCGTCACCGTGGCGGGTGTCGTGCTGAACATCGTGCTGAATTACCTGTTTATTTTCGGCAATCTTGGTTTCCCCGAGATGGGTATTCGCGGCGCGGCGCTTGCGTCGGTCATTGGCAATGTGCTGTCCTTCGCGGTGCTGGCGATCTATGCGGCCCGCAAACTGCCCGAACATGAGCTGTTCGTGCGCGTCTGGCGCGCCGATTGGGAGGCGTTTGGGCAGGTGTTTCGCCTTGGTTGGCCCATTGGGTTGACCAGCCTTGCGGAATCCTCGCTGTTTCTGGCGTCTTCCATCATGATGGGATGGATTGGCACGCTGGAACTGGCCGCGCATGGCATTGCGATTCAAATCACCTCGATCATGTTCATGCTGCATCTGGGGTTTTCCAATGCCGCCACCGTGCGGGCCGGGCAGGCCTTTGGGCGGCGTGATCCGGTGGGGCTGCGCGATGGCGGCAAAGTGGTGATCATTGTGTCGGTGGCGATTGCGCTGGCGACGGTGGTGATGTTCCTGACGATCCCCGAGCTGTTGATGGGGGTGTTTATGGACCCTGACGAACCGGACCGCGCGGCCGTGATTGCCGTGGGGGTTGGGCTGCTGGCGGCGGCCGCCCTGTTTCAGCTAATGGATGCGGCGCAGGTTTTGGCGCTGGGGCTGTTGCGTGGTGTGCAGGACACCAAGGTGCCGATGGTCATTGCCGCGTTCAGTTATTGGGCCGTGGGCGTACCGGCCAGCTATCTGCTCGGCTTTACCTTTGGGCTGGGTGGTGTTGGCATCTGGCTGGGGCTTGCCATCGGGTTGGCGCTGGCAGGGGGTTTCCTGATGTGGCGCTTCTGGGGGCGGGCCGTTCCGCAAGTGCCCGAGCGGTCTTAATCGTTGTCTTCGCGGCTGAGCAGCCTGTCGGCTTTTTTGCGCACCAGAACCGTGCGCAAATCATGCATCGCCAGCAGTAACGCATCGGTGACACCTTCCAGATCGGCGTCCGTGGCTTTGCTATGTGCCCAATGGGTGGTGGTATTCAGATAATCCACCGCGCGGTGGATGTCGTCGATATCGCGGCGTGCAAGAAGCGCTTCACGCTCGGCCATCCATTCTTCGATCACCTCCATGTCACGATCACTCAGATCGCGATCACCGTGGGGTTTGATCTGACCATTGCGGATATTGATCACGGCGATCTGATCCATGTCGATGCGCCGCTGGCGGTTCTCGGTGTCCACCCGAAAAACGAACGCGCCGTTTTCGCGGACCCGGAAGTAATATTCGGGCAGATCGGACATGGAATAGGGTTTGCTCGCTTTTTTTGTTAACCCAGACAATGCCGCGCCCGGCGGGAATTTTCAACACCGGGTTTTCGTCGGCCTGGTTGTTTAGCTATCCATCTCCAGCACCCGCCACAGTGAGCCATCGGGATCATGCAGCGTGAACATGCGCGGCGCATCTCCGCCCAGTTCAAACGGGGCCTCGGCCATTTTGGGGAATTCGCTGGCCGGCGTCTCGATGCTCAACGCCAACCACTCAGCATGAAGGCTGTCGATTTCGGGCAGGCGCAGGCAGGCAGAGAACCAGCTTTCCAGTGGATCGAGATCGGGATGGGGGAAAAACTCCAGCCACAAGCCATCCCGGATCAGGATCATCCAGGTGTCACCCCGATATTCTGTTGCAAAGCCCAGCCGATGATAGAACGACTCGGTGATGTCAAAATCGCGGGACGGCAGGTTGGCCGTGATCATGTCAGCCCTTTGCAGAACGTGGCAATCCGTGCGCAGGCTTCCTTGAGCGCCTCGTCAGACGTGGCATAGCTGACCCGGAAGCACGGACTCAGGCCAAAGGCCGCCCCAAAGACCACGGCAACGCCCGTGTCTTCCAACAAGGTGGTGGCGAACGCCTCATCTGTGTCGATCACCTTGCCGCTGGCTGTGGTTTTGCCGATCACCCCGGCAATCGACGGATAGACATAGAACGCGCCATTTGGCACCGGGCACTCGATCCCGTCGATGGCGTTCAGAGCTTCGACCACCAGATCGCGGCGGCGTTTGAACCTCTCGTTATTGGGCGCGATGAACTCCTGCGTGCCATTGAGCGCCTCGACGGCCGCCCATTGGCTCACCGAACAGGGGTTCGATGTGGATTGCGACTGAATCTTGCGCATCGCGCCGATCAGCTCAACCGGCCCGGCCGCATAGCCGATCCGCCAGCCGGTCATCGCATAGGCCTTGGAGACGCCGTTACAGGTCAGGGTCCGGTCATACAGTTGCGGTTCGACCTGAGCCGGGGTGCAGAATTCGAACCCGTCATAAACAAGGTGCTCATACATATCGTCGGTCATCACCCAGACATGGGGATGGCGCATCAGGACGTCGGTCAGCCCTTTCAACTCGTCCCAGGTATAACCTGCCCCGGTGGGGTTGGAGGGCGAGTTGAAGATCAGCCACTTGGTTTTCGGAGTGATCGCGGCCTCCAGTGCCTCGGGGCTGAGTTTGAACCCGGTTTCGATGCCCGCCGGGGCGATCACCGGCTCGCCACCCGCCAGCAGCACCATGTCGGGATAGCTGACCCAGTAGGGGGCGGGAATCACCACCTCGTCACCGGGGTTCAGCGTGGCCATCAGGGCGTTATACAGGATCTGCTTGCCGCCGGTGCCGATGCTGACCTGGGCTGGCTTGTACTCCAGTGCATTGTCGCGTTTCAGCTTGGCGCAGACCGCCTGCTTCAGCTCGATAATGCCATCGGGTGCGGTGTAGCGGGTCTTGCCATCGCGGATCGCCTGAATGCCGGCCTCGGCGATATTGGCGGGGGTCGGAAAGTCCGGCTCGCCCGCGCCAAGGCCAATCACATCCTCGCCCGCGGCCTTCATTTCGGCCGCTTTGGTCGAAACTGCGATGGTCGGCGACGGTTTGACGCGTGATAGTGTCGCGGAAAGGAAGGTCATCGGGCGCTCCGGGTTTTATCTCTGCTGTGCATCTCTTAGGTACTGTATCCAACGTGATCAAGCATCATCCCCGAAAGGACGCCCAATGAACGCTCTTCAGAAAGACAGCTGGTACAATCCAGAAGCCACGACCTTTGGCGACCGCCTGTCCGGTGCGCGCGAAGATGCCGGAATGGCGCAAGAGGAAATGGCACGACGCATCGGGGTCAAGCTGAAGACGCTGCGCAACTGGGAAGATGACTTTTCTGAGCCGCGCGCCAACAAGCTGTCGATGATGGCCGGGATGCTGAACGTGTCGCTGCTGTGGTTGCTGACCGGCGAGGGCGATGGCCCCAATGCCCCCACCGCTGGGGAATTGTCGGGCGATGTGGCCGATATCCTGAGTGAGATTCGCGATGTTCAGGCCCAGTTGACCCGGTCGAGCGATCGTCTGCACCTTCTGGAGCGGCAGTTGCGGGCGACCCTTCAGGTTGAGGCGGCCGAGTAAGCCCAATGAGCGAGCCGCGCGCCACCCGTCTCAAACGGTTGCATATGCGCTCGATGCGGCGGGGCATAAAAGAGATGGATATCATCCTGTCGCGCTTTGCCGAGGCGCGGCTTGAGGCCCTGAATGAGGACGATCTGGACCTCTATGATGCCTTGCTGGAGGAGAATGACCAGGATCTCTATCAATGGGCAACGGGTCAGGAGCCTGCACCTGAACGGTTTCAGCCTTTGATTGATCAGATTGCAGCATCGGCGGCGCAACGCAGATAATAGATCGCATTTTAGGCGCTATTGCCTCGGTTTAACCGATTATTCGGCAATTTACCTCAAGGTCCGTTCCGAGCAGTTATGTACGGAGACGGATATGAGTTTTCAAACCCAGGTGCCCCAACCCGCCGAACAACAAAGTTTCATGACCGGTTATTTAGACGCGCTGGCGCTGGTGGAACGGTTGCACCGGTTGCTGTTGGACGTGATCAAGGATGAGTTCGAGCGCGTGGGCGTGCTTGAGATCAACGCGGTTCAAGCCTTGTTGTTGTTTAACATCGGTGACAACGAGGTGACCGCGGGCGAGTTGAAAAGCCGCGGCTATTACCAAGGCAGTAATGTCAGTTACAATCTGAAAAAGCTGGTTGATATGGGCTATATGCACCACCAGCGCTGCGAGATTGACCGCCGTTCGGTGCGGGTACGATTGACCGAAAAGGGCCGCAATATCCGCGATGTGGTGGGCCAGCTTTTTGAACGGCACGCCGACGGGATGCAGGGCAAGGGTGTTCTGGGGACTGACGGGATTGATCAGATCACCAGTTCGCTACGCCGGGTGGAACGCTATTGGACGGATCAGATCCGGTATATCTATTGAGGTTTGGCCAAACGGAGCGTGCCTTCGGCCCGCGCTTGATATCTCGGCTGCGCCTCGGCGCAATTTGAGGAGTGACGGCCCTCTTTGGCATGGGCGTTTGCTGAATCGGCGTGCAGCCTCCGGCGGGAATATTTCGGCAAGAAGAAGCAGGGCGTACTGGGCTGGCGTCGGCGATCAATTCAACCGGGGCAGAGGACCCTGGCGAGACAGGACCGGCGCATCGAGTTCCCGGATGAGCTTGCGCTTCATGGCCTGGGCAAAATCGGGGTAATCAACCGCCACTTCGGCAAAGGCACCGGGGCCGTGGATCACGAAGGCCTGAAAGTAGCTTTCCAGCGTTTTTACATTCTTGAGGTTCTTGGTTGTATTGGAGCGGTTCTGCGGACCGATCACCAGGGCGTTGACGGTGATCTGGTCTAGTCTCTCATCCTTCAAGTCGCCCGGATGCACTCCGAAATTTGCCGGCCCATCGCCCGAGATATCCAACGTGCGCTGCCAACATTCAGAATTCTGCGCCAGGGCGTCTGCCCCGTAAAGAAGCGCGGCTGCAATCGCCGTGGCGGGGTCGTCTATTTTCACGCTGGCCGTCTGACGCAGCGTGTTGGCCACCTTATTCAACTGATCGCTCGCTGTGATCTCGCGCCAGCCGATTACCTCGCGTTGGTGGCGAAAGCCGCTCCATTCATAGATCATCAAGCGAACCGGTGCCTGGGGGAATTGCAGGAAGGCCTCTTGGACTTCGGGGTCGGTGAGGGCTGTGGCCAGCCCATCCAGTTGCAAACGGTACTCGACCGCATCCACAGACCCCGATACATCAAGCCCCAGCGCAAGCGCCTGCCGACAGGTCGCATCAGCAGGGGCCGTCCACCAGATCGCGGCGCAGATCAGCGCCCACACCCGCGTCATCCGCGCGGGCCGAGACGGGGCGCGGCGGCTTTGTCATCCCCCAGCACGATATCGTTGACTTCGCGGTAGAGTTTTTTGGTCATGGCATCGCGAAACTCTTCAAACCCGTTGGCTGTGATCAAAAAAGCGTTGCGTCCACGCAGGACGTTGTCCCGGTAATAGCGCAGAACCTCGGGGCTTTGGCCCAGGATTACCAGCCCGTTCACGGTCACGTTGTCGAACGGGAAGTTGCGATAGGCGGCCTGTGGGCCAAACCCGTAATTGTTGATCCCGTCGCCCGACATATCAATCACCTTACGGTCGCAATCGGGGCCACGCTCCATCAGGGTTGCGCCAAACCCAAGCGCCTGGCCAATGGCGGTAGGGAAATCATCATGGCTGCGCTCCATCTTGGCCAGCACCCGCACGGCGGCGTCGATATCCTCATTGCTGCGCAGCCACGTCCAATCCAGATGCGTCTTTTGCTGAAAAAACCCGCTCCATTCATAGACCGCCAGGGCCACATCGCCCTGACCGCCGTTCAGAATGGCATGGCGGACTTCATCAGCATTCAACGCGGCAGCCAATCCGACCCGTTGCAAGTCGTATTCGACCGCGTCCACCGAAGAAGACACATCCAACGCCAGAACCAGAGCCAATCTGCACTGGGCCTGTGCGAGGCTGGCCCAATGCATCAGCACAACGGTTATGAGCGCCCTAATCGACAAGGGCCATCAACCGCGCGCGCGCCACGTCGTCCAGCCGTGCGCGCAGCACCATTTGGTGCAGAAACAAAATGTCTTCGGTCAGGGTGCCGCGCCCGATGTTATGGGTAATCAGCGGGCGCAGCCCATCGGCGCTGCGTTGCGTGCTGACAATCCCGATATGGGGCAGGTTAGAGCCCTTCAGCCGCCAACTGACAACATCGCCTGCCTGAAAATCATCCGGATCATCGCTGGCCCCGTCCGCGGCCCCGATGCGGCGCAGCAAGGTTTCAAGGTTGGGGACCCTGCGGTGATCAATGTTGTGATCGGTGGTGCCGAGGCCCCAGATCTTGGGGTAGTCGCCAAATGCGGCTTTCATATCCCGGTTCACGGCAAGCTGCAGGTCAATCCCATAAGCATCGCGCAAGGCGCGGATCACCACGTCGGTGCAGACCCCGCGTGCGCGCGGCAAATCGCCCCCGGGAAAGTCGAGCCTGACATAGCTGGGATCATAGAGGATCGTCACGCCGACCTGCGACTGGGCGGCGGCGGCCAATGGGTCGGATTGAACCGGCCCGGACAGCAGCAGGAATAGGGCGATCCATCTTACCAATGCCCCGTGTTCTCCATGCTGGCCCATGGTTCGCCCGGCTCAAGTGAATCGCCCGCCTGCAACAGTTCGATCGAGATATTGTCCGGGCTGCGCACAAACGCCATATGCCCGTCACGCGGCGGTCGGTTGATGGCCACGCCATTTTCCATAAGGTGCTGACATGTCTCGTAAATATTGTCGACACGATAAGCCAGATGGCCAAAATGGCGGCTGTCATCGGGCAGGGCGTCATCGCCATCCCAGTTATACGTCAATTCAACCGGGCACTCTTCCTGACCTTCGGGGGCCATGAAGACCAGCGTGAATCGCCCGCCTTCATTGTCCCAGCGCCGGGTTTCTTTCAGCCCCAATAAGGCGAAAAAGGCCATCGAGGCCTCAAGATCCTTCACCCGGACCATCGTGTGCAGGTATTTCAATCCCATCGCGTGTCTCCTGTTGCATTGACGATGATCCTAAGGCCTTTCCCTGCGACGTCCAGTCTGCGATCCAGATTGTGAATTAGCACTGGCAGTTCCGCGCCGTCCTGTTTTATCCTGCCCAAGACAACCGGGAGGCCCCCTTGCAGCAATATCTCGACGTTTTGCGCACCGTGCTGGATCACGGCGTGATTTCGACCGACCGGACCGGCACGGGCACCACCTCGTATTTCGGGCTGCAATGCCGCTACCCCTTGTCCGATGGGTTTCCGTTGGTGACCACCAAGAAACTGCACCTGCGCTCAATCGTGCACGAATTGCTTTGGTTTCTGTCGGGCGATACCAACATCAAGTACCTGCAGGAAAACGGCGTCAGTATCTGGGATGAATGGGCCGATGAAAACGGCGATCTTGGCCCGGTCTATGGCCATCAGTGGCGGCATTTTCCCAAGGTCAATAAGGATGGTATCGGCGAGGTCGATCAGATCGCCAAGCTGGTTGAGATGATCAAGGCCACCCCCGACAGCCGCCGGTTGATCGTGTCGGCCTGGAACCCCGGCGAGGTCGATCAGATGGCTCTGCCGCCGTGCCATACGCTTTGGCAGGTGCGCATTTCCGGGGGGAAACTGCATCTGCAGCTTTATCAACGCTCGGCGGATATGTTTCTTGGCGTCCCATTCAACATCGCCTCTTACGCGTTGCTGCAGGCCATGCTGGCCCATGTGACGGGGTATGAGCAGGGTGATTTCGTGCACTCGATAGGCGATGCGCATATCTATTCCAACCATATGGAGCAGGTGCAAACGCAACTTACGCGCACGCCCTTGCCGCTGCCGCACTTGCGGATCACGCGGCAAGTCAGCTCGATCTTTGATTTCCGCTATGAGGATTTCGAGTTTGTGAATTACGAACCACTCCCCGCGATCAAGGCACCGGTGGCCGTATGATCAGCCTGATTGTCGCCCGGGATCGCAACGGGGCTATTGGACGGGATGGCGATATTCCGTGGCGCGCACCGGAAGATCTGAAGATGTTTCAGCGGGAAACACTGGGGGGTGCGTTGATCATGGGCCGCAATACCTGGGAAAGCCTGCCGGTCAAGCCGTTGAAAAACCGCCTGAATTGCGTTGTGTCACGGGATGCTTCGCTGACCGAACATGTTTTTTCGGATATCCCCGCCGCCATCGCCGCAGGATATGCGGCCGGGCATACCCGCATTTATGGTATCGGAGGCCAGTCGATTTATGCCGAGATGTTGCCGCTGGCCCACCGCTTGCTGATCACCGAGGTCGATCTGGAGGTCGAGGGCGCTGATGCATTTTTCCCGAAGGTCGATGAGGGGGCATGGCTGGAAACCCGCCGCATGGTCCTGCGCACCG
>Ga0316205_10003655_pt1 | contig 14272 bp, 12 predicted proteins | sample 3monthpyrite_MG_FD_204941 | JGI IMG/M metagenome (GOLD analysis project Ga0316205, IMG submission 204941) | Microbial mat bacterial communities from mineral coupon in-situ incubated in ocean water Damariscotta River, Maine, United States -... | ecosystem: Environmental > Aquatic > Marine >... | reverse complement strand
TAACTACCTTTTTCTTAGGCGCTACTTTCTTAACCACTTTTTTCTTAGGTGCTGCCTTCTTAACTACCTTTTTCTTAGGCGCTACTTTCTTAACCACTTTTTTCTTAGGTGCTGCCTTCTTAACTACCTTTTTCTTAGGCGCTACTTTCTTAACTACTTTTTTCTTAGGTGCCGCCTTCTTAACTACCTTTTTCTTAGGCGCTACTTTCTTAACCACTTTTTTCTTAGGTGCTGCCTTCTTAACTACCTTTTTCTTAGGCGCTACTTTCTTAACCACTTTTTTCTTAGGTGCTGCCTTCTTAACTACTTTTTTCTTAGGCGCTACTTTCTTAACCACTTTTTTCTTGGGTGCCGCCTTCTTAACTACCTTTTTCTTAGGTGCTACTTTCTTAGGAGTTGCTTTCTTAGATGCAACTTTTTTCTTTGCTACCTTCTTCTTAGCAACCTTCTTCTCTGGCTTATTTTTTTCCGGCTTATTCTTTTCTACGGGCTTCTTTTTGGGCGCGTCATTTTTAACCGGCTTTTTCTTCGCCGCTAACTTGCGCTTCTTCTCTCCAGTCTTCTCAGATTTTCTATCGGTATTCTTCGATTTCTTTTTCTTATCTTTCGATTTTTTAGCTTTATCAATCGAAATAACCGGTGCCCGTTTTCTGTCTTCATCATGGCTGATTAATTCAAAATCAATCTTTCGCTCATCCATATTGACACCAGCAACATTAATCGTTACCGCGTCACCTAACTGGAATACCTGACCTGTGCGTTCACCAAACAAACGATGCGTAACCGGCTCATATTTATAATAGTCTTTAGGCAGATTCGTAATATGCACCAGACCTTCAACAAATATTTCATTCAGCTCAATAAACAAACCAAATGAAGTTACTGAAGTAATCGTACCTTTAAAGTCTTCACCTATGCGTGCCTGCATAAAATCACATTTCAATGATGACACCGCATCACGTGTGGCTTCATCAGCCCGACGCTCATTAGCAGAGCAGTGCTCACCAAGATGCACCATGTCACTTTCACGATAGAAATACTGGGCAACTTTTTTACCCTGTATCACATGGCGAATCGCACGATGTACCAGTAAATCCGGATAACGACGTATCGGCGATGTAAAGTGTGCGTAATTTTCTAATGACAATCCAAAGTGACCATCATTTTCCGGCGAGTAAACCGCCTGCTGCATTGAGCGTAGCAAAACCGTCTGAATCAAGTGAAAATCGGGACGATCTTTCGCCTGATTAATAATGCTAGCGTAATCAAGTGTACCCATCTCACCTTTACGCTTAACCTTCAAACCCAGACCTTTTACAAAATCGATTACATCATCGATTTTGTCGACTTTGGGTCCCTGATGAGATCGGAACAAACCGGGAATTTCATGCTTACCGATAAATTGTGCCGCCGAAATATTGGCTGATATCATGCACTCTTCAATAATCTTGTGGGCTTCATTTCTGGAGGTAGGCACAATCTTTTCAATGCGTTGATTATCATCAAACACAATACGGGTTTCAGTAGTTTCAAAATCAATTGAACCACGCTTTTTTCGTGCTTTAATTAATTGCTTGTACAGTGAATAAAGTGTTTCCAGATGTGGCAACACGTCTTTATATTCATTGCGTAAAGCCTGATCGTTATCTTCCAGCATCGCAGAAACCTTGTTATAGGTTAAACGTGCGTGGGAAAACATAACCGCTTCAGAAAAATCACTGCTGACCATTTTGCCCGACTTGTCAAAGTGCATTTCACACACCATACACAGACGATCAACATGAGGATTTAATGAGCATAAACCATTGGATAAAACCTCCGGCAACATCGGAATAACCCGCTCCGGAAAATAAACCGAAGTCGCGCGATTATAGGCTTCTTCATCGAGTGGCGTTGCGCGCTGTACATAGTGAGACACATCAGCAATGGCAACTAATAGTTTCCAGCCTTTGGCGGTTTTTTCACAGTAAACCGCATCATCAAAATCACGGGCATCTTCACCATCGATTGTGACTAATGGTAAGCTGGTTATATCAACCCGGCCTTTTTTATCCGCTTCGGTAACTAAAGGATTAATGCCCTTAATTTGTTCTTTAACTTCATCGGGCCATAAAAACGGAATATTGTGGGCATGCATAGCAATGTCAATTTCCATACCCGGCGCCATGTGGTCGCCAATGATATCGGTAATCTTACCAATGGCCTTATTGCGGAACGTCGGTTGCTGGGTAATTTCTACAATGACAATTTGTCCGTGGGTGGCTTCCCCGAGCATATCCTGGGGCACCATAACATCCTGGGTAATACGTTTATTGTCGGCCACTACAAAGCACACACCGGATTCAATAAACAAACGCCCAACGATGCGATTATTGGCACGCTCTATGACATTAATCACCGCGCCTTCGCGACGTCCCCTGCGATCGATGCCGGATACCTGAACCACCGCCCGGTCACCGTGCAGCAGGGTACGCATTTGGCGACCGTGCAGGAATAAATCTTCACCACCTTCATCGGGCACCAGAAAGCCGAAGCCATCAGGATGGGCGATGACTCGACCACTGATTAAATCTTCTTCATTTACTGGCACATAGCCATCACGGCGATTTCGAATCAGCTGACCATCTCGCACCATCGCATTCAGGCGTCGACGCAGGGCTTCTTTTTGATCCGGGGTATGCATTTCAAGACGCGATAGTAAATGATCATGGGACATCGCCCCCTCTTCATGAACCACTTCAAGAATCAGCTCACGACTGGCAATCGGGTTTTCATAGTTACTGGCTTCACGCTCACTCTGCGGGTCTACAAGTGCTTTCTGGGACTTGTCATGTGATGCGTTAGGATTTGATTTAGACTTATTATGTGACTTTTTATGGCGCTTTTTATTTTTCTTATTTTCGCGCTTAGGGCCTCGCTTAGAGTCAGGTTGAGGACCGCGATTACCATCTTGTTTCTTACTGTCGTTCTTATTAAATTTTGACATTATTTAGGGTTCTAATTTTTTCGAGGCCCAATTGTACACAAAGCCGCCAAAGAATGCGCCAATTAGATGCAAGCATAATGCTTTTGATTGACAAAAACTTAAACAATAGGTAAAGTTCGCGCCGTCTCGGATCAATCGATCCTAACGCACCCACATGCCGAGGTGGCGGAATTGGTAGACGCGCTAGCTTCAGGTGCTAGTGAGCTTTGGCTCGTGGAGGTTCAAGTCCTCTTCTCGGCACCATTTTAAAAACACCCTGACACCCTATTACACACCAAAAATCAAACACTTACCCCATTTCCAATGATTTTAGTAATGCAACATGTCGCGCCCATTTCTAGCGATATTCAAAATAAATTCAAATTTACATTGCTAGCTGTCATCGTCATGATCATAAGGATATTTAGTATGGCCATATCTGATAGCAAGGATAGATAAAGTAAGTATAAGTACCGCACCTGAAAGGCCAAGCACTCTTAACGTATCCAGGTTTTTCATATCAAGAATCATGTAGCGGGCCACCGCCACGATCGCTATGTAAAGCGGCATGCGAACAGGCAGCTTTCCTGACTTAAGATATATTCCAACCATCGCCAATACTTCAAGGTATATGAAAAGCAATAAGAGGTCAGCCAATGTCACATCCATTGCTTTAAACATTGATACTATTTCAAAGCTCATTGCTATGACTGTCGCAATAGCGATAATAAGCAAACCTATGCCTTCGGCAAAGACTAAAGCTTTGTGACCTGAGTTCTTAACATTAATCATGCATTTTTCCACCTATTAAATTGCTAGCACTTTTATAAAACAACATTATAAATATTATCATTTCGTCCTCTAGTTAACGAACCTGTATCCGGACAATCTGTCATTTCATCGAAAAACTTTTAAGGGTTGAACTGCCACTCCCATCAGAGCCGTGAGTATCTATATCGAGGTATTCATTTTTATTTTCTTCCGATTCAAAATATATCTTGATCGCTCCCTGACCTTCACCTTCAATAACATAGGGCGCATTTTCTATATCGGTTACACATTCAGCGTAATGGGATCGAGTGTATGAATATTCATGACTTTTTCTTCACATTTCTCAACATGCTGAATTGCACTAAGTGACCCTGCTTAATCACCCCATTGCACTGTAAATTTTAAATGCGCAATACTGTTTTCATGAATACATATATCATTCATTAAAGATGCTTGTTTCATAGCGATGTTCTCAATGACAGTTGTTCAGGAAATGGTTCGAGATAATGTTGTTCTGAAATATAGTTTTGTGGATGAACACGCAGATGGTGTCTCAATAAAGTCACCGGGGTAATCAAAGGAAGTTGACGCTGTCGATAAGCTTCAAACAGCGACAACAATTCCTGCTTATCCTCACTGCTGATATCCTCTTTCAAATAACCCATAATATGTTGCAGCACATTTACCTGGCGACCTCGATGCGTAGTAATTTTCATTACTTGCATAAATCTATTTATATATTTTTCACGCCTCTGAATCAGGTCTTTTGATGTCGTCCCCGACACCAGACGTCCAAGTTCCTGATAAAAATGACTACCGCGCGCCATCAGCAATAACTTGTGCCTGGCATGAAATTCAATCAGTCCCTGAACATTTCTCTGCGGGTTACTTATTTGTTTCCAACGGCGATAGGCATAAACACGTTCAAAGAAATTTTCGCATAGATCAGCATCATTTAAGCGCCCTTCATCTTCCACAGGAATGAGGGGGTGTCTCTGCATAAATGTTTTTGCAAAAAGCCCGACACCTTCTCTATTTTTAAAGCCGTCTTTATGTATCACCAGGGGCACTCGAAAAGCACCACAGCTGGGGGAATCTTTTTTGAAAATAAAACCATCAAGGTGTTCTAACTGATTAACTTTTTCAGCAGAATAATGTATTAACTGATCGGTGACATCAGCCTCCGGATTTTTGCTAAATACCAGACGAACCTCTTCACCTTGCTGTCGTAACTGCATAGTGGGCCTTGGCACTCCAAAACCCGCTTCCATTTCAGGACAAACGGATTCGAAATCAATATAATTAGCGAGTGATAATAAGATGTAATTATTTTTCTTATGTCCTCCATCAAAACGCACTGGTTTACCGAGTAAGCAGGCACTTACACCCAGCAATGGTCGTGAGGATTTATCTCTATAAATTTCATAGGAAATATCATTGGAAATATCACTGAAAATATCATTCATCTTTAATTTATTAACATCATCAAGTGAACTCATCTCAAGCCCCTCCTGCTGCTAGTGCTAACTGTTTACTGAGTACTAGGGAATTATTCTTAACATTAATATCCAGATCATTAACATCCAGGGCTTTTTTTAATTCAGGCCAGGCAGATGCATTCTCAATGATTCGATTAACCATAAACTCGACATGCTGTGCTGATGAATTTAAAGCTGGAATATATTCAAAAGACTGTCCTCCTGCTGCGAGAAACTCTGCACGACCTTCAATCGCTATTTCTTCCAGTGTTTCCAGGCAATCGATTGAAAAACCAGGACACACTACGGTAATATTTCTTACCCCCTCTTTTGGCAGCTCAACAAATCGTTTAGCTGCATAGGGTTGTAACCATTGCGCTTTACCAAATCGAGATTGAAATGCCATTTCCCACTGGTCTTCATGTAAATTCAATTCAGCTGCAATTAATCTTGCAGTTTTATGGCAATGACAAAAATAGGGATCGCCCGCTAGCAAAGTTGCTTTAGGCATACCATGAAATGAGATAAATAATTTATGCCCCTTATGCAGTTTTTTATTTGTTAAATGCGCATTTGCTTGCCAATGCGCATAAATCGATTGCGCTACAGCTAATATGTAATCTGGATCATCGTGATAAGCCCCGAGCATTCTTAGCTCTGGCACCCATCGCCATTTAGATAAACTTGAAAACACCGCATCTGCAACAGAACCTGTTGTTGCTCCAGAATATTGTGGATACAAGGGCAACACCATAATGCGTTCTGCACCCGCTGCCTGAAGCTTCTCTAATCCATCTTTAATGGATGGATTGCCATAACGCATGGCTAGCTGAACATTGCACTGACCAGAAATACGCTCATCGAGTACGGTTTGTATTTTTGAACTTAAATCAGCAGTACCTGCCATCAGTGGTGAGCCCTGCTCACCCCATACTTTCTGATAGGCGCGTGCCGACTTTGCAGGTCTGAGTCGTAAAATGATGCCATGGAGTATTAACATCCAGAGTAGTTTAGGGATTTCAACAACACGCTGATCAGACAAAAATTCAGCCAGGTAGCGCCTGACAGAAGACGTAGTCGGCTCATCAGGTGTGCCCAGGTTTACCACCAATACCCCCATAGCCGCGCTTCGACCATGCTCAAAACTGGATATGCCTTTAAACCGTTTACCCGTTAATTGTCCTGCTAGCTGTTTGCCCACTTGTGTCACCTATCTATTAGTTAAGAGTACATGGCGTAATTTTCATTAGAGCCCTGCTAGCTCGTCTATTAAACTGCAGTCATCTTCAAATATTTGTACAAGCTACCTGTACAACATTTAAAACATTATACATAAAACTTGTACATGTCAAATATTCTTGTATAATAAATCCATGGCAAAATCAAAAACAATGAATCAGGACACAATTAATAGCGGGCAGGAAATAGATCTGGATCGCTTCCCAATACGCGTGCTGGCAGAAAAAACAACCGTTGGCACATCGACTCTAAGGGCGTGGGAGCGGCGTTATGGGCTATTAAAGCCTGAAAGAACGCCAAAAGGGCATCGTTTATACAGTCATCTGGATGTCAAACGGGTATTAAAAATTCTTGATTTGCTGAATGATGGACACACTCTGCCAGGCATCGCGAAGATGTTGTCCGTTGAAAATACTTCCACAGACTCCTTAAACTTATACGACTTAGAGAGCAATAAGGCGTCACCATCAATTGCCAATACGGCTATGGCAACCATATGGGATGAATATATAAAATCCACACTCGAAGCGACCAGTGACTTCAATATTGAGCGAATTGATGCCATATATAATGAGGCCTCCTCACTTTATCCGGTTGATATGGTGACCGACCGCCTGATTCAACCCGCCATCGCCATACTCGGCAATCGGTGGAAAGCACATCCGCAAAGCGGGGTTGCCGAAGAACACTTTTATACCAACTGGTTAAAAAATAGACTGGGCGCCCGTTTTCATCACGCCTATTCCCAGGCCCGAGGGGCGCGCATCATCTGCGCCTGTGTTCCCGGCTCATACCATGAAATTGGGCTGATGTTGTTTGCCCTGTCAGCATTGGCAAGAGGTTACCGAGTATTGTATTTTGGTGCCGATTTACCATTTGACCAGCTGCCTTACATTGCACAACGCTCAGCTGCAAAAGCGGTGGTACTGGGTGCACAAACCCGGATGGATGAAAATGCAAATAAAGGTTTAATAGCCCTGGCTAAAGAATTGAACACCCCGCTATTTATTGGTGGTTCAGATGAGTTAATTGATACTGAAGCATTTCAGGCAAACGGTGGGATTTTAATAGGCGCTAATGTATCCGTAGCACTCAAGGTATTTGAAAGTCATGTACCTGCCTATTCTGCAGCTCAAGGTACATCAACTCATAACAGCTCAAAGACCACTCGAAAATAATCATGAACACCCTGCTCTGGTTTCAACGCGATTTACGAATCAATGACAATCCCACATTAAACTGGGCATTGCAGCAGGGCAAACCGATTATTGCGGTTTATATTTACAGCACTGAAGAAGATGCTATCTGGACAGAGGGTGGAGCATCCCGCTGGTGGTTACATCAGAGCCTTAAAAAATTATCAGGTGATTTACTGAAGTTAGATATTAAACTGCAATTTTTTAAAGCCAGTTCAGTGGAAACCATTTCCCAGCTGGTGACACACGCTCAAGTCAGCGACATTGTATGGACCAATAGACATGAGCCTCATAGGATTCAATTTGAAAATACAATTGAAACCGAACTGTTAAAAAAAGGCATTGAGGTAAAACGAATTAATGAGGGTTTAATAAGCAGACCAGATGATTTTTTAACTGCAAGTAAGAACACGCCTTATCGAGTATTCACGCCATTTTATAAAAAGTTACGCAGTGAATTGAATCTTTGCAGTTTTCACACCAATAAGAACAGACATGTAAAATCTTCTGGCTTACCTGCTCAGATAGCAAAAAATGCACTAACGTTAGAGCAGCTTAATTTACTTGATCATCACCACTGGCATGAAAAGTTACACAGTCACTGGGCCCCTGGTGAGAGAAGCGCGATCGAAACACTGGATAGTTTTATAGATAATGCTTTATTTAATTACACATCTGAAAGAGATATTCCTGAAATAGACGGTACCTCCAGGCTTTCACCTCATCTTCATTTTGGTGAAATTTCAGTGCAACAAATTATCACTCAACTGACACCGCTTATCGAAATACAGGGAGGGTGTATTTCTCTACAGGCAGAAGCCTTTCTCAGACAACTCATCTGGAGTGAATTTGCACGTTATACACTTTGGCATTTTCCTGAAACAAGTACACAGTCCATGAACCCAAAATTCACAGAAAAATTCTGGAAGTCAAACAAAGTGAATCTTAAAAAATGGCAGCAAGGTGATACGGGAATCCCCATTATTGATGCCGGCATGAAACAACTATGGGAAAGCGGCACCATGCATAATCGTGTGCGCATGTTAGTCGCCTCATTGTTAACAAAAAATATGGGCATTGCATGGCAACAGGGCGCTCACTGGTTCTGGGATACCCTGGTTGATGCTGATCTGGCCAATAACACGATGGGCTGGCAATGGGTAGCTGGCTGCGGGGTTGATGCTGCACCCTATTATAGAATTTTCAATCCTGACACGCAGGCTAAAAAGTTTGATAAGCAGGGTAACTATATTAATCGCTGGTTAGATAAACCCTCGACGATGAAACCAGCAAAGGCTGTTGTTGATTTAGCTACCAGCCGAGTAAATGCACTTGAAAGATACAACAACATTATCAGGCATTCCAAATTAAATTAAATGAAGTATTTACAGGAAACATTATGAAAGCACTTGTACTTGTAGCACATGGTAGCAGACGCCAGGCATCTAACGATGAAGTGGTCGCTTTGTCTAAACTTATTGAAGAACAGATGAAATCTGAATACCCCATCATCGAGACAGGTTTTCTGGAACTCGCTGAGCCGCTAATACCTAATGCAGTAGACCAATGCGTCAAAAAAGGTGCGACCGATGTCTGTGTAGTGCCTTATTTCCTGTCTGCGGGACGACATGTACAGGAAGATGTCCCCGCTGAAGTTGATAAAGCCAGGCAAATGCACCCGGCCACACCAATGGACGTGCTACCCCACATCGGTGGGTCTGCAATGATGATAGACCTGATAAAACAATCTGTACAAAACAGATAATATTAACTTGATTATTATATTAAATATTAATCTTATATCGTTAGATACCAGTCATTAAATTTACAATATAGTTAAGATATTAAACCAATTTATACCTTTAACAAGAGGTATAAAATCAAACAATATTATTTTTAATTTATAAGAGAATAAAATGAATTTACTTATTACAGGTGGCACAGGATTTATTGGCTCCGCTCTTTGCACAAGATTACTGAATAATAAAAAACATGAACTTACTATATTAAGTCGAAACCCAGAAAGCATAAAAATACCTGCTAAAGCAATTTCCAACCTTAACCAACTTGAAAAAGACGCATCGTTTGACGTTATAATTAATTTAGCAGGTGAACCAATAGCAGATAATCGATGGACAGAAAAACATAAACAAAAAATCATTAGAAGCCGTATCAACACAACTGAGAAAATCATTGAATATATAAAAGCTGCAAAACACAAACCTGAATTACTAATTAATGGTTCCGCCATAGGATATTATGGAATTAACAAAACCAATAACGCTATCGACGAAAATGGCACAGATGATAATAGCTTTTCAAGTGAATTATGTAAGCAATGGGAAACTGTAGCATTGCAAGCAAATTCATTTGGCATTCGCACCTGTTTACTACGAACAGGTATAGTGCTTGGAACAAATGCAGGGGCATTAAAGAAAATGCTACCTCCTTTTAAAATGGGCTTAGGAGGAAAAATAGGCTCAGGACAACAATGGATGTCCTGGATACACCTGGATGATTTAGTGGGTATTATTTTATATTGCATTGAACACGATGATTTAAAGGGCCCTATAAACGGAACCTCACCGAACCCATCGACAAATAAAGACTTTACAAAAACACTGGGTAAAGTATTAAATCGGCCAACTTTTATATCAATTCCAGAAATAATTATAAAATTATTAATGGGGCAAATGGGTGTAGAGCTATTATTATCTGGAAAAAAAATACTACCCATAAAAATTTCAGAGAAAGGCTATCAATTCCAATACCCTACACTAGAGAACGCTCTTAAGAATATATTATGAAGTGTTTTTCTCCATTGAATCATTGCTACATTGGAATATTGATATTTATAAAATATTTGATAGTAGTTAATTTAATAATTTTAAATTTACCTAAAAAAATAATAATACATCAACATTAACATACAGTTAAAGCACCAAAACTTATTATCAAAAAACGGGAAAATTCATGGTTAATGAAGAACATAGTTCAGATAAAGGCAGCTTACCCAAATCTAATCGCTTGCCCTGCCGAGGCTGTACCAAAAATTGCAGCGATTATGATCGCTGCAATGGAAAACCCTGGCGCTTGATCGACTATAAAGATAACAGCAGGAGAAGAAAAACATGATTTTAACTATTTATTATGATGGTGATTGCCCACTTTGCATGAAAGAAATGCAACTATTAAAACGTCATGATAATAAAAAATCCATTCATTTTGTTGATCTACACAATGATAGTTTTTCAAAAGACTATCCCCATATAAATACAACAGAAGCGATACGAATACTACATGGCCAGTTAAATACTGGTGAATTACTTCTGGGTTTAGACGTAACCTGCAAAGCCTGGAACCTGGTTGGGAAGCATAAATGGTTAGTCATATTACGGTGGCCATTAATCAGAACAGTCGCTGATGTAATTTACCGGGTGTTTGCTCGATATAGAAGCAAAATATCTTATCTGCTAACAGGCAATAAAACCTGTAACAGCTGCAACTTAAACAGCTAGGTATTAATCATGAACGAGCGATTACAACAAAAAATATTAAGTCATATCTTTAAAGATGGAAACAGCGGATGCTGGATATGGAAGGGTCAAATATCCAATAGTGGCTACGGTAAACTAAGGATTAAAGATGAAGTTTATGGCACAAAAACCGAAGGTGCACAGGAAGTCAGCTATATGGCATTTATTGAACCGATTGCTCAAGGCACGATAATACGGCAAAACTGCAATAATCGTTTATGTGTTAACCCTGAGCATTTAATTGCCCATAAGATATAAGTTAATCTGGAAAAGTCATTGAAAACAAAATCACTTTTAACTGAGTGACTGAAGAAGCGGGGTAAAACCAAACCTTATTATTTATAAATGATAAAAAAGCCCCGGTATTACCCGAGGCTTTCCAGCTCTACATAAACGTAACAAAGTTACATATCAATACTACTACTATTGATCCGGTTGTGGTGCATCTGCAGATGGCACTTCGAAACTCTCTATACACTCTTTAATATATACACTTTTTTCAGCTGTGTCTTCAATACCTGCCAAATCGGCCTGTTCTACACAGTATGCCTGATAATCCTTCTCAGCGCTTTCCATCTCCGTAGCATTTGCAGCATACACGATTAAAGACAGGGATACGGCAGTCAACAATTCAAAAAGTCTCATTAAAATAACTCCAATAGTTAAAAACTCACACTGTTAGTATTACTGCTGAATAACAGCAGTAAAAAGAAATGACTTTTTACGTTAATCGCTTTTTTTAGTAAAGATAATAAAACTGCATGTCACGATCATATTTTTCGATTAATATAAAGACTTATGAATTTGTTTGAATCACAGTACAAATTCCAGCATATACTAATAAAGATCGATAATTTAGGGTACCTGTTTAATGGATGTGGGACTATTAAAAGCTTTCATTGAAGTAAATCGCTCAAGACATTTTGGCCGAGCTGCCAGGAATCTGTTTATCAGCCAATCAGCCGTAAGCGCCAGGATAAAGCAACTAGAAGAAGAGCTTGGCACACGCCTGTTTACGCGTGACCGTAATAATATAGAACTAACTACGGCCGGCAAAAAATTTCTTGTCTACTCAGAAAACATATTAAATACCTGGAATAGAGCCAAACAGGAAATAGCCATTCCGGATAGTGTAGATCTACTACTCAGTATTGCAGCATTACCCAGTATTTGGGATATATTTCTTGAAGACTGGTTGGGCTGGGTTCATACAAACAACACATCTATCGCTTTGCAGGCAGATGTAATGAGCGCCGATTTGGTAATAAGGAATCTTCTTGATGGCATATTAGATCTTGGGTTTGTATTTGATCCACCGAAGACACCACAATTGTCTATTAAGGAACTCATACCTGTGCCTTTAATCATGGTTTCTACGAATCCAGCTATTACTGCTGCACAAGCTGTACAGGAAAACTATATTTTTGTCGACTGGGGAACGTCGTTTGGAATGATGCATGCCAACCAGTACCCAGATTTAAGCCCGCCAAAATTAAGAGCTAGCGTAGGTAGAATAGCACTCGGCTTTCTCAATAATTTTGGTGGCACAGCTTACTTACCAGAAGCGATGGTAAGCGTGCAGCTGGGGAAGACCCTGTTTAAAATTGAAGACGCCCCGGTTATTCAAAAAGAAGTCTACGCAGTTTATTCACAGGCAAGCATAAAGCTAGCGTCTATTGAGCAAGCATTAAACTGGTTTGATAATCTTTAAAACAGATCATCATATTTACCATTAATTAAACGTTCCAGCTCTTTTTCTTCTCTTAATTGCTCCAGGCGACGACGCACATCGAAATTACTGTTTGATACTGTTACATCTATATCAATGTCTTCGAATTCATCAACCATGTCATCATCGCATTCGAAATCTTCATCTTTTTTCACATTTTTTGCCATACGCCTTTTCTCAAAAAATACTTATTAAAAATATAAGCTAAACAAAATATTGATCAGGGTAAACAATCTGTAAAGACAATTATATTGATCGTCACGATCAATATTTTTCATCATTGAAATATATTTATTATTTATTTATATAAAAAGTCAAAACGTCTTATACAGGGCCCCACCACGATCACAACTATCCATACCTTCTCGCGTCAAGACCTTATAACCCTCACTTATAAGTCCAGTTTGAAACCTCTGCTGAAAAGCAATTGCGTCATTTTGTGTGATGCAGGGGAACAATGAGCGTATATATCTTCATATACTGAGTAATTGAGCAGATTATCAAGGAGCTGGCTTGCATAGCCCTGATTCTGATGTTTTTTTGCAATCGACATGGTGTAAATCTCTATACCTGTGCCACCTAAACAAGCATCACTTAAAATCAATACAGCAATGCGAGTGTTAATTAAGTGTGAAGATCGATGCAACTGCATGTCTTTTATCTAACAGTTCATTCCTTACAACAACCGCCTTCATTTCTTTCTTCATCAATGTAACAACTTTGGATTTTCTGCATCAAATGAATAATGCCCTTTTCTGGCACCATAAATAACACATCCATTGATGAAACCAAGATCTGTAATGTCTGCTTTACGTTCAACTAGCATGAAGAAATTCACATCCAAAGTTAGATAGCGGATGCTAGTAAAATTGTTTAAATGCGTCCAATAATATAAAACAATCGTGACAATCTGATATATAAATTAATACCTTATTAAAAATATTTAAAAAAGCTTGATTTTTATCCATCTAAGATTAAAATTCCGCCTCCCAAATTATACTCAGAGTATTTATGGTTCCCGAACTATAGCGTTGTTTTCAAACTGTCTCAGATTTGCAAACAGCGCGCAAATTAAGCTGTAAACCTATTTTTTATTGAGGAGACATTGGATGCATATAGCTGCACCCGTTGAGGTGGATCTGGAAGACCCCTCCGTGGAAGTGGGCCGTTGGCACGATCAAAATATCGACGTACCAGCGGCCTACCAAAAAAACCATACTGAAATTCAACTGGATGAAGCTAAAGACCATTTCATTCAGCGCAATGGCGTTGAGTTTGCGGGTACTCATCTGCTTCTGGATCTCTATGGCGCCAGCCTTCTGGACAATATCGAGCATATCGAACAGGCCATGCGTGAC
>Ga0316205_10003654_pt1 | contig 14278 bp, 13 predicted proteins | sample 3monthpyrite_MG_FD_204941 | JGI IMG/M metagenome (GOLD analysis project Ga0316205, IMG submission 204941) | Microbial mat bacterial communities from mineral coupon in-situ incubated in ocean water Damariscotta River, Maine, United States -... | ecosystem: Environmental > Aquatic > Marine >... | reverse complement strand
TACCCGAGCAAGATGGTTGGCAATTCGCCTGCTATCGGTGAAGCTCGTGCGCGAAGTGTTGAAATGAATGTTCAACATTCGTGAAGCGTGCTTCACTGAATATCACAGCCGTCGGATTTTTTCTACTACTCGCCCAAAATATTTTTAACGGCCCTTTATTATCAGGCTCTACAGCACTTTTTTGAGAATGCGTGGCGAGTTTTTTATTATCTTGCAACATCTCGATAAGACGGTATTTTTCGTTTGCATTTTAACGTTTCACCGCAGACGAAAATAACTTTTGACGACAAAGGAGTCAACAGTTAATTTTCGGCTGCCGGTGCTGGTTAAAATAGCGGCCAAATATTGGCAACTACTTATTGTTTTAGTTTTGTTCACTTTTGATGAGCTCTTAATCTTGTACAAACCAAACATATTTAAAATCAAATGAATGAATCCTTGTTTGCCTCGATGTCATCCCGACAACGGAGGGATCTTACGATGTTGATGGCTTGTAAGATCCTTCGTACCTCAGGATGACAAATTGTAATGCAGCGATACATCTCGCTAGCGCTTTAACGTTTGCATTTGCAGAGAAGGAGTCTTTTTCCCTGAATCTGCAACATGTGCTGGTTATGTACTGGCTTCACTTTTTACAAGTTCAATAATTTCATCCGTGACTTGCTCTAAATTGGTTAGAATTATTTTAGACAATTGTTCTAAATCATTAAAATCAGGATTGTTAACTATAACAACTTCTAAAATTGAGTACTGGGGCATTTCAGTTTTACCTTTATTCCATTTTGATTCTTTTAACAAATCCCAATACTTTTTTTGAATTGGAATAGTATTTCCCAAAAGCCAAATTTCGAATCTCATTTCTAAATGATTTAAGGCAAGGCCTAATTTTAACTTTTTACTCTTTAAATACTCGTTAGAGTAATAGAAATATGTGTAATCCATATACCCATGAAGGATATTTGCAAATGCATACTGGCTAGACAATTGTTTTGAAAAATCTGCTCTAACCTTCATGACAAATTTTACAAGAGCATTATAGGCAACTAGAATATCTCCTTTGTCGAGTTGTTCTTTATACACAGCAACAAAATCATTTAATTTTTTCATTCTTATGAATTGCCTTTCGTCAGTACATAACGTTTTTGTTTGGCGAAAATTACAGTCGAGGCCGATAGGTGTCGTCTGTAAATTTTCGCCAACACAAGCTGGTTAGGGTACATTAAATTCATAACTTTCCAAACAATAGAGCGACTGAAGCTGCCGCAGCGAAGTCGTTTGCAATGTAACTCCCAACTTTTTTCCATCAATGTAAATTGATTTGTCTTTATATTCGCCAATAATACGGCCATCAAGATTTGATACTACTCCTTTATCAAATGTTGCTATTCTTTTATTGTTGTTGTCGTAAATATATCCAGGTTCTATATGCTCATCATATGAGCCTAACCGTATTCGTTCAGGTTTTGTCCAAGCTACACCAGTCATAAACATTCCAATGGCCTTTTTATCAAGATCATAAAATGTATTCATATCCATACTTGAGTAGTCCTAACAGTGAATTCAGACGCCAGCGGATCTTATTTCCTACGCGTCATATCCTTTTAAAGAAAATCTAGATTAATTGAAAACCTTCAATAAATCAATAAGTTGTATTATACCATTTTCTAAGAATTTCGATGTAATCACGCGAAGCTATAATTTTCCCCGCGTCATATGTCAATTTATTTATACCGCACTCTATCTGAGATACCGGCAATAATTCAACCGGTTGTAATATAGAGTTCGAGTTGTTTCTAGGGAAGTATAAAACGCTCGCGCGTGAAAAACAGAGATAGAAGAGATTAACTTTATTTTTATATGGTTGCTAAGCTACGGTATTCAGCGTAACAACGAACAAACCAGGGCGATAATTAATTGCAAATCTCTAGAGGTTTGTGGCTTAACCTGGACAATGCCTTGAACCAGGTTAAGATTTAAAAATGACAGACGAATTTGCATAGACAAATCACTTAACAAAAGGTGGCAGAGTCACCTCAATTTTGCGGGTGGTTATTTTATCGCCTTTTAAAAATATTTTGATAATCTCAGCCATTTGCGGCGACAGTCTAAAATGATTGTGGCCTGCATTGATCACCATCACATGAGTCAAAGCGGTTAACCCTTGAGTCGCTTCCTTTTGTGCTTCAATATGGGTTCTTCCATCCAATGTCCCCGTCAACAGTAATGTCGGTGCATCACTTATAGGAAAGCGTCTAAACTCATCGCCTAAATCAAGCCCTTCTACACTAGCGGTGACTAGCTTTTCAATTTTGTCCGGCATTGCTTTCAGGCTGGCTAGTGCTAGATGACTATCGTAGAAAATACCCCAATGTGACTTCCTTTTCGTTGGGACAAATGTTGTTTTGTTTTTCCGACGTTGCAACAGCCGAGTCGAAGCCCGAAAAGAGACTATTAATAGTAAAATAGTTGATGGTTTTTTATTGTGTTCTTACAAACGGTAAAAGTGGCGTAAATTTTCTGATGTTAATATGCCCAATATTTTATCAACATTTTTCGAATTCTTTTCCGTCACACATAAAGCGCCAATTCCTTTTTTGTTGAGCAATTTGGTTGCCTCAAGCAAAGTCGCGCGAGAAGAAATAACCTTTATGTTTAACCTTTCACCCGGAATATCAGCTAAATCGATCAATTGAACATCGCCAGCGGATTCCACTTCCAATGTCTCACTTTCCGACGCTTTTTGTTCTGAGAGGATGTTTTCATTCCGAGTATTGACAGAGCTACTATCGTTGACTTGATTGGATTCTAAATACCTAGCCAAGTCAGCAGCTGGCATAAGCGCCTGTGGCTGGCTGGTTTCGTCAATGACTAAAATCCAAATTGGATTATCTATCAAGGCGTTCTTCATATCTTGATAAGTGCTGTTAAAGGGAAGTAGCACGAAGCTTTTACGCATGATTTTGGTGACTACAACTTTATGCAGCGCTATGTTGATTGGATTTTCATCGAAAGTAAATCCTTGTTTGTCGAGTAACTCCAACGCCAGTGATTTGTAACCAAAAACGGATTTGGTGGTAATACCGGCAAGTACCACCGCGAGCATTCCTGGCATTAAAATGTGCGGGTTTAAAGTTAACTCTAACAAGGTTACTAAAGCCGCCAAAGGTGCATTAAGAACCGAACCTAAGACCGCAACCATGCCCATAACAGCAAAAAAAGCGGCCGGAGTATTGGATCCAAAAATATCGCGGCCGACAATACCAAACGCGCCGCCAATCAAAACACCTATGACTAGAGTTGGTCCTATTAAACCACCCGGTAATCCAAGCCCTAAGCAAGCCCCGGTGGCAATCAATTTGGTAAAAACTAATAGTAGTATTAGGGACAAAGAAAGTTCGTCTGATAAAACCGCATTGACCGTGTCATAACCAAGGCCCATCACTTGAGGGGTTATCAAACTAAAAACCAACATGATGAAAATACAAGCAAGAATTCGAATTGGTAGAATTATGTGATTAAACCTTGTAAACCAAAGAGTCAACGCGTTGTAAATTGCAGCGATAGTGCCGCAGGCCAGCCCCATAATGACCACTAGAGACAATTCCCACAACCCACCAATTTTTAACGGTGGTATATCAAAAGCAATTGTATTGCCATATATGGTTTGCGCGGCGATTGCGCCAATAACTGCCGATAAAATTACTGGCACAGCGCTGAGCACTGTATATTCCATCATGATGACTTCCATCGCAAAAATGGCCCCGGCCAAAGGGGTATTAAACGATGCCGCTATTGCCGCTGCAGCGCCACAACCTATGAGTGTGCGTGTGCCATTGTAAGGTAATTTTACCCATTGACTAACCACACTGCTGCACCAGGCACCAAGCTGTATCGCGGGTCCTTCTCTACCCACCGAAAAGCCGCCCACCAAAGCAATAATCCCACCCCAAAATTGAAACAAGGCGTTCTTAAATGGCAGTCGCCCCTGATGATGATGAACACGGTTGATAACGTGCGCAATGCCTGTTGATAGATGACGTGCATTAAACAGTCTACTTAGTCCCCACAACAAAAAGCCGGCGGTAAACAAAAATAAAACTCTATCTTCTACTGGAAGCGACTCAAACTGGTCATAAACATAGATACGAGAAAAAAATTCTCCTGACTCTTCTATTAACATACGAAATAATAGAATAACAACGCTGCTGGCAATTCCAACTACAACACCTAGAGTTGCCATTACAGGCAATCCATCAATATCGAAGAGGCGTGTACTTAATGAGGTTTTTGTTTGTTTATTTTTCTGTCTCATGGGAGAGTATTATTGTTAAGTTCCCTTTAATAATAGCAGGTGAAAGGCAAATTAGCCTCTCGATTAAGAAATAGCCATTCCTCCAAGTAACATCCAAGCTATGATTTTTGTAGATTTGTTCCCTGAAGCGACTAAGACCTTCTCCACTTAACGCCTTAACTCCTCCATTTCCGCAATTAACTCATCCAATTTTCTAAAGGAACTTCCATAGACCAGATCTAAATCCTTACGATATATAGGACCTGCAAAATAAATAAGTAAACCAGCAATCATCAGAATACCTATCAACAAAAAAACAGGTATGCCAAATAATACATAGCTGTCAGGCCATTCGGTTATTATCATGTTTATGATTGTTTTTCCATCGCCAGAAAAGCGATATCTTATGACAAGTGCCAAAAATAATATCGGATAGAAAAAACGATAAGTCTTTTCATAAACAGATACCACATCTTTTTTCCATTCAACAAAGGATTTCAAATAATGATAGCTACTGGTGTTTTTATCCAACTGATTTAGTTTTTCCATCCCCTGCTTACCGACATGCAACAATACAAAAAGAGACGCGAATATAAAGATACCTAGAAAAGGTGCCCCGATAAAACTAAGTACAAGCAATATGACGACTGCACCAGCAATGATCGCTTTTCGATTAATTTCAAACATTCTATGGAATTTATCGACGATGTTTTGAGACTTCTTATCATAAAGATGATTGATCTTAGGCGCTATTAGAACATCGTTTTTAATAAATCCTTTTTTCCATATGGTTTCAATTGATTGCTTCATCACTTATTCCTCATCTTCAAATTTTGTTTCAAGTATTTTATTAAGTCGTTGCTTAATTCTTTTGATTCGCACGCCAATATTATTCGAGTTTGTTCCGAGTATCTCGCCAATTTCCCGATAGCTTTTCTCTTCCAGATAGAGCAATATGACCGCCCTATCAATTTCGGTTAAATGTTTTATTGCACTATAGAGCTGATTAATATTCTCATCTTCAAAACAATGACTATCGTCAATTGCTTCAGCAGGCAAACTGTCCGATGCAAAATTTTGTGGGTCATTCTTCTTTTTTTTTAAATAGGTCAAACAAACATTCAAGGACAATCGATATATCCAGGTTGACCATTCTGACTGGCCTCTAAAATTGTCTTTACTCCGCCAGATTTGTAGACAGACTTCTTGATAATAGTCTTCAAAATCTTCTTGAGAGTTAGTGTACGCACGGCAAATCTTTATGATTATTCCAGCAAAAGGCAAAATTGAGGATATGTAAAAATCGCTACCCATAGTGGTCTCTATTACTCGCTTATCAAAAGGTTTTACTAATTAGTGGCTACATGACGAGTTTATTACACTTTGAAGGAAATATTTTTGTTTCTCTGAGCAATTTTGATTCAGAAGGTAGGGCAAGATCATACCTCTTTATTAGGGCATAAAAGTAACCTGTTCATTGCGAGCGCAGCGCGGCAATCTCCCAAAGTTTTGCACAGAGGTTCAAGTTTCATACAAACCTGATGGAGATTGCCGCGTCGTTCCTCCTCGCAATGACCGGTATTGTAAGTATGATTTCAACCAGTTACAGAGTTTTACTTGACCAGTTAATTTACCGCTGAACCAATTAACTCGCAAATTCAAGAAAATTTTCTTGCATTCCCTCGCTACATTGTACTATTGTATTAATACAATTTAGCAAGAGTTAAAATCAGATTGGATATCTATATCAATCAAAATAGTGGCGTGCCCCTTTACTTGCAGATCATCAATCAGGTTAAGCAACTGATTGCAGCCAAGCGGCTAAAGGTGGATCAGGAATTGCCGCCTATTCGTGGACTCGCTGAGCAATTATTGATCAATCCTAATACTGTTGCTCGCGCTTATCGGGAACTTGAGAGCGCTGGTTGGGTGTATAAGAGACGCGGTGCCGGTACCTTTATTTCTGGTAAACCGTCTCCTCTTTCCGAGCAGGAACGAAAACGAATAATTGAGGAAAAGATCACCAGTCTGTTGGTTGAATCTCAGCAAATGGATATATCCGTTGATCAATTGATTGAGACTATCCAGAAAATGGGATCAAAAAAGAATTAACACAAGGTAAAAAATATGAATTCAGAAAATACAAAAAATGTTGTCGCTATCACTAATTTAACCCGCCAATTCGATGAGCAATTAGCACTAGATGATGTTTCCATCAATGTTAAATCAGGTCAGGTTTTTGGCATCGTCGGCGAAAATGGTGCGGGCAAAACCACGTTAATCAAACATATGCTGGGGCAATATAAAGCGCAACAAGGAACCGTGACAATGTTCGATGATGAGCCTGTCGCATCGCCTGAAAAAGTCCTGGCGAAAATTGGTTATCTATCCGAAGAACCAGAATTGCCCGCCTGGATGACGGTAAAAGAGATATTGAATTATACCGCTGCTTTTTATCCAACATGGGATAACGATTACGCAGAGCAACTCATCAAGGCGTTCTCTCTGAATTTAGATAAGCGAGTCAGAGATCTGTCAAAAGGCCAAAAGGCGCGCGTGGGACTAGTTTTGGCACAAGCGCATAAACCTGAATTATTACTGCTCGATGAGCCTTCCTCTGGGCTTGATCCGAATGTAAGGCGAGACATTCTTTCTGCAGTGATCAAAACTGTTTCAGATGAAGGTCGTACCGTGATCCTATCATCCCATTTATTAGAAGAAGTTGAACGAGTATGTGACCATTTAATGATGCTTGATAAAGGACGGGTGCTATTGTTTGATTCGATGGAGAAGGTATTGAACAATCATCATCGCATTATTGCCAAACCTGATTCCGGGATTTCACTTTCCGACTTGTCTAAATTTGATGGTGTATTTAATGCAGGCAATGACAACGACGAATGGAAAATTGATTTTTATGGCGATTTGGAACAGCTCAAAACCGAATTAGATACTAAATCGGTCGCAATAATTTCTAATAGATTAATGTCCTTAAATGATATCTTCATTTCTCGTACCTCAGCATCAATGAGAGGATAACATGAAATTTAGAAGCCCATCGCATGCCATAATCTGGTCTATATTAAGACGCCAACAACTAAGCTTTTTCGCCCTAGTCTTTGCTATTCCCATAATCGTACTGATAAAGATTTTACTCAGCCAAAATCTACCGTCAGACATTTATCAAAAAATATTATCAGCCCATCCAATGTTATTATTTACCATATCGCCGTTCTTGATTATGATTTTCACTTTTGCAGAGCTAAACGGTGCTTTTACAAAAAATGCTTTTCCGAGATATACATTCACTCACCCAATGAGCAGTGCTCGGCTAGCAACTATTCCAATTTTTCTGGGAATGATGTCTGCCTACTTATTTTATTCGGCCTGGTTTATATTTGTCGCAGAACATCAATTTTATTTCTTACAATATTTGATTCTTCTGTCTTGCGTTTGTAGCGCGGTAAGCTGGCTTCAACTAGTAAGTTGGCGCTTCAACAGTTCGCCCTATTTGAGTGTGACATTAATGCTAGCCTTGGCTGTCACCATTTTCGTTTTGATCGTATCCAGCTGGGGGACTAGTGATTTGGTTCCAATTATAAGTAATGAACTGGCGTACGTTGGTCTAATCATTTTACCAATATCCGGGATTGCTCTTGCAATAAACTCCGTTGCTCGTTGCCGAACAAATGACATTCAAAGAAAAACACGCTATTTGTCAAATGTAAAATTTATTGGTTTTGGTCTGCCAAAACATTATTCGTCAAAAACTCAGGCACTGTTCCGGTACGAATGGCGAGTTTTTGGTTGGATCATGCCAATGGCTGGAATATTTATGTTCTCAATATTGGTTTTTGTCGGATTAGATGTAGATTCTTCTGATAAAATAATGCCTATCCTATTTATTATGATAGGCAGCATGATTTACCTGCCCTGGTTTCTACCAGCTGAAATGTCTAAGTCCGAACTGTCAATTTCTGCGGATGCGAAACCCGGTTTATCCTCATTTATCACCAATTTACCTGTTACGAACTTTCAAATAGCAATGTCGAAAATCAAGTTGGCAGCAAGAAGTACTTTTATCTATCATGTTATGCTTTTACTTGCTGTCAATTATTTCGTTTTTTCGATTGAAATTGAAGCGATTTATAGCAATCCATGGGACTACATGATCGAAAATTTTGGTTTATTTCTGACTATTGCACTGATACTTGCCCTAAATATGCTTGTGCCAATTGTAACCTGGGTCCTCGGTGGTAATACACTTGCCTGGTGCTTAAAGGGCAACAAATTTTTTAGTGGGAGAAGATTAGTTTTTATCGCTTTTGGTTTAATGACTATAATTCCAATCGGCATTCTTTTTTTTACAAACGATCCATTTCGTGCGTTTTTGTTGAGTTATGCGCCCTACTTTAATTGGGTGGTGTCAATTGGTATTCTGCTTATCTTTATCCGAAGTTTAAACCGTTATAAAAAATTAGAAAATCTTGGAAAAATGAAAGTTCCGTTTTTTGCTGCCACGTTATTGTTTATCTTTTTTGCAATTACTTTGTTTTCGTTCGATATAGCAGCTCTCAACAAAGGTCATTCTGTGTTGATATTAATTGATTTGACTTTACTTGGAGTGCTGCCATTTTTAACCAGCCCATTGTCGGTCGCGTTCAATAGAGCTAGATAACCGATAATTAGCCGGAGACCAGGATAGGTACTATTTTCGAAATTCTTTATATTGAGGTAATTGATCTTCTATCTTAAACCAGCACGCTTTAGAGTTGGTGTAAATATGGGCGTCTGGCTTTAGATCTACAGCATTATCTAACGTCGAAATGGCCAGCTCAATCGTTCCAGCCTTTTGATTGTAAGACGAGCAAAACAACAAACTAGAACCGCAGGTATTACAAAATTGCCGAATCGTATTATTGGATGCCTTGTAGCTTTTAAGGTTTTTCTGTCCGCTAATCCAATGCAAATTATCCAACTTTACTTCGCCAAAAGTCGAAAAAGCAGCACCATGAAATTTTTGGCACATTTTACAATGACAATGTCCGAGCGGCCTTTCAAACTCTGTCACTTCGAAAGAGATTTCGCCACATAAACAGCTACCAGTGTATTTGTATTTTTCGTTTTTCATAGTATTTTACCCACTAGCATTTCCTAAGGACGATCTATGGGTTGGTTATACATCCCGCCGAAAGTTCGCCTTTAATGCCATGATACAGGCTATAACCTCTTTACGGCTACTCTGTCCTGACATTAAATCTGTATAATTCGGATTAGGACTGGGTATAATTCGTGTTAACGATAAAAATAAGTCAAACAAGGAGAAAACTATGAAGGTCGCACTAGCACAGCTATCGATGAAAGATGACATGAACCAAAATGCTGCCAACGCTATAGACACGATGGATAGAGCTGCTGAGTCCGGTGCCGATTTAATCTTTTTTCCAGAAATCCAGTTCTCCCCATTTTTCCCTCAATATACAGACAAAGATGTATTAAAATACATGATGAACATCGAACATCAATATGTGAAAAAAATCCAGAAAAAATGTATCGAGCATCAACTTATTTGTAGCCCAAATTTTTATCTTCGCGAAAAAGAAAAGTCCTTTGATGCATCGTTAATGATTGATAGTAACGGAGATATTTTAGGTATCTCTAAAATGGTTCATATCGCTCAATTCCCCTGTTTCTATGAGCAAGACTATTACGCCCCGTCTGATAGTGGTTTTAAGGTTTATGATACGGCCTTTGGAAAAATAGGTGTAGTGATTTGTTTTGATAGACACCTGCCGGAAAGCATTCGGACCTGTGCGCTAAAAGGGGCGAAACTGATAATTATTCCAACCGCCAATGCCAAAGGTGAACCATTAGAAATGTTCGAATGGGAAATACGCGTTCAAGCCCGGCACAATAGTGTTTTTATTGCCATGTGTAATCGGGTTGGTGTAGAAGGAGAAATGGAATTTTGTGGCGAGTCGATTGTGGTTGACCCTAACGGTGAAGTGATTGCGAAGGCGGATGAACAAGAGCAAATTTTGTACGCGGATATTGATTTAGATATGGTTGATAAGGTTCAAAAGGATAGGCCGTTTGAAGCTTTACGACGGCCCGAGCTTTATCTCTAAATAACACTTCCAACAAGGCATCCAGTTATTAATTAAGAGAACAATCGAAATATTTAGTCCTAGAGGCAATAATTTATTTCTGGCCCGCTATCCATTCATTAACGCGACGTTCAAGTATCGTCAAAGGCATTGCCCCACCCCCCAGAATAACATCGTGAAACGCCCTGATATCGAATTTGTTAGCCAGCTCTTTTTTTGCCATTGCTCGTAACTGTAGAATTTTTAGCATACCAATTTTATAGCCCGTAGCCTGCCCAGGCCAAACCATGTATCGACGTACTTCCGATTGAACCGCTCCTACAGCGATAGGTGTGTTTTCCTTGAAATAAGCGATAGCCTGCTCTTCAGTCCAGTCTTTGGAATGTAGACCGGTGTCTACGACTAAACGCACCGCTCGCCAAATTTCGGTCGTTAAACGACCAAAATCTGAGTATTCACTTTTATAAGCACCCATTTCTTTCGCCAGATATTCTGCATAAAGTCCCCAACCTTCCGCATAAGCATTAAAGTTAGCTTGTGTTCGAAATTGAGGAACCGTAGTAAGCTCCTGAGCAATAGAAATTTGCATATGATGACCAGGACTTCCTTCATGATAAGCAATCGCTTCCATTTCATTTTTGGGCATACTGCGCATATCAGATAAATGCGCGTAATAAACTCCGGGGCGTGAACCGTCTGGCGTTCCCGGAAAATAATGTTGCGCGGCGCCGTCCTGCTCCCTGAAGGCTTCGACACGTTTCACAATCAGGCCAGCTTTGGGTAGTATTCCGAAATATTTGGGTAATTGCTGATTAATAAAGTCCAAATATTTTTCCGAATCGGCAATATACCCTTGCCTTCCTTCATCCGTATCAGGATAGAAAAAGCGATCATCTTTTTTGATGTAAACAAAAAATTCTTTCAAACTCCCTTTAAAATTAACTTTATTTTTGATGGCTTCCATTTCCTGTTTCAGGCGCGCGACTTCATCTAATCCGATTTGGTGAATTTCTTCGGCGGTCAAACTGGTAGTTGTGCTCAATTTTAACTGATAGTTATAATAATTTTTTCCGTCAGGCAAACTGCCAACTCCTTGTCCTACTTCAGCGGTGTTATCGATGTCATTTTTAAACCAGTTAATTAGCTTTTCGTAGGAAGGTTGAAAATGAGAAAGAAGGGCCGTTTCAGCTTGCTGTTTTAATTCTGTCGCCTTATTTTCATCGATTTCACCTTTCTCTAACAATGCAGATATTTTGCCTTTGGCATCGGCCCACAAAGGCGCATCCTTGTCGCTTATATTAAAAGGCAATCCGGTCACCAGATTTTCAGCTTGCTCAATAACGCCTTGGTACGCAAATCGCGGCGGACGAACGCCACCTTCAGCACGAAGCTTTGCCCTGTCGAGTAAATCACTGATGGCTCTGGATATTCCAGCAATACGTTTTGTATAAGCTTTCATATCCGATTCGTTATCCACCTTATGAAAGTTAATTAAGAATTGAGCGGCAAACGCCTGAATACCATTCATTTGGGTAAACACATAGCCATTACGAGTAAACTTCTGTCCTTCTAACGCTTGCTTATATTGGTATACCCAAATATCGTAGGAGGTCTTAGTTTCCTGATCAAGTTTTTCATAATCAAATTTGGATTTTAGTTCAGCGACGCTTTCACTTTGCCATTTTAACTGCCGCTTTTCTTCCGCTTCTGTAACCTGATCAATCTGGTCATAGTGTTCCTTTCGTCCCAGAAAAGTTAATTGGATAGGACTCATTTGAAGTTGTTGTTCATATTTTTCTGCAAACCATTGGTTTAGGCGTTTACTTTCGGTTTGGAGATCTGTTTTTAGTTGAGTTTGGGATTCACTTGAATCGACGCCGACAGAATTATTACCGTGTTGTTTTTTTGAACTTTCTGAATCGCATCCGGTTAGTATCAGGATGGTGCAAACAATAATGGCTAATTTATTCATAATCCAATTTATCCTTGTATGGTTTATTTTTGTTATCTCAATAATATCGAACTGGTAGGGCGGATGTTATCCCTACACGGCAAAATTAAGAGAATTTAACTAGTAGAGTATATATCTATTATCACAAATTGTCATATCGCTTAAATGAACCGCTTAAATGAAGTTTTTATCAAACGGTCTTCGACTGCCCGACAACACACGAATGGACGAAGGCAAAGTATTCATATTCACAAGAATACGAAATTCTATCCTGCTCCTCTTTTGTTTAGAAGACAAACAAACTTAGTTGTCATTGATATCGAAAAATCACAATCGATTTTGGAGTAGGAAAAAGACATTTTTAATTAAGTAATTGCAGATAATTTATCGATCAATCCGCCAATAGGGTTCATCACCAAAGTATTGAGCCAAATAATCGACTAGACTCCTAACTCGTTTTGATAAATGTCGAGTTTGCGGGTAAATCGCATAGGCATTGATCTCGATGTCCTGGATATGATTTTGCAGTAAAGGTTGCAGTTGACCCAGTTTGATCGGTTTATAACAAATAAAGTCTGGCGTATAAATTAGACCCACTCCATCAATAGCCGCCTGGCATAAAAAATCACCGTTATTAGCGCTCAATACTGAGGGAATTTTGACCGAAATATTATTGCCTTGCTCATCTTTCAGATTCCAATGTTCCGGTTGATCTTTATAATGCACTCTGACGTGCCCCCGATTGAGATCATCTGGAATTTTCGGCACTCCGTATTGCTTTAAGTAACCGGGACTCGCACAAAGCACTAATCGAATACTGGTGAGTCTTTTAGCAATCAGTGACGAATCATCCAATCGGGAAATGCGGATTGCCAGATCAAATCCTTCGCCTATCAAATCAATTTTGCGATCATTAAAGTCGATGTCAAAATCAATATCTGGATTAATTTCATTAAATTGCCTTAAAGCCGGGCCCAAATGAGCAAGTCCAAAAGACAAAGGTGCTGCAATTTTGATTTTTCCTTTTAACGCACAATGCTGATTGCTGACACTTGATTCGACTTCGGCAATATCGTCTATGAGTCGCAAGCATTGACTATAGTAGCTTCGTCCTGAATCGGTTAATACCTGTGTTCGAGTTGTTCGAGTTAACAAACTCACCCCGAAACGCTTTTCCAGATCTGATAATCGCTTGCTAATAGCTGATTTAACCGTGTCGAGTTGTTCCGCGGCTTTAGTAATGCTACCGGCCTCCACAATTCTTACGAATGTATGCATGTCTTCAAATTGATTCATATTTGAGATCCAGGTTCTAGGCTAATTTTCATACACATTTACTGGTAGGAGCGCGCCTCTGTGCCGCGAAAATAGGTTGAGGTAAATGCAATAGCTAATATTGGTCCCATTTCCGACCTTATACATCGATTCGCAGCGAGACGCAGCTCCTACCAATAACTAACATTTTGATATTCGATAATATATAACAAAAAGACAAAGCCTTAGTCATTAATCATTGTTCTAAACATTAGAACATTATATTCATTTTTAGCCTGTTTATCCATCAAATATTAACTGTAAAATATCCCCACTGAACAAATTAATTAGGAACTCGGAGAAAAAATATGAAAACAAATGCTAAAGCACTATTGCAGATCAATTCAAGCGGTCGCTTTGAAGGCTCTATTACCAGACAATTATCTGATTTGGTGGTTGAACAAATAATGACACAACAAGGCGCTCTGGAAATTATCGATCGGGACTTATCATCCGGTATGCCTTTTGTTGACCAACAGTGGATCGAGGCAAACTTTACTGCGCCAGAGCAAAGAAGTGCAACTCACAAAGAGACATTAAAATTTTCCGATGAATTGGTCGATGAAATGATCCGCGCAGAAACCATTGTTATCGCGTCGCCCATTTATAATTTTA
>Ga0316205_10003653_pt1 | contig 14284 bp, 11 predicted proteins | sample 3monthpyrite_MG_FD_204941 | JGI IMG/M metagenome (GOLD analysis project Ga0316205, IMG submission 204941) | Microbial mat bacterial communities from mineral coupon in-situ incubated in ocean water Damariscotta River, Maine, United States -... | ecosystem: Environmental > Aquatic > Marine >... | reverse complement strand
ATACGCTTCTGGGTCAGGGCGGTGGCGATACCATCAATGGCGGCTACGGCGACGATCTGATCGAGGTTGGCGGCGGATCGGACAGCGCGCATGGCGGGCCGGGCGATGACACATTGCTGGGGGCATCCGGGGCTTCCGACACCCTGATGGGCGACGACGGCGATGACAGTATTGACGGCAATCTGGGTGACGACAGCCTTGAAGGCGGTGACGGCAACGACACGCTTCGGGGTCGCGGCGACAACGACACAATTCGGGGTGGCGACGGCGATGATCTGGCCTATGGCGATAACCGCGATGATCTGATCGACGGAAACGCCGGGAATGACACGTTGTTCGGCGGGTCTGGCCAAGACACCATGTTTGGCGGGCCGGGCCTCGACCGGATTTTCGGCGGTGCGGGCGATGACCTGATCGATGGCGGGCTTGACGAGGACACCATCAATGGCGGCGACGGCAACGATACCATTGACGGCGGCAGCGAGGATGACAGCATCTTTGGCGGCGCGGGCGATGACAGCATCAATACCGGCGTGGGCAACGATTTCGCGGATGGCGGCACAGGCGATGACACGGTGATCGGCAGCCTCGGCGGGTCCGACACGCTTTTGGGCGGCGATGGTGATGATTGGCTCTCTGGCCGGCAGGGCGATGACAGCCTTGAGGGCGGGCTTGGCGACGATACATTGGTCGGAGATACCGGCCAGGACACTCTCATTGGTGACGCAGGGGATGACAGCCTCATCGGCGGTGACAGCGAGGATCTGCTGAACGGCGGCGGCGGGGCAGATACGATCCTTGGCGGTGGCAATCAGGACACGATCTTCGGAGGAAACGGGCAAGACGTCATTTCCGGCGGCTACGGCAACGATCTGATTTCTGGCGGCAACGGCAATGACACGATCTATACCGGGGAAGAGGGCAGGTTCCTGTCCAACAGCGGGACCGATACGATCAATGGAGATGCGGGCGACGATCTCATCGTGATCGACGACTCGCCCGGTGGCCACGTATTGACCGGCGGCGAAGGCGATGACGCCTATCTCTTTACCCGCCTGCAGGACAACAACGCCACCATCACTGATTTCGACTCGGCCACCGAAACCCTTACCTTCCAGGTCGTGCTGCCGCAGGCGGTGATCGATCTCGGCCCGGTGACCTATGCGTTGGCGGATGACGGCGCGGGCGGCAGCACGGTCGTCCTGACGCTGCCCGATGGCACGACGGTCTCTCCTGTAACGCTACAAGGCGTGCCACCGACCGCCGCGCTAAACCTGACGGTTGAAGTTTCGGCCTGACCTATCGGCAACACCCTTAACCAAATGGTCACAAAGCTTGACTTATGCTGCGTTTGCACACATGTGTTGCCGCAAGCCTGCCCTGCCGCGTGAGCAGCGCGTTCCTTATGGGACGCAGATAGGCCCCCAAATTCCCCCAGTCCCCCTCACGCAGGGTCTGACGGTCAGAACGGCAAAACGGGACAAGCCCGATTTGTGAGCTTCCGACCGCACCCTCCGCGGCTCTGACCCATGTCAGGGCACTGCTTTTATTTACACCCGCGCGCGGTTTCCGCGCCGGAAAGGATACTCTTTGTTCGACTTCGATATGCTCGGCCTGTCGCCGACCCTTCTGACCGCCATCAAACAGGCGGGTTTCAAGGAACCCACCCCCATTCAGAATCAGGCCATTCCGCTGGCGCTGGCCGGTCACGATGTGATGGGCCTGGCCCAGACCGGCACCGGCAAAACCGCCGCCTTCGGCCTGCCTCTGGCCGAAATGCTGCTCAGCGAACCGGGCCGCCCCGATCCCAAGACGGTCAAGGCACTGATCCTTGCGCCGACCCGCGAACTGGTCAACCAGATCGCCGAAAACCTCAAACTCTACGTCAAGGGCTCCCGGCTCAAGGTCGGCACCGTTGTCGGCGGTCAGTCGATCAATAACCAGATCCGGTTTCTGGCCCATGGCATCGACATTCTGGTGGCCACGCCCGGCCGTCTGATCGACCTGATGGACCGCCGCGCCGTGCGGCTGGATCAGGCCAAATTCCTGGTCCTCGACGAGGCCGATCAGATGCTCGACATGGGCTTTATCCATGCCCTGCGCCGGATTGCCCCCGAACTGGGCACACCGCGCCAGACCATGCTGTTTTCCGCCACGATGCCGAAACAGATGGAGGAACTGTCACAGGCCTACCTGACCAATCCGCGCCGGGTGCAGGTCGCGCCTCCGGGCAAGGCTGCCGACAAGGTCTCGCAAAGCCTGCATTTCGTTCCCAAAGGCGAAAAACCCGCCAAGCTGCGCGAATTTCTGCTCCGCCATCCCGACACTTTGTCACTCGTCTTTTCGCGCACCAAACACGGGGCCGAAAAACTGATGAAGGGGCTTGTCGCCGATGGCTTCAACGCCGCCTCGATCCATGGCAACAAAAGCCAGGGTCAACGCGACCGCGCCATCGGGGCGTTCCGCAATGGCAGCGTCAAGATCCTGGTGGCCACCGATGTCGCCGCGCGTGGCATCGACATTCCCGATGTGCGCACGGTCTATAATTACGACCTGCCGGAAGTGCCCGACAATTACGTCCACCGCATCGGGCGCACCGCGCGCGCCGGCAAGGATGGTGAGGCGATCGCCTTTTGCTGCGCCGAGGAAATCGGCCTGCTGAACCAGATCGAAAAGGTGATGAAGTTCTCGATTCCGGTCGGCAGCGGCCGCAGGCCCGAAGAGGTCAAGCCGGAAAAACGCGGCGGCGGCGGTGGCCGTCGTGGCGGCGGGCGCGTCCCACAGGGCAAACCGGCCAATTCCGCACCGTCCAGCCCGCGCAAACGCAACCGGCCCCGGCGCAGATCGGCCGCATAAATCAGACAGGAACAGGGTCGCTTCGGCGACCCTTTTTCATTGCCGGCAGCAGCGGATTTCAGACCGCCGCCTTGCGCATTTCATCGAGATAAATCTCGCGGATCCGGGCCGCCATCGGCCCGACCTTGCCATCACCCACGGGCTTTCCGTCGATCTCGACCACCGGCATCACAAAGGCCGAGGCCGAGGTGATGAATGCCTCCCGCGCAGCCTGCGCTTCTGCGATGGAAAAGGCGCGTTCCTCGACCTTGACCTGCGCCTCGCGGGCGAAACGCAGCACGGCGGCGCGGGTGATGCCATGCAGGATGTCATTGCCCAACTGCCGGGTCACGATGGTGCCCTCCGCCGTCACGATATAGGCGTTGTTCGATGTGCCCTCGGTCACATGGCCATCCTCGACCATCCAGGCATCGTCACAACCCGCCGCCTTGGCCATCATCTTGCCCATCGAGGGGTAAAGCAGTTGCACGGTCTTGATGTCACGCCGCGCCCAGCGTTGATCCTCGATCGAGATCACCTTGATCCCGGTTTTCGCCGCCGGGTTGTCGGCCAGCCCCGGTTTGGCCTGGGTGAACAGCACGATGGTCGGCGGCGTATCCTCCGCTGGAAAGGCAAAATCGCGGTCGCCATCGCTGCCGCGGGTGATCTGCAGATAGATCAGCCCATCGGTGATGCCATTGCGCGCCACCAGCTGGCGGTGGATCTCCAGCAGGCGCTCCTTGTCGGTCGGGTTGTGCATCTGAAGCTCCGAGAGTGAGCGTTCCAGCCGCACCGCATGGCCATCGAAATCGATCAGCTTTCCGTCCAACACGGATGTCACCTCATAGACGCCATCGGCAAACAGAAACCCGCGGTCAAAGATCGAAACTCTGGCCTCGGTCTCAGACAGGTATTCTCCGTTCACATAAACGGTGCGGGTCATGGCGGGCGCTCCTTCTTGCCGGTCGGACCCGTCATCGGTCAGCCGGGCGGCAGGGTCAAGCCCGCACGCGGCGGGCCAAAAAGTGACACTTGCGTCATTTAAAAATGACGGTAGTGTCACTTTTGTTATGTCAGAGACCCGGATCCCCCCACTCACGGCCAAGGGCAACCAGACCCGCGCCCGCATCCTGGCCGCCGCTGAGGCGGTGCTTTCCCGCGATGGCCGGGCGGCCATGACCGTACAGGCGATTTGCGCCGCCGCGGGTATCAAACGCACCGTTTTCTATCGCTATTTCCCGGATATCGAGGCGGTTTTCGACGCCATTGCCGATGCCGCATCGCAGATCGCGGGGGCGGTATTCATTACCGCTTTCGACGGTCGCCCGCACGGGTATATGCGGCTGCGATCCTGCCTTGGCCATGTCCTCACACTGGCCCGAAACGATCCCAAACAAGCGCAACTCTTGGTCGCGCTGGCGCAGGATGTCCCGCTGATCAGGACGATTGCGGAATCTGAAATCCGGGCCCAGTTGCGGGCCGAGGATCACCCCGATGCCGACCGGAAATCGCGGCTGATCACCGCTGGGCTGTTTGGCTATCTGGGGCAGTTCTGCGAGGGTAACCTGCCGTTGTCAGAGGTCGAAGACGCCGCTGATCTTCTTATGAAATCAGTGCGTTAAGATACAATACCGCAGAAGCGAGGAGCGCCCTCACCCCCACAATTCCGCCGGGGCCGGATGCACCCCCGCGCTGTCGAATCTGAGCGGCACGGCGCGGTCCTCGGCCAGCAACAGCGGCCCGTCAAGATCGATGATCCGGGCCCCCTGCGCCACCAAAATGGCCGGGGCCATGGCCAGCGACGATCCCACCATGCAGCCGACCATCACCTCAAAACCCTGTTCGCGCGCGGCGTCGCGCAAGCTGAGCGCCTCGGTCAATCCGCCGGTCTTGTCGAGCTTGATGTTCACCATGTCATATTTGCCCGCAAGAGAGGCCAAGCTGGCGCGGTCATGGCAGCTTTCATCGGCGCAAACCGGCAAGGGCCGCGCGATCTCGGCCAGCATATCGTCCTGCCCGGCGGGCAAGGGCTGTTCCACCATCTGAACCCCAAGGCGCAGAAGATGCGGCGCAAGCTCGGAATAGACCTCCGCGCTCCAACCTTCATTGGCATCGACGATGATATTCGCCTGCGGCGCGCCACGGCGCACCGACTCCAGCCGGGGCATGTCGTCGGGCGTGCCGAGCTTGATTTTCAACAGCGGCCTATGGGCATGTTTGGCGGCTGATTTCTCCATGTTTTCAGGGCTGTCGAGCGACAGGGTAAAGGCGGTTATCTGCGGGCGCGGGCGAGGTTGGCCCGCCAGTTGCCAGACCGGCGCGCCGGTGGTTTTCGCCGCCAGATCCCACAGCGCGCAATCGACCGCGTTACGCGCGGCCCCGGCGGGCAAGGCGTCTTGCAGATCCTGCCGTGAAATCTCCGGCGGCAGGGTTTCGATCTGGGCCGTGACACTGTCCAGCGTTTCGCCATAGCGGGCATATGGCACGCATTCGGCCCACCCCATGCGCCCGCCGGCAAAGGCGCGCACGGTCAGAACCTGCGCCTCGGTCCGGGACCCGCGCGCGATGGTAAAGACCTCGGCCAATCGAAACGTATCGCGGGTGACCGAGATCATATCGCCGCCAAGGCATCGACCAGCCGCGCGGCCCCCTGGCGGAACGGATCGACGGCGGGCAGACCCATCCGCGCCTCAACCGACGCCAGGTAGCGCAGCGCTTCGTCCTCGGCCATTGCAGCGGTGTTCACCGAAATGCCCACGACCTGACAGGCTGGATTGGCGATGCGCGCCAGCGGCAAGGCGGTATCGCGCAGCACTTCCAATGTCGGCAGATCATAATCCGGCAAACCACGCATATGGGGCCGGGTCGGTTCATGGCTGAGGATCAGCGCATCAGGCTGCCCGCCATGAATGAGCGCCATGGTGACGCCGGAATAGGAGACGTGGAACAGGCTGCCCTGGCCTTCGATATGGTCCCAGTGATCGGCATCATTATCGGGCGTCAGCCATTCCACCGCCCCGGCCATGAAATCAGCCACCACGGCATCCAAGGGAACGCCGTTCCCGGTGATCAGGATGCCGGTCTGTCCAGTGGCGCGGAAACTGGACTTGAGGCCCCGCGCCTTCATTTCCTGATCCATCGCCAGCCCGGTATACATCTTGCCGACGGAACAATCGGTGCCCACGGCCAAACAGCGCTTGCCGGTGCGTTTAACGCCATTGGCAATCGGATAGACATCCTCGGGCACCCGCACATCATGCAGCGCGCGCCCCGTCGCCTCAGCCACCGCGACCAGATCGGGTTCGTCGCACAATAGGTTGTGCAAACCGGAGGCCAGGTCGAACCCTTCCTCCAGCGCCATCACCAGCACTTTTTTCCAGGCCTGCGAGATCTTGCCGCCGCGATTGGCCACCCCGATCACCAGCGTTTTCGCGCCTGCGGCCTTGGCCTGGTTCAGGTCCATATCGGGCAAACCCACCGTTGTCTGGCAGCCCTCCATACGAAACTGGCCCACGGCATTGTCGGGCCGCCAGTCGCGGATGCCCTGCGCCACTTTTGCGGCCAGATGATCGGGCGCATCGCCCAGAAAGAGAAGATAGGGGGTCTGAATCACGCGAGGAACCTCATGCAGGTGATCCCGCCCGGAACACCGGGGCGGGTTTGCGCGCAGGCTGCCCCCGCGATGGCGAAAATGCAAAGGCCAGTTTCAGGCTTTGGAACTGTCCAGAAGCGCGATCGGCACCTCATGTTCCTGATAGAAATCCAGCGGCGGGCGGTCGGCGGCGACGGTGTTGCGCTTGAACTCATAGCGCATCACGTCACCTTCACGCTCGGAGGCCACAATCAGCGCCTGATAGAGGTGTTTCGGCCCCTCGAAGATATCGACCAATCCACGCAGTTGCGGCGCGTGTTCGATATCCAGCGCAAAGCCTTCCTCGGCAAAGGTCAGGATCGGATAAACCTCATCGCCGATATGCACCGAGCGACGGCTGCGCTTGCGTTCAGCCTTGCGGCGGGCGGCATGCAGCCCCTCCAGCACCTCTTTGGGCAGAAAGTCGGACATCGGGTTTCCTTGCGCAATCGTTAACGAGATAGATGAGAAGGATTGGGATTCGGTCAACGCGCACCTTGGTGCCGCATTGCAGCACGTCGCATAAAGGCCACAGTGGCCGGCATGGGCAAACTGCTGCCGATGGCGGGCCCGCCTGCTTTACTTGGTGCCCATGCTGCGCCACGATGGTTGCAAATATGTGAAAATCACAAAAGATCGAGGGCAGTTTTTCAATGACAAAAGCGGCGGCGCGCGCTGAGCCGGATGCAGGTCATCCGTTTCTTTGCTTTTTGAACACTGTGGCCGATGACGGCAAGTCGCGCGGACAGAACAGTTTTTCCGATGCGCATGAATTGCGCGGCCAGATGCAGGCAGCCGGGCTGTCGCTTCCATCCGATATCGACGCTCAAATGCAAGCCCTCATGGGCCTGCGCGAGGCCGCTTATGTCGCGTTTTCCGCGTTGGCCGCCGGGCGGATACCAAGACGTGAGGATGGCCTGACACTGGCCGCCGCGATGCAGTCGGTGATGGCCGAAGCCGAACTGCGGATTACGCCCCAGGGGCTGTTGACCATGCCCCGTCCGCTGGCGCGTGCCTATGATCTGGTGGTGCTGTCGATGGAAGACCTGCTCAGGTCCGACCAATTTACCCGCCTGCGCGAATGCCGCCGCTGCACGCATCTGTTTCTGGATCAAGGTCGCGGCGTCGGGCGGCGCTGGTGTTCGATGGCGCGCTGCGGCAACCGGGCCAAGGCCGAAAATTTCCGTGCTCGTCAGCGTGACGCCGCTTGACTGTGCGTTTGCGCGCGGTGTCTCTGCGCGACCGGGGGGTTTTCTTTCCACCTGTGCACCGCCTATCTGTGATGCAACACAGCAAAGGAGCGCGGCATGGGACGTCTTCAGGACGGTATCTGGCATGATCAGTGGTATGACACCAAATCTTCCGGTGGGGCGTTCAAGCGTCAGGAAGCGCAATTTCGCAACTGGATAACCCGCGATGGCAGCGCCGGGCCGACAGGCGTGGGCGGCTACAAGGCGGAGAGCGGGCGCTATCACCTTTTCATCAGCCATGCCTGCCCCTGGGCGAACCGGACGATGATCTTTCGCGCGTTGAAAGGTTTGCAGGATCATATCGACGTTAGCGTGGTGCATCCCGACATGCTGGCCGAGGGCTGGACCTTTGCGCAGGATTTCCCCGGTGCCACGGGCGATCATCTGTTCGGATCGCGGTTCCTGCGTGACATTTACCTGAAGGCCGACCCGCAGGTTTCGACGCGGGTGACCGTTCCGGTGCTGTGGGACAAGGCGACCGGCACCATCGTGTCGAACGAAAGCGCCGAGATCATCCGCATGTTCAACGCTGCCTTCAACGGCATCACCGGCGACAGGCAGGATTTCTACCCCGAGGATCTGCGCGCGCCGATCGACACGATCAACACGCGGGTCTATTCGGACATCAATAACGGCGTCTACAAATCTGGCTTTGCGACCAGCCAGGCTGCCTATGACAAGGCCGTTCATGCCCTCTTTGACGCGTTGGATTGGGTCGAGGGCATCCTGTCCGAAAACCGATACCTGACCGGCGACCGCGTCACCGAGGCCGATTGGCGGCTTTTCACCACGCTGGTCCGGTTCGATGCCGTCTATCACCTGCATTTCAAATGCAACCGGGCGCGGCTGATCGACTATCCCAACCTCTGGGCCTTTACGCGTGAGCTCTATCAATGGCCGGGCGTCGCAGAGACCGTAAACTTCGATCATATCGTGCGGCACTACCATTTCAGCCATGACAGCATCAATCCGCACCGGATCATTCCAATAAACCCGGTGATCGACTGGACCGCCCCGCATGGGCGCGAGGCATTGCAGGCGGCCTGAAAATCGGCTTTTACCGTTCTGTGCGACGGGGGGGCCTTTTGATGACATTGGATCATGGCGGCGGGATTGACGCGGCGATTGCCCGTTTCGGCGGCGCGCGGGCCGATTGGCTGGATCTGTCGACCGGAATCAACCCGGTGCCCTATCCGATCCCCGCGCTGCCCGCCGACGCCTGGACCGCCCTGCCCGATGCGGGTGCCTTTGAGGCGCTTTACAGTGCCGCGCGGGCGTTCTGGCAGGTGCCGGACGGGGCCGAGGTTTTGGCGGCACCGGGGGCATCGGCACTGATCGCGCGCATCCCCGCGCTGCAACCGCCGGGCCGGGTCGAGATCACCGCCCCCACCTATAACGAACATGGCGCGGCCTTTGCTGCGCGGGGATGGGTGGCGGGTGGCGGCGGAGCTCGGGTTATCGTGCATCCCAATAACCCCGATGGCCGGATCTGGCGCGAGGGCGATCTGGGGAACAATACCCTCACCGTGATCGACGAGAGCTTTTGTGACGTGATGCCGGGCGCGAGCCTGGTGCATCTGGCGGCGCGCCCCGGCGTGGTGGTGCTGAAGAGCTTTGGCAAATTCTGGGGGCTCGCGGGCATGCGGTTGGGCTTTGCGATTGCCGCGCCAGAGACGATTGCGCGGCTGGCGGCGATGATCGGGCCCTGGGCGGTTTCCGGTCCGGCGTTGGTCACCGGAGCGGCGGCGCTGCGCGATGTGGCATGGGCCGAGGCGACACGCACACGGCTTTCGCTGGATGCGGCGCGGCTGGATGCAATCATGAAAGATGCGGGTGCCAGTTCTCCGCGCGGCACCGATCTGTTCCGGCTTTATGATGTTAACGATGCGAATGCATGGCAGGAGCGGCTGGCCCGCGCGCATATCTGGAGCCGCGTTTTCCCTTATTCAGAGACGTTTTTGCGACTTGGTTTGCCCGGCCCCGATGGCTGGGGCAGATTGCAGGCGGCCCTGTCATGACGCCCGCGATGCTGGTGGCTGCGCTGCTTTTGGATGCCGCGATGGGCGAGCCGAAATGGCTCTGGTCGCGGGTCCCGCATCCGGCGGTTCTGATGGGGCGTGCCATTGGCTGGTGCGATGCGCGGTTCAATGACGGAACGCGGGCGCGCGGTGTGCTGGTGATGACCGGGCTTGTGACGGGTGCGGGCCTGTTGGGGATTGCGATTGCGGCGTTGCCTTTGGGGTGGCTCTGGTCGGTTTTGATTGCCGCGATGCTGCTGGCGCAGCGGTCGTTGGTCACCCATGTGCGCGCCGTGGCTGACGGGCTGCGCTATGGAACCGGCGAAGGGCGGCGGGCGGTGGCGATGATCGTGGGCCGCGATTCCAGCGGGCTGGATGCGCCCGGCGTGGCTCGGGCAGCGATAGAAAGTGCAGCGGAGAATTTCAGCGATGGTGTGATTGCGCCCGCGTTCTGGTTTCTGATCGGCGGGCTGCCCGGCATCCTGATCTACAAGCTGGTGAACACCGCTGACAGCATGATCGGCTATCGCACGCCGCGCCATGAAGCCTTTGGGTGGGCAGCGGCGCGGCTGGATGATGTGTTGAACTGGGTGCCTGCGCGGTTGACTGCGGGCCTGATCGCGCTGGCATTCTGGTCGGGACGCGCGGTGGATGTGACCCATCAGGATGCGCGCCTGCACCGATCGCCCAATGCCGGTTGGCCCGAGGCGGCGATGGCGGGTGTGCTGGACGTGGCGCTGGCGGGACCACGCAGCTATCACGGCGAATCGCGGGAATTTCCTTGGGTGAATGCGGGCGGCGACCGCGATATCGGCGTGGCCGAGATCGAGGCGGCGATTGCCGTGCTTTGGCGCGTCTGGCTGGTGTTCGGTGCGGGCCTGCTGGTGCTTGTGCTGTTCTGAACGCCTGCTACTCTGCCCGGTGATTCAAAACTCCAAGGATTTTCCCGATGCGATTGATTTCTGCCGCGCTTGTCAGCCTTGCCCTATCGACCACCGCCCAGGCGCAAACCTGCGGCGGCAGTTTTGCGTCCTTTGTGGACGGATTGCGCGCCGAGGCCGTGCAAAGGGGGCATTCGCAACAATCCATCGATGCGTTTTTCGGCGGCGTGCAACAGGACCCCGCGACGCTGCGCGCGGACGGGGCGCAGGGTATCTTCACGCGGCCCTTCGTCGATTTTTCCCGACGGCTGATCAGCCAGAACCGGATGGATGCCGGTCGGCGAAACGCAGAACGTTATCGGTCTGTTTTCGACCGGGTCGAGCGGGAATACGGCGTATCGCGCGGTGTCTTGTTGGCCTTCTGGGCCTTCGAAACCGATTTCGGCGCGTTCCAGGGCGATTATAACACGGTGAACTCGCTGGTGACGCTGGCGCATGATTGCCGTCGCCCCGAATTGTTCCGCCCGCAGGTCTTTGCGGCGCTGCAGCTCTTTGAAAACGGCGACCTGAACCCGCGCAGCACGACGGGGGCCTGGGCCGGTGAGATCGGCATGGTGCAGATGTTGCCCGAAGACATCCTGAACCGTGGCGTGGATGGCGACGGCGATGGCCGCGTCGATCTGCAGAACTCGGCCGCCGATGCGTTGCTATCTGGGGCCAATCTGCTGCGCGAACTTGGATGGGCCGCGAACCAACCCTGGCTGGTCGAGGTCACAATGCCCGCCAATTTCAACTGGACCGAGACAGGACTGGCTACGACGCGGCGGGTCTCGGAATGGCAGCGCATGGGGGTGCAGGGGCGCAACGGCGCGTTGCCGGGCACCAATTTGCGCGGCTCGATCCTGTTGCCGCAAGGGCGCAACGGGCCCGCCTTCATGGCCTATCCGAATTACTCGGTGCTGTTCGAATGGAACAAGAGCTTTGTTTATGTGACCACGGCGGCCTATTTCGCCACCCGACTGGAAGGGGCCCCGGTCTATAACGCGGGCAATCCCGATCCGGGGCTGGATGGCAATCAGATGCGGGCCTTGCAGCGGCGGCTGGTTGAGCTTGGCCATGATGTCGGTGGGGTCGATGGCATCCTTGGAGCGCGCACACGGGCCGCGGTGCAGGCGGAACAGGAGCGGTTGGGGTTGCCCGCCGATGCCTGGCCGACACTCGAATTGCTGCGCAGGTTGTAAGCGGTTTCGCCGCGCGTGAGCGCAGCGATCCGCGGGGGATCCTCCCCCGCACCCCCTGAGGTATTTTCATCAAGATGAAATACGCGGGCAATTTGGATAAAATTGCGCTTCTTCTCTGTCCAAATACTCATTTTCCACGCGCCCCGCAGGCATGCCGATGCGGAAAGAAAAACTGCGGACAAAACCGATCTGACCTTCCGACGTCAGGCCACCATCGCCTCGGCCTTTTTCAGATCCACCGAAACCAGTTGGCTGACGCCCTGTTCGGCCATGGTGACACCAAAGAGGCGGTCCATCCGGCTCATGGTGACAGCGTGGTGTGTGATGATAAGAAACCGGGTCTCGGTCTGGCGGGTCATTTCATCGAGCAAGTCGCAGAACCGCGTGACATTGGCGTCGTCAAGAGGCGCGTCGACCTCATCGAGCACGCAAATCGGTGCGGGGTTAGCGAGGAATACCGCAAAGATGAGAGCCAGCGCAGTCAGCGTTTGTTCACCGCCTGACAGAAGCGAAAGCGTTGAGAGCTTCTTGCCCGGTGGCTGGCACATGATTTCCAACCCGGCCTCCAGCGGATCATCGCTTTCGACCAGCACCAGCCGAGCCTCGCCGCCGCCAAAGAGATGCGCAAAGAGCATACCGAAATTGCGGTTCACCTCGTCGAAGGCCGCCAAGAGGCGTTCGCGGCCCTCACGGTTCAGGCTGGCGATGCCGCCGCGCAGTTTGCGAATGGCTTCTTCAAGATCCTCTTTCTCGGATTTCAGCGTGTCATGTTCTTCGCTGACCTCGCGCGCGTCTTCCTCGGCGCGCAGGTTGACGGCACCAAGCGCATCGCGTTGACGGCGCAGGCGCAAAACATCGGCCTCGATCCTTTCGGCGGGTGGCATTTTGGCGGGATCGGCGGCGAGCGTTTCAAGCAACGCGGCTGGCGTTGTTTCCAGTTCTTCCTCGATCCGGTCAGCGGCCCCCTGCAACACCTCGGCGGCCCCGTCGCGCCGGGCCTCGGCGCGGGCCCGAAATTCGCGGGCGAGCGACGCCTGCTTTTCGGCCTCACGTTCGCCATGCACGGCCTCGCGCAGGGCGGTTTCGCCCGTTGCCAATGTGTCGGCGGCGGATTTGCGGCGGGCCTCGGCGGCGTCAATGGCATCCTGCAACTGGGATTTCCGGGCGGCGATTTCAGAGGGGACAGAGGTTGCCCGGTCAAGATCGGCCTCGGTTTCGGCCTTGTTGCTCTCAAGTTCGTTGATGCGGGTGCCGGCACTGTCGAGACGCTTTTTCCAGGTCACCAGTTCCGCCGTGATCTGGGTGATGCGTTTGGCACGGGTCTCGCCCTCGCGTTTAAGCTGCTCATGCGCGGCACGGACGGCGATCAGGGTCGTGCGGGCGGTTTCAACAGTGGTCTTCGACGCATCTACACGGGCCCGCGCATCATCGAGATCGTCCAGCTCCGCTTTGGCCCGGGTTGCATCGTCCAGATTTGTGCGGGCGGTTTCGGCGTCATCGCCGTGGCGGGCAGCGGCGGCGCGCAGGGTTTCCAGACGACCGGCCAGAATGTTGCGATCGGCCTCGGCGCGGGAAAAGGCGCGGCTGGCCTCGGCCATCTGTTGATCGGCGGCGCGGCGGGCGGCGCGGGCTTGCTTGTCGGCCTCGGTCAGTTCCGCCAGGCGCGCCGCGTTGGCGGTGTGGGTGGTGCGGGCGCGATCCGCGGCCAGCTCGGTGCGTTCCAGTTCCGCCGAGAGCTGGTTCAGCTGATTTGCCTGCTGCAATCGGCGCGCGGCGGTCGATGAGCCGTCACTGGCGGCCAGCGCGTAGCCATCCCACCGGAAAAGATCGCCGGCGCGGTTGACCAACCGCTGACCGGGCAAAAGCGCCGGTTGCAGGCCCGGACCATCGCCGTTTTGAATCACGCCGACCTGGCGCAACCGGCGGGCCAGCGCGGGCGGGGCATCGACATATTCCGACAGGGCCGGGATGCCAGCGGGCAAGGGCGCAGGCGTTTCATATTGCGCCAGCGTGGTCCAGCCGGTGGCTCCGGGCATGTCAGTTTGCGGGGCTTTCAGATCATCGGCCAGCGCCGCGCCGACGGCGGCCTCATAACCCGGTGCGACGCGCACCCGGTCGAGCAACTGATTGCCCTGCCCGGCCTCGCGTTCCAGCAATTTGGTCAGCGCGCGGACCTCGGCGTCGAGCGTGTTGAACTCGCCCTCGGCCTCGGCGCGGGCGGTGCGAGCCTCGCCTTCCTGGGCCTGGGCAGCGGCGCGGGCGGTTTCGGTCTCGGCCAGCGTTTCTTCGGTGCGCGTCGCAAGATCGGTGGCCGATTGCAGTGCCGTCTCGGCGGTTGCGTGATCCCCCGCCAATGTCGTCAGCCGCGCCTCGGCGGCATCGGCCTCCGCCAATGCCTTCTCGGCCTCGCCCGCATGGCGATCTGCGG
>Ga0316205_10003652_pt1 | contig 14288 bp, 13 predicted proteins | sample 3monthpyrite_MG_FD_204941 | JGI IMG/M metagenome (GOLD analysis project Ga0316205, IMG submission 204941) | Microbial mat bacterial communities from mineral coupon in-situ incubated in ocean water Damariscotta River, Maine, United States -... | ecosystem: Environmental > Aquatic > Marine >... | reverse complement strand
GAACCCTTCGAAGGTCTTTTCCTGCTCTGTTACGTCCATCGAACCATGCTTGTATTCGGCCATCGGGTGTCTCCCACATATAGTGCGTTGTCTTTTGTGATAGCGTATCGCAATCCGGGAGTCACCGGCTTTGCCGCTTCAAAATCGTACCGTTTTTGCGAGGGTGGAGCGCAGCCGTCAAGCGCGCTCATGTCACAGGGGATCAGCCGTCGTTTTCGTCGAGCGCGGCAGCCAGGCGGAAGCCGATCCTGTTGGGTTTCGACTGCCCGCTGATTTTGGGCAAGGCGCGCAGAAGCACCGTCAGCTGGCTGACATGCTGGATCATCTGGGTTTTGGCACCATTGGCATCGCTGCCGTAAAAGGTCAGAAGGTCGGGTGCGAAAAAGCCCATCCCCTCGATCCGCAGTACTCCCGCGTCGCTTCCGGTGAACCCCATAGCGACTTCCTCGTCGGCATTGAGCTGGGATTCGAAATTCTGGATGTAGAGGATCAGGCGCTCGTAAGCCCATTCCGCAGGGGATTTTTGTGCCAGCGGTGTCTTGGCCATGGCGGCAGGCAAGGGTTCCTGCTCGGGACTTTGGACATCCGGGTTGCAGTGAACAACGCGGGCGCGGGGCAGGGCGTCCGCTTCTGCCGCTTCGGCGGCTGTTGCGATTTCCGTCATGGCGGTCCCCTTTACAGCGGCAAGGCCGTGGTGTCCTTGATGTCCTCCATCACGAAACTGGCGGATATGTCGGAAAGCGCAACCCGTGCAATCAGCCGCTTGTAGAATTTGTCATATTCCGGAACGTCGGCGACCTGGACCCGCAGAAGGTAGTCCAGATCGCCCGTCATGCGATAGGCACCGGTGATTTCTGGCATGATGCTCACGGCATTTTGAAGCGCATCCATCGCGTCCGCATTGTGCTGGTCCGTGCGAATCATAACCAGCACGGTCAGGCCGCAGCCCAGCTTGTCAGCGTCCAGTAGTGCAACGCGCGCCCGAATGATTCCGGCGTCTTCCATTGCTCTGACCCGACGCCAGCACGCATTGCGCGACAATCCGACTCTTTCGGATAACGCATCCATCGAGATTTGGGCGTCCTGTTGCAGGACATACAGAATGCGTCGGTCAATTTGGTCGATTTCATGGGCCATTTTGGGATTCTATCTCGATATTTTGGCAAAGAACAGTGAAATTTGGGACCTTTCTTCGCGCAACTCCGCATATTCTGCCCTAAACAAAGAGGCGAGATATGACCGATACACCCAACCCCCCTTCTTCAACGAATCCGATCAACGCGATTTTTCTGGATCACCCGGCTTCGGTCGATGAAACCTTTCTGGAACATTTCCGTTTCGCGCTGACCTTCTCGCTCTGGCTTTTCGCAGCCGCCTGCGCCGCCCTTGTGCATGCCTTGATCCCTGCGCTTTTCGAGAAAACCGCAAGCAACATCATCCGTCGCCTTTACAAGCGAATCGAATTTCGCGGTGTTTCGCCGGACGCCTGAGCCATCCTGTAGAGCCAGGCCCCGTCGTCGCGCCGTTCGCGCCGGGTTTCACCCAGCACGTGCAGATGGTTCAGGTGGGCGACGGCTTCGACAAGTGCCAACCCGTATTGCGCGCCCGAGATCTGCCGCTTGAACAGGGGTAAAAAGCAGTCATGGGCCGTGCGCGGCTCGGCGAGATGAACCCGCAAACGGTCCAGCGCCCCGTGATGATTGTCGATCAACTGCCGAATTCTCGTCGGCAACCCGGTAAATGGCAGCTTGTGGCCCGGCAGGACAAGTTGATCGGCTGTCGCGAATCGCTGCAATCGCGCGCAGCTTTCCAGCCACTCACCAACCGGATCGGCCCCGGGTTCGGTCGGATAGACCCCCAGATTGGGCGAGATCGTCGACAAAAGCTGGTCGCCGCCCAGGACAAGCGATCCGTCTGCAGACCAAAGCGTTGCGTGTTCCGGGGCGTGGCCGTGACCGATATGGATGTCCCAGGTGCGTCCGCCGATCTCGACCCGGTCGCCTTCCGCGATCCGGGTGAATCCAAGCGGCAAAGGTGAAACGGAGTCGGCAAAGTTGAACGGGCGCTCGGCCAGACGCCTTTTCAGTTCGTCCGGGTCCATACCCGCACTTTTCCAGAAGGCGACGGTCTCGGGCACCGGCTTTGGATGCTCGTCAAGCGTCAACATCCGGGCGGTCAGCCACGCGGTCCGGGTTGTCAGCAATTCGGCCCCGTGTTCGGCCATGAACCATCCGGCCAGTCCCATGTGGTCGGGATGGTGGTGGGTGACAAGAACGCGGGTGACGGGTTTTCCGGCAAGGGGTCCGGCAAGCGCGGTTTGCCAGATTGCCCGCGTTTTGCGCGAAGAGAGACCCGTGTCGACGATCGTCCATCCGTCTCCATCGTCGAGCGCAAAGACGTTGACATGATCCAGCGCCATGGGAAGCGGCAAGCGCAGCCAAAGCACGCCCTCGGCCACCTCGATGGCCGTGCCCAGTTCGGGCGGGGTCTCGAACGGCGTTGAAATCACCCCGAGATGGGAGAGGGCGCTGTCGGCCATCGGCTAGGCGCTTTGCACGGCGGGCGACGCGTCGTTGTCGTACAGTCCGGCCGCGCCAGCCTCGACCTGCGCGATCAGCATCAGGTATTCGGGCAACAGGCGCTTCAGATAGAACGTGGCAAGCGGTACGCGGCGCGTGTCGGCCAGTGCGGCTTTCAGGTGAATATGCGCGCCCAACACCCGTGCAAAGGCCCGCAGATAGGCCGCAGCCCCGGCGAAACGGGTGTTCATGTCGGGTTCGGCAACGAGTTTTTCGGTCATTTCGCGCAGACTGGCCGCAGCCTGCCACACCAGACCGGCCAGGTCCGGCAACCGGGCGCGGGCAGATTCTGCCCCGGCTTCGATCTCGTCCAGCAGGTGAAAAGCTGCATCGCCCCCATCCATCAGCTTGCGACCAACGAGGTCCATCGCCTGAATGCCATTGGTGCCCTCGTATATCGCCGTAACGCGCACGTCGCGCAGGTACTGGGCAACACCGGTATCCTCCATATAGCCAACACCGCCATGCACTTGCATCGCCAGCGAGGCAACGGAAATCCCGGTGTCGGTCCCAAATGCCTTTGCAATGGGCGTCAGGAACGCCGCGCGGGCAGCCCAGGCCTTGCCGCCAGTGGCCTTTGCTAGATCGAGCGCGACCGAGCACTCGAACGCAATGGCGCGGGCGGCAAACGTGTCGGCCCGCATTTCGCGCAACATGCGGCGCACGTCGGCATGATCCGCGATGGTGCCGGTTTCATGGCGCAGTGGACGGCCCTGAACCCGCTCGGCGGCAAAGGCTGCGGCAGCCTGGGTGGCGGCCTCGGCCACGCCGATCCCTTCGATCCCGACCCCTAGCCGCGCATTGTTCATCATGGTGAACATGGCTTTCATGCCGCCGCCTTCATTTCCGACCAGCCAGCCCTTTGCACCCGCAAAGTCCATCACGCAAGTTGGCGAACTGTGCAGTCCCATCTTGTGTTCGATCGTCGCCACACGCACGTTGTTCCGCTCGCCAGGATTGCTGTCCGCATCGGGCAGAAGTTTTGGAACCAGGAACAGGCTTAATCCGCGAGTTCCAGCCGGGGCATCGCCAAGCCGGGCCAGAACCAGGTGGATCGTGTTCCGGGTGATGTCAGTGTCGCCCCAGGTGATGAAAATCTTCTGGCCGGTGACCGAAAACGTGCCGTCGCCGTTGGGTTCTGCCCGCGCGCGCAATGCCCCGACATCCGAACCCGCCTGGGGCTCGGTCAGGTTCATGGTCGCATTCCAGTCCCCCGCGTTCAGTTTGGGCAGATAAAGCTCTTTCAATTCGTCGCTGGCATGCGCTTCCAGTGCCTCGATCTGTCCCTGGCTGAGCAGGACCAGAAGTTGCAGCGCCAGATTGGCCCCCGACATCATGTCGTTCAGGGCGGTATTGAGCGTGCCGGGCAGGGCCATCCCACCATGTTGTTCCGCCGCTGCCATCCCGATCCAGCCGCCTTCGGCCACGGCCCTGTAGCCTTCGGCAAGGCCGGGCGCGGAACGGACGACACCGTTTTCCAGCCGGGCCGGTTCCCTGTCGCCAACATGGTTCAGCGGGGCCAAAGCGGTGTCGCAGATGCGCCCGGCTTCCTCCAGTACCGCGCGCACCAGGTCCGGCGTTGCTTCGGCAAAGCGCTCGGTGGCCTGAACCCTGTCGAAACATACCAGGTGTTCCATGCAGAACGCGATTTCATCGACCGGCGATTTATACGGCATCGGGCGCTCCGGTGACTGGGCTATGCAAAGTTGTGCGGACCGGCTAGACCGCCCGCGCACTGTTAGGGCAAGTCGTGCATGGGCGGAATTTTCCGGCAACCTGAACGTCGCGTCACGGAGGACTTTAGATGAACACCGTGCATCTGGGCACCGGCAGCGACGATCTGGACCGCGCCGCAGCACTTCTGCGCACGGGCGCGCTGGTCGCGTTTCCGACCGAGACGGTCTATGGGCTGGGGGCCGATGCAGGCAATGACAGGGCGGTTGCGGCGATCTACGAGGCCAAGGGGCGGCCCAGCTTCAACCCGCTGATCGTCCATGTGCCGGATCTGGAAGCTGTCCGCGCGCTGGTTGAAACCGGTCCGGTTTCTGAGCGGATTGCAGCCGCATTCTGGCCCGGACCCCTGACCCTGGTTCTGCCACGCTTGCCCGATGCGCCGGTGTCGCGGCTGGTCAGTGCGGGGTTGTCCTCGCTGGCGATCCGCATTCCGGGCACCGGGCTTGCACAGGACCTGTTGCGGCGGGCGAGCGTGCCGGTCGCGGCACCCTCGGCCAATCCTTCGGGCCGGATCAGTCCAACCAGCGCCGCGCATGTGCTTCAGGGGCTGGCTGGCAGGATTGCAGCCGTAGTAGATGGCGGGCCATGCAAGGTCGGGGTCGAGTCCTCGATCCTTGACCTGACCGACCCGAGCGCGCCAAGGCTATTGCGTCCCGGCGGCGTCGGCATTGAAGACCTGGAAAGACAGGTCGGCCGAAAGATCCCTAGCGTGCAGGAGGGGGGCGACCGGCCCCTGGCACCGGGAATGCTGGCGTCCCACTACGCGCCGGGTGCGCGCGTTGTGCTGAACAGCAAGACGCGGCCAAAGGGGGGCTTGTGGCTTGGTTTTGGCACCGGAATGCCCGATGCGGACATGAACCTGTCGGTTGGTGGGGATCTGACGGAGGCCGCCGCAAATCTGTTCGAGGCGCTGCACCGGCTGGATCAGGTGGCGAAGAAAGGTCAGGCAATCGCTGTTGCCCCAATCCCGGAAACCGGCCTTGGGCAAGCGATCAACGACCGGTTGCGGCGCGCCGCGGCACCGCGCGGTTAGGCGTTTCCGCCGACACTCGACAACAGCAGCGGGTTGATGCCCAGAACTTTCAGCGATTGCTCCCATTTTGCGCCGGTATCGGGGTCAAACAGCAGTGCATCGGGCACCTGTACGGTCAGCCAGCCGTTTTGCTGCAATTCGCCTTCGAGCTGCCCCGGACCCCAACCGGCATAGCCAAGCGCCAACAGGCAATCGCGGGGACCGGATCCTTGCGCAATATCTTCCAGAATGTCGAGCGTCGCAGTCATGCCGATGGTGTCGGAAATCTCCAGTGTAGAGCTGTTGGAGACATAGTCGCGGCTGTGCAGCACAAATCCCCGGCCGTGTTCGACCGGCCCGCCGAAATGCACCTTGATGGGGCGCATGGCGTCCGTGGTGGCGATTCCCATTTGCTCCAGAAGCTCGGCAAAGGGCAAATCCTGGGCGGGTTTGTTGACGATCAGACCCATCGCGCCCTCGTCCGAATGAGCACACAGAAAGACCACCGATTTTTCGAACCGGGGATCGCCCATTCCGGGCATGGCGACAAGAACCTGTCCTGTCAGATCATCTGAACCGTTCTCGGTCTGCATAGTTCTACAGTGGGCATGTCAGCCGCCGCGATCAAGATGCCAGACTGCCACGCATCCGTCTCGGGCAGGATTTATCGCCGCTTTGTGATTTCCCTTCGCCAATGTGCTGCGTAGGGTCCGGTCCATGCAACACGCCCAACGATTTTCGACGGTTCTTTTCACCGTGCTGGCGGTTTGGATGCTCGCATTTACGCCCGGCACCGGATTTGCGCAAAATAGCAGCGGGTCTGACGTGGTTGAGGTACGTCTGCTGCCGGGCTGGCGCACGGCTTCGGGCACGCATATGGGCGGGATTCGCATTCGTCTTGCGCCGGGTTGGAAGACCTATTGGCGTGTGCCGGGCGAAGCCGGTTTGCCGCCGGTTCTGGATTGGGGGCGTTCGCAAAACCTGGCGGATGCGCGGGTCCGCTTCCCGATCCCATCGGTGTTCGAGACAAACGGCTACCGAACCATCGGCTACACCGACGAGGTTGTTCTGCCCATCGAATTGACGCCTTTGCGCCGAGGCCAGCCGATCCGGATCGACGGCAAGCTTGAACTTGGAGTGTGTCAGGATATCTGCATGCCCATGACCGTGCTCTTGCAGGGCGAGATGCCCGTGGGCGGCAAATCCGATCCGCTGATCCGCGCCGCGTTGGCAAACCAGCCGCGCAGGCTCGCAGCGCAGCCCCGGTGCAGACTGTCGGCGATTTCCGATGGCATTCGCCTGACTGCGGAATTGCCGCGCCTTCCCGGCATATCGGGCGCGCCGGTCGTCATGGCCGAACTGCCCGATCCAAGGATCTGGGTCTCGGAGGCAGTGACGCGGCGGGCAGGCTCGGTCACGCTGGTCGAGATGGATTTCGTGGCTCCGCGTGGCACAGCACTGGCCTTTGACCGCTCGGCCCTGCGCCTGACGGTTTTGGGCGAGGGGGGCACCGGTGTGGAATTGATGGGGTGTGCGCGCTAAACGCGGCGGCGCAGGCCGAAGACGAGCGCCGACAAGATCCAGGCGGCAAGGATCAGCGCCGCTGCTCCCCCGACAAACAGCGCCAGTCCCAGTCCGTTGGCAGCGATCTGGGGTTCCACGGGCAACAGGGACAATGCGAACGCGCTGATCTTGCCCGTCAACAGGGCGGAACCCAGGGTTGCCGCGAACCAGACAGCCAGAACAACCGACAGCAGCGCGGCGAGCAAACCGATCGCATGTCCCTCTGCCGCCAGACGAAGGGCGCGGCGCGCCGACATGATCTGGCGGCGAATGTCGAGTTGCATCGCCAGCAGTGCCGGCACCACCAGAAGCACCAGCACCATTCCAAAGCCCAGCCCGTAGACAAGGGTGATGACGGTCGGGCGCAGGAACTGGGCTTGCTGTGAGGATTCGTAAAGCAAGGGTGTCAGTCCAAGAACCGTGGTCAGGGTGGTCAGCAGGACAGGTCGCAGACGGTCCGTGGCCCCGTCGATGATGGCCGGGATCAGGCCGCGTTCCGCCGCGTATTCGTCAATGGTCGTCACCAGCACGATTGAATCGTTGATGATGATCCCGGTCATCCCGATCAGGCCGACGACCGTGAACATCGACAGGGGCACGTCCCACAGGTAGTGGCCGTAGATCGTGCCGACCAGCCCGAACGGTATGATTGCCATGACAACAATGGGGCGTGTCCAGCTGGAAAACACCCAGGCGAGGACAAGGTATATGCCCAGCAGGCACAACGCGAAGCCGAGCATCGCATCGCTGAGAAAGTCGCGCTCTTGTTGAGCCAGACCGGTCCACTCGGTTGAAACCCCGAACTGGGCTTCGATCTCGGGCAGGATGACCTCGGCGATTTCCTTGCTGATCTCGGCGGCGCGCGCGGCGTCGTCCTCGGACAGATCACCGCTGACCGAGACCACATGCAGACCGTTTTCGCGCAATATGGTCGAAAAACCCGTCCGTGAAGTGACCGAAACCAGGTCGGATAACGGGACATAGGCGCCCGTCGGACTGCGCATCAGGGCGCGATCCAGAAAATCCGCCGTCAATTCGCCCCCAGGAAGCTCGACCCGGATCGACGCGGACCGGACGCCAGAGGGATAGGTTGCGGCTTCGATCCCGTTCAGCCGATTGCGCAACACCCGGCCCAACTGGTCGATGGTAAAGCCAAGCGACGCGCCTTGCGGAGTGAGGTCGAGAATCTGCTCCTCTTTGTCATAGGCCAGATCGTCCTCAAGTGCGGAGACTTCGCCATACTGCGCCAGGCGGGTTTTCAACGCCTCGGCGGCGGCTTTCAGCGTTTCGGATCCGGCCCCGCTGATCTGAATGTCGAGCGCGTCACCGCCGGGTCCACCGCGCCAGCCCCGAAAGCTGAGCGTTTCAAGCAGCGGGTGATTTCGCACCTCGTCCTGCAAGGCGGCCACGAACGCGAAACTGGAATAGGGGCGCAGGTCGGCGTCAATCAGCTCGATGGCGATGGAGCCCAGCAAGTCCCGATCCTTGGTTCCTGCCCCCGCCAGACCTCGCCCGGTGCTGCCGCCGACCTCGGCGATGACGTAGTCGAGCGGGCTGAGGCCATGTTCCGCCTCGTACTGTGCGGCCACGGCATCGGTTGCCCGCTGCAATTCGCGCACCATCGCCAGAGTATCATCGCGCGACGCACCCGGCAGCATGGCGATATTACCCGAGACAGAGCCTTGTTCGGGTGAGTTGAAAAACCGCCAGGTGACATCGCCCTGAATGAACAGCGTGATCTGGGTGGCAAGGATTACGATAACCCCGGCCATGACCGGATACCGGGCGGCAATCACCCCGGCCATGAGACGCCGGAAAATCACCCGTTTGAACCAGTCGAGCCCGTGATTCATCATGCGCGACGGCATGTCGAGGCCATGTCGCGACATCTGGGCCAGCAATGCGGTTTTCCGTGCGCGAGGCAGGATCAGGAACACCGCCGCGGCAATCGACGCACCGACCAGACCTGTCTGAACGGGCTCCATGCTTTTCCAGCTGCCAATTCCGCCGATGCCGGACCAGGCAGGAAGCAAAAGACCCCAAACCGCGACGGTCAGCAAACCGGCCAACGTCAAAAGAACTGCGGCGGCGAGAGCAACCCGTCCCCGGCTGAACCCCGTCTGTTTGCGAACGGCCAAAGCGTGTGACATGTGGTTTGGCAGGATCAGGAAGCATTCGACCAGAGACGCGATCAACACGACGATCACGGTAAATGGAATGTCAGAGATCAGCTGTCCGAAGCGACCCCCGACCATGGTCAGACCCCAGAAGGCGATGACCGTCGTGATGGTGGCTGAAAAAACCGGCAGCGCCATGCGTTTCGCGGCATTCTCGGCGGCTTCGACCGGGGTTTCATCCGTGTGCCGTGCCCTGTGGTCGGCGTGTTCTCCCACCACGATTGCGTCGTCGACGACGATACCCAGGGTGATAATCAGGGCAAACAGCGAGATCATGTTCAGGGTCAGCCCGGCAATATACATCAGGGCGATAGCCGCGAGCAGGGCCACGGGGATACCTGCGGCGACCCAGAAGGCGGTTCGGGCATTGAGGAACAGGAACAGCAGCCCGACGACCAGCCCAAGCCCGAGCAGCGCGTTGTCCAGAAGGATGTTCAAGCGCCCGGTTATCAACTCGGCGCGGGTTCGGATCAGGTCGATGCTGACCCCTTCGGGAAGCCCGGCTTCGACTTCTCTCGCGACCTCCTCGACCCGGCGCTGCAAGACAATCGCGTCGCCCGCTTCGGATCGGTCCACCCGGATCGAGATCGCCGGATTCTCGCCCACGAAATAGCTTCGGGTCCGATCCACCCCCTCTTCACGGATCGTGGCCACATCGCCAACGGTCAGCGAACTGCCGTCGTCGCCCGACCGCAGGACAATCGCCTCGATTTCTGACGGAGCCCGCTTGGCACTGCCAGTGCGAACCCGCGCGTTGGCACCGGTCACGTCCCCGGCCGGATTGGTATCGACTTCAGACCCGATGGCCTCGGCAATCTCGGCCATGGAAATGCCATTGCGCACAAGGTTTTCCGAGGTGATTTCAACCACGATCAGGGGATCGGCAATGCCCCGGATCGAAGCGCGCGTGACGCCGTTCAGAAACAGGCGCGCGACGAATTCGTCTGCAAACCGCGCCAGCTGATCCACGCCGACCGGACCCGTGACCACCACGTCAGTCACGCGGTCGCGCCATGCGCCCCGTCGCACGTTTGGCAGTTCCGATTCATCCGGCAAGGTGGTGACCCCGTCCACTGCGGTCTGAACGTCTTCGGCGGCGCGGGCCATATCCCAGCCGGGTTCGAAGTCAAGCACGACGCGGGCCGAGCCTTCGCTTGAATTGGCAAACGACCCCTCGACGCCTTCTACGGTCAGAAGAACCGGTTGCAGCACTTGCACGATCGCGGCGTCCACATCTTCGGCACCGGCCCCGTCCCAGCGAACCGAAACGCTGACATTGTCGATGATGACATCCGGAAAAAACTGCGCCCGCATGTTGGGCACGGCTGCCGCTCCGGCGGCCAGAAGCACCACCAGAAGCAGATTGGCCGCTGTTCGGTGGCGGGTGAAATAGCTGAGCAGGTTGTTGGCGCCGAGTGCCATGGCCTAGCTTCCCATCCGGCTTTCCAGCCGTTCGACAAGCTGCGCGGGCACCTCATCCGACTGAAGCTGGGTCAGCACGCGCTCGCGCACGTCCGAGGGCATGCGCCTGTTGGCCTCGACAAAAGCGATCAGACGCGCGCGCCGGTCGGGCTCGAGCGCAACGGTTGGAGGTTCGCGGGGTGCTTCTGCAACGGCACCCGAATCCTGACGCAGCGGCGCGATGCGAATGCCCGCGCCCAGAAGCGGCGAGCGTTCCGCGATAACTTCGCGTCCGGCAATTCCGCGCGCCGACACGATCACGTCGTCGCCCTGCCGCCGCAACACTTCGGTAGTAACGTATTCCAGACGCTCGCCTTCGCCCACAACCAGCAAACCGCCCGCTGCATCAACAGCCGTCGCGGGCAATTTCGCGACCCGCCGCAAGGGCGGTTCGGTGACCGTCACCGTGACGAAATCGCCGGGTCGAAATCCGGGCGCGTTGTCGAGTTGCGCGAACAAAAGCCGCCCGGTCTGACCCTCGCCCACCGAGGCGCTGGCGCGGGTGAGCGTCGATTCCGCCGTGATGTCGATGCCTGAGACCGCCAGACTGACCCGGACTTTGGCGTCCCGCAAATTGCCCTGTTCGTCGATCAGGCGGGCGTATTGAGCGGTCGAAACGCGAAAGGACACTTCCAGCGCAGTCGGGTCGATCAGGCGCGCAACCCGTTCGTTCGCGGCAACCGTTCCCCCCGCGACAATCGCGATTTCCGACAACGCCCCGTCGAAATCGGCGATGAGTTGGGTGTCCGCCAGACGGCGCTCGGCCTCGGCCACCGAGATATGGCGCCGGTTCAGCGCGGTTCGCGCCCGTTCGATCCGGGCCTGTGCGCTGGCAAGGGACTGGCGCTGTGACAGCACGCTCTGAGTTGCCGCCGAAGCGGCAAGTTCCGCCGTTTCGACCGTTGCCTCGGTTCCGACGCCTCGCGAAAGCAGATCGCGTTGACGCAGCAGGGCCCGTTCGCGCAATACTGCCTGCGCTTCGATCCCGGCAAGGGTATCCTCAGCCAGCACCATCGCCCGCTCGGCATCGCGCAATTCGGCTTCGGCTTCGGCCAGATCGGTGCGCACGATGTCTAGAGCCGACTGCGCATCCGCCGGATCAATCTGCACCAGCAAGGTGCCGGTCCGAACCTGGGCACCCTCGGCGAAGTTTTCGGCCAAAGCGATTACCGATCCGCTGATCGGGGCGCGCAGGTCCAGAGTTCGGCGGCTCAGTATTTCGCCGAAGGTGCTGAATACCGGCGTGATTTCTTCTGGCGAGACGGCGACCACGTTGACGCTCAGCACCCGTTCACGGGTAGGGCGGGATCGCGGCTCTTCGGACATCTTTGCCTGAACCGCCGTGTAGACCATGTTTCCGGCATAGCTGAACAGCCCGATTGTCAGCGCAATCAGGAAAAGGCCCACAAGGCTGCGGGTAACGAATCGCATGCAGTTCACTCCGTGCCGGGACACCGGCCTTCAAGTTATACGTTTAAATTAGGATTTTCCGTCGCGGTTCCCAGAAAGTTTTTTTTCAGGAAATCAAATAGCCGACGGAGTAGAGCGTTGCAGCACCCGCGATGATGGCCCAGATCACGTTGCGGGTCAGCAATCCGACAACCAGCGTTGCCGCAGCCGCCGCCAGCCGGGATGGCTCGGGTACGCCTCCTGTCGCGTCGGGCCACAGGATCAGCGGCGCAATCAATCCGGGCATGACCGCAACCGCGGTATAACGCAGATGGCGCAGAACCCAGGGCGAAAGCTTCCGGTCACCGACCAGGCCCAGGAAAGAAAACCGGATCAGAAACGTGCCAATGCCCATCGCGAAGATAAGCAACCAGATGGAGAGGTCGGAATAGGTCATCTGCGCCGCTCCAGCCAAAGCTCGACCTGAGCACCGGTTACCATTGCGCAAAACGCGGCGACCAGAAGCCAGAGGTTATAGGGGATCCAGCTCAGCGTCAGCGCCAGCACCACCGACACAACTGCCGCCGCCACATGCGCCAGCGTGCGCAGCGCGGGCATAATCAGGGCCAGAAACGTAATCGGTACGGCGAAATCAAGCGCGTATTCCGGCGGGATCGAGGTTCCCAGAACTGCTCCGACATAGGTAAAGGCATACCAGAACGGCGCGACGATGGTCATCACCCCCAGAAAATACGCGTATTTATGGGCCAGGGTCATCCGGGGATGGTTCTCGTATTCGACCATCGCCGACGCATAGCTTTGATCGACCAGCAGATAGCTGACCAACACCCGTTTGCGTAAAGGGAGCGGTCCGAAATGAGAGATCATCGACGCCGAATACATCGCCATGCGCAGATTGATGGCCAGGGCCGAGGCAAGCACGATCAGAACCGGGGTATTTTCTGTCATCAGCTGAATGGCTGTGAACTGGGCCGATCCGGCGATGACCAGCACCGAGAACCCCATTACCTGCGCCAGATTCAGCCCCGCCTCGGTGCCCACGACGCCAAAAAGCATCGAAAATGGCGCAATGACGATCAGGAACGGTGATCCGTCCCGCATCCCTTTCAGGAACGTTCGTTTTGTGGTGGTGGTACGCATCGCCCCATCCTAAGTTCGCGGGCAGGCGTATCCTTCGCTTGGCAAAGGTTCAAATGGCAATTCGTGATAAGGCTGATGACTATCTGATCGCCCCCGATCTTGCGCGCTCGGATCTGACACGGGCAGTGACGGGCACGGGACCGGATGGCGCGCGGGTCGATCTGAACGTGGTCGAAGAGCGCCCGCTGACGATTTATCTCAACAGTCGGGAAATCGTGACGGCGATGACGATCGGCGATTATCCGGAGTATCTGGCGCTGGGATTCCTGTGGAACCAGCGGATGCTGTCGGACGAGGACCGCGTCACCGGCGTCGAGTACGACGAGGATCTGGAGGTCGTGGTCGTGCGAACCGCGACCGAAACCGATCACGAGGCGAAGCTGGCCAAAAAGACCCGGACCAGTGGCTGCGCCGTGGGCACGGTATTTGGCGACATGATGGAGGGGCTGGACGGGCTGACCCTGCCGCAGGCCACCGTGCGTGCCTCGGATCTTTACGCGTTGGCCCATCGGATCAACACCACACCCAGCCTTTACCTAGACGCGGGGGCCATTCACGGGACGGTCTTGTGCCAGGGTGCACGACCGCTGGTTTATATGGAGGATGTCGGTCGCCACAACGCGGTCGACAAGATCGCGGGCTGGTTGAGATCCGAGGGCGTTTCGGCCGATGACAAGATACTTTACACTACCGGGCGTCTGACCAGCGAGATGGTTATCAAGACCGCTTTGATGGGCATTCCGGTGCTGGCCTCCCGCTCGGGCTTTACTGCCTGGGGCGTCGAAATCGCGCGCGAGGTCGGGCTGACGCTGATCGGGCGTATGCGGGGCAAACGCTTCGTCTGCCTGTCGGGTGAAGATCGTTTGCTGCTGGACGCCGACCTGGATGCCGTGCCGGACGAGCCGAGCCGCGCGCGGCGCAAGTCGGCGCGATAGGTCGGCGATGCGCGTGGGTGTGATCCTGGCCGGGGGACTGGCGCGGCGCATGGGCGGTGGCGACAAGGGGGCGTTGCTGCTGGGCGGGCGTCCGCTGCTTGATCGTGTGACCGAACGGCTTGCACCGCAGGTGGATGCCATGGTTCTGAACGCCAATGGCGATCCGGTGCGGTTCGCGGCAACGGGTCTGCCGGTCGTTGCCGACAGTGTCGGTGGATTTGCCGGTCCCCTCGCCGGTGTGCTGGCGGGGATGGACTGGGCGGCAGGGCAAGGCGCA
>Ga0316205_10003650_pt1 | contig 14290 bp, 17 predicted proteins | sample 3monthpyrite_MG_FD_204941 | JGI IMG/M metagenome (GOLD analysis project Ga0316205, IMG submission 204941) | Microbial mat bacterial communities from mineral coupon in-situ incubated in ocean water Damariscotta River, Maine, United States -... | ecosystem: Environmental > Aquatic > Marine >... | reverse complement strand
TATATAAGCTTACTTTGCTGTTTTGTTTTTAGGCTATTTTAATCTGATTTTCAAAATTATTAAACAAAATCAAACTTATTCAAAAAAGAAAATCGTCTAAAAATTACTTTTTAGACGACCTCTTTTTAGTTTTATATTTATGCAAGAACATTTTTTTACATGCCCTTATTGTTGGGAAGATGTATCTATGTTACTCGATAGTTCCAGTTCCGAGCAAACATACATCGAAGATTGTGAAGTCTGTTGTAACCCTATTGAAGTTACTGCACGATTTTTATATTCAGAATTAAAATAGTTCCAAGCAAATAGCATTGAACAGTAATTTTTTTTATTTTATACTTGTTAAAGTTAAAAAGGGTTGTATATTTGCAGTCCAAAATAATTTGATTGGTATTATGAGCCAAAAGTTAAAAGCTAAGTAAATTATTTTGAAATTAAATCGCGGGATAGAGCAGTAGGTAGCTCGTCGGGCTCATAACCCGAAGGTCACTGGTTCGAGTCCAGTTCCCGCTACTAGAGAAGACAAGTCAGTAGAAATACTGACTTTTTCTTTTATATCCTCTTCTGAATCCTTTGATATACTTGCGATAATAGAAAATACCGAATTGATTTCAGAAGTTCGATATTGACGTTTTTTCGGGTCTATGACTATTCCTGATGGAAATACTAGTTTTTGTACCCTAATTTTGTTTTCAATACATCCGTGTTTCCAGTAATCACTGATATTTTGAGTTGCCTCAACACATCTATCAATTTTTTTATCGAGGTTCGATATTGAAATTCCTAATTTTGCTTTTTCGGCATTTATAGTGCCAGTTTTATCCATAAGTTCTTTATTAAACTTATCATACAATACTTGACTTAAGTTTTCAAAAACATACTTGCGTTCCAGTTTATCTTTTTGAACTTCTAAGTCTTTTAGTTGCTTATTTAACGATTTTTCTAGCTCTAAAGACTCTTTGTTTTTGTCGGCTATGGTTAGCTTCATTTGAGCTTTAAAAGCATCTACATACTTTATATCCAAACAGAATTGACTTAGGTGGTCTTCAAACAGGTCATTGAGACCTGTTTGAAGTGATTTCTTAGAACTCTTTGCATTCATGTCCTTGCAATTGCATAGTTTATTCTGGCACTTGTAGTAATCATATTTCTTTTTGGCTTTGTAACCTGTCATTTTTGTGCCACAGATTCCACAATACAAATCTGATTGTAATGGTCTGTCTTCACAAAAATTCGATTTGATGTAACCTGTGTTTGTATTACCTTCGAGTCTTTCATTAATGGTTATGAAATCTTCAACAGATACTAAAGGTTTCCAGTTGCCCTTAATGACTTCATTTTTTAATAAACTATTAGTGTTAATACCACAATAAAAGGGCTTACGCCACATTTCGCTTAATGATTGCTTAGTTAGTTTTAACCCTAGTTTATCAAACTTCTTAAGAATTTTGTAGTCTGGAATGCCTTGTAATTTCCATTTCCATGCCTTTTTTAAAATTCTACCTTCGTTATTAATCTCTAGTTTTTGTTTATTGTAATGAAATTCTAAGTTTGCTACTCTTTTGCCATAGTGGTCATAACCTCTGGGAGCTTTACCAAGCCAATTACCTTTCTTAAGAAAAGCTATTAGACCGGGTATTGTAACTTTCAAACGATTTGAGTTTTCTTTTTTTGCACTCAAAAGTAATTCCATGATTTCATGTTCACCATTTTCGGTTGTTGTATCTTTTCCAGAGGAAACTTCAATAAGATGAACTTTGTGTTCTCTTATTAGGTCATATACTAACCCAATTGCACCACCTCCAGTTCGAGAAAATCGACTAACCATGAATATTAATATTCCGAAAGGTTTTTGTCTGCTTTTCTTGACTTCATTGATTAGTTTTACGAATTCTTTTCTCGAAAAGTCCCCTTTGGCAGATTCGTAAGTGCCACCAAAAGTTTTGGTGATTGCATAGTTGTGTTTGTCTGCAAAATCCTTAGCATCTTGTTCTTGATTTTTGATACTTTCATTAGTGTCGTACTGTTCTTTAGAACTCACTCTGGTATATAACCATACATTTTTGTTATTGTTTAGCTCTTCTTTATATGAGCTGAATTTTTTGAAATAATCTAAATCCATTTTAATTCTGTTTTATTATATCATAAACTAAGTTACTTAGTCCATGTATTTTATTAATTATTGTTTTGACTTCTTCATCGGTACTCGTCTCATCTTTTGTTATTTTTCTATAAGTTGTAACCGTAAGTCTTGTTTTATCTGCATCATTCACGTCTATTTAGGGTGTTAATACTGGGTCAACATTTAGCGATGCTTCATGCTGATATTATGTCCTTCTAAAGCACTATCAAAGGCTTTTTGACGATAGTATACTTTTTCCAAATTATAGGGTGGAAATTACCCTTAAACTAAAAGGCGGAACAATAGTAATATTGACCACTTTCCAGGTTTAAAAATTTAAACTATGTTTAAATGAGATTGACTTTTAGCTGATTGCATTTAAGTCATATGTAAAAATGCCCGACACCTTCATTTTATTAATTGGGCAGAAGAAAATTATAGTACAAGAAGCTATAAAATAGCACCTTAAAGGTCTTGTTTGAGCAATTATACTACACAAACAAAAAAAATACAAGTTTTTCACCAAATTATTTTAATAAGTATGGTATCGAAAATTTGTCGAAACCATCAAACTGCTTTAACAGTACCTATATTGACAATACCAGCACGTTTAAGTGGGGTGTTTTTTTGAAGACTCAATAAATTTTCAAATAAAATTACACATTCCAACAGACGAATCCTCATAGGTAACACCCCTTATTTCAAAGCATTACAACCTTACAAAAGTCAATGCCGAATCCTCCCTCCTAAAATGGTCCTTATATATGTCGTCTTTTTGGGCAAACAGACATATTTATAATTGAGAGCTGTGAAATCTCTCAAATAAGTATTACGACAAATGTCTATTAAAAATATTTTTGAAAATTTAAGCTAAACTCTTGACTTTCTGGACAAATGACGTATGATTTAATAAATAACTACAAGTTCTCTTGTATTAGGTCTTTGTGCCTTATAGTAAACAACTAAAGAAAATGAAATTAAAGAATTGGTACACATCAAAAGAAATAAGTGATATCTGCAATATATCAACCCGAACATTAGAAAGAAGGCGTGATAAGCTTCTCTATGAGAATCCAGAGTTAGATTGGTTTAAGATGAAATCAAGACCATATAAATACAGTTTTAAGATGATGGAGCAATTCACCAGTCCAGAAATCTTTGACCTCATACAAAGAAATCGAAGCTTATCAAATACCATCGAGTGTATGCATAGAAATGATACATTAGAACAGCACCTATCATTTTTAAATTGGGATTACTTCATCACCATCACCTATAAAGAGCCTAAATCCAGAATGGAATGCATCACCATGATGAATGAAATGTACTGTGAATTAGAATCTAAAAGTTCAGGGAATACTCGTATGTTCTATACTACTGAAACGTATTCAGTAAGTAAAGGCAATCACAATCACTTGGTATTAAAGTCAGACCTGAAACTATATAAAGTCAAACAGCTCATAGAAGAGTTAGAACCAATTGGTACTATAGATGTGCAGCGATATGATTATGAATTAGCAGCGATATTCTATATATGCAAAGAGATGAACAGAAATAATGATGGACTGTACTGGGGTGTATTAGGTAGCAATCTAGAAGCTGATGGGATAAAGATTAAAAAGATAAAAGATGCAAGCTATATATAACAAACAAGGTCTAACAGTGGCATGGTTAAGTGGTAAAGATATTTATAATAAAAAAGGCAACTTTATTGGATATCTAAATGGTAATGCAGTCTATAATATTTCATCCGAGTACCGAGGAACATTAAAGCAAAGTTTCTTTAGAGATTCTAAAGGTTACGTAGTCGCTTTTCTAAGTGGTGCTAAAAGAGGTCCAGCGTTACCAGCTATTAAACCATCACCATCAAAACCAAGTAAAAAACCAAAACCTTCAGTGAGGTCGATTTCATCAGCACCAACCGTAAAACCATTTAAGTCAAGTTGGTTAAGATTTAATTGGGATAATTGGTTATAGTAAACCCAACACTAAACAAAATTTAGAGTTTGTCAAATGATAATAATTCAGATGTCGTCATATCAAATGCTGTTGCTATACGCTTTAGCATTGAAACTTTCATTTCTTGCTTACCCAACTCATATTTCCTCAAGTTCTGACCATCGATGCCAGCTTTATAAGCAATTTCTTCGATGCTCAGGTCTCTTTCTGTTCTTAATGCTCTAATATGCTTTCCTAGGGCTATACAGAACTCTGGAAGCTTCTTTTTTGTTGTTTGCTTTGCCATGGAATAAAACTGCAAACAATTAGGTGATTTCAACGAATTGAATATAACAGGGTGTTTATAACCTATTTTTATTATATTTGATATATAATGCTCAAAATCAAATGGTAATGAAAAGAATACTTATGATTGGCTTATTAGCCATTTTTAGCTTAAACGCATGTAGTAGTGATGATAATATCAATTCATCATCCAACGACTCAATCTTAGGGCAGTGGGGAAACTATAAAGACACCTATATCGATAATGGAGTTGAGGTTGTTGATGAAGCCTACGACCCATACTATGAGGTTGCCACTTTCAACCCAGATGGCACGGCATCCACTGAAATCAATCAAAGTGGATTCCCAATTGAAGCCACTTGGGAAAACGTAGGTAATGGTCGTTATAGAATTGAAGTTCTAGGATTTACCGAGACATTTTCAATTGAATTCATTTGTGATGGTAATATTATGAAATGGGATGAAGATGGTGATGGATATGTCTATTATGAAAAACTCGGTTATGATAATGAATCGTGTGATGAAGATTAATCAATTTTAAATATATTAATATGGGTGTATTTGATAATAAGGATGGTGGTTTTAGACCGAGAGACCAATCGGTTGCGACCAAGATGAAATATGAAACCGAAATGAAGCATTTTGTTGATGCATACAAAAGCAACCAAGCTAGTAATAGACCGACAAATTTTGCTGCTGATTTTGGTAATATAGGATTAGTTATAAGCTTGTTCTTCAATTTAATATTAATAGTAGTACTATCGCTAACTAGTCTATTCAAATGGATATTAAAATCAACTTCTAATCAAGAAGTAGAATCCCAAACTGCATCTTCAACAGAAATAGAATACTCAATTAAAGATTTTATAAAAGGCTCAAAAAAATAGAGACCCGAATATTCATTTATTATTAAAAAAACAATGAGTAAACTATCAAGCAAACCCAAAATCTCCGAAAGAAAAGTTAGAACAGAAACCTCAATCGTTGAAGGAGATTTCAATTACATGTTATATAGAATGCATGGCTATAATAAGCAAAGAGTTGAAGGTGGTTGGGAGTATTTTTACGGTAGTCATTGGGAATTTGTTGATGATGAGGTTGAAGAAAAAGAAATAGTAGAGGATGAAGGTGGGTGCTTAGATTTAAGTAACCGTGAAATGGAATCATTAGGCGAAATAATAAAGTGGTTTTCAAACAATGAGCTCGACCAAATCATTAAAATGGATTTGAGCAATAATAAGATTGAGAATCTTGAAGAATTATATCGTTTTAAAAATTTAAAAGAGTTGAATCTGGGTTCTAATAATATTTCAGAAATTAATAATCCTGAAAGCTTTAGTCATATTGACCATGTCATTGTTGTAAATAATCCAATAGCGAACAACACTAAACTACCTATAAACTTCACACGAACTGAAATAGCCACTTGTGACCGTTGTGATGCTATAATATCACATGAATATGTTAATGAAGATGATGATTCTTTATGTGAATCATGTCTGGATGAATATGGGGAAGAATTAAAAGAAAGAATTCCACCAAGTAAAGCATTTCAAGAGGCACTTTCTGGACCATCTAAAGGCGGATGTATTGTTACGTTAGTAATTATGACTTTAACTGTGAGTTTTTCGGTTTTTCATTTTTTCACATTTTTCTTGATTTTTTTGTAATAGAACAACAGGTAAACAATAATTACTAAAATTGGGATTATTGAAACTGTAATTAGTAAATTTGAGTAACTCACTTTTACTATGTTAACACAAATTGAACAAGCACTTTTGAGGTGTAATGGAGATATTTTTGCAGACTTATGCAGACAATATTTATCATATAGATATAATACAGTTTTTTCATCAGGATTTGTTAAAGGAAAAGAAAAATCAAAAAAGGGAACACCAGATAATTTTATTCCCTTCAAAGACTATTTCATATTTAATGAAGTTACTACTCAAGAACAAAAGTTACAGGAAAAGTTAAAAAAGGATATAAAGCATTGCTTTGCTCAAAAAGACATTCCCAAAGAAAGGATTGTGAAAATAATTTTGATATGCAATAGCGAAATAAGCCCTTTATTAGCGAAAGAATTAGTTGATTATAAAAACAGTCTTTACTCAAATACAGAGTTAGAATTAGTTCCCATTGACGTCTTTGCAAATCATATTCATAGAGACTATCCCTCAATCGCTAGACGGTTAGGCATTCCAATAGATACTGGTCAAATATTAGAGGTTGAAGATTTTATTGGTCAATATGAAAAATCGCAATTTTCTACTACTCTTTCAAATAAATTCTTTAACAGGAAAGAAGAAATAAATGAAGGATTAGGCTTTCTGAACCAATCAAACATCTTGATGATTACTGGAAAAGCAGGAACTGGAAAAACAAAATTAGCCTTGAAACTTATTGAAAAATTTAAGGATAACAATCCAGAGTATGACTTGAAATTCATAACTAACAATGGAAGTCTTGATATTTGGGAAGATTTAAGAACACAATTAACTAGCAATAAGAAGTACCTGATTGTTCTCGATGATGCAAATAAGTTAAAAACTAATCTAGAACAAATAGTAACCTTTATTAATACTAGAAATGATAAAGGTAGAATAAAGTTAATATTGACTGTTAGAAATTACATTAAATCAGAAGTAGATAAATATGTAGAAAATTTCGAGTTTATAGATTTACAGCAATTTAATGAATCAGAACTTGCAAAAATTTTACAATCCCCGGAATTTAATATCACTAATTATTACGTCAACCGCATATTCTCAATTTCTAAAGGAAATCCAAGAATTGCAATTATGGCTGCAATTGCAGGAATAAATAACGACATTAAAAAACTCAATAATGCTTCTGAAATATATGAACTCTATTTCTCATCTGTCCAAAAAAATATTGAGTCTTTTGACAATCCAGATTTACTTAAAACAGCAGGAATACTTTCTTTGTTTAGAGTAATTGATTTTGAGCATGTTAATACTGTAGAAGAAATTCAAAAATATTTCGGTCTAAGCAAAGAAAGCCTCATTGAAAGCTTAAGGGTTTTATATAAACTAGAAATAGCAGACGAGTATCGAGAAGCGTATAAAATAGCAGACCAAATTTTAGGGGAGTATATTTTTTATCTCGTATTCATTAAAGGGAAAGACATCTCATTTTTAGACTTACTTAATGTTTATATTGAAAAAAGGCACTTTCCACTAACTAGGATTCTAAATCCAATAGTAAGTAATTATGGTTTTGAATCTGTAAAAGGTTTTATTATTTCAGATTTAAAAAAGGCTTGGTTAGATATTAAAGAACCTGACACAGCAATAAGATTTATAGAAGATTTTTGGTACTACATACCGACTGAAACCTTAAGTTATTTCAATAACTTCGAGAGAATAACAGATAATAGAATACTTAATTCCTATTTATTTGAAATTTATGATGAAAATAGGATTAATTCTTTTGATGATAAATTAATTAAAGTACTACTTCAATTCTCACAATTTCCTTCTGAATTTAGTACAGCACTTCAAATATTAAATGATTACTGTCTAACAAGTCAAGTTTTATTCAGCAAACTATTGAAAGCTTTTAAAGAGTCTTTGACTTATAGTCAATATAGTTTTGAGGAAAAATATAAAATTCAAAGAAATGCTTTTGACTTTCTATACTCAAAGGTCAAAGAAAATGAAGAATTTTATTCTAAAGTAATAATATTTATAGCTCCATACTATTTGGTTGATAACTATCAAAGCAATTCATGGCAAGGTAACCAAATAACGATTGATAGGAAATGGGTATGCTTAATAGAAGAACAAAAGCAGTTTAGAACCAAATTATGGCAGTTCTTAATTGAAAGATATAAAGGCAATCAATTTAAAGGTTTAATTCAAAATACAATAATCAAGTACATAAATAATTTGTCCTATCACTATAAGAATGAAGATGTCATTGTTTTTGACAGAGATATTATTTTTGATTTTATTGAAGACAACTTTAATCCAAATGATTTTTTAGAAAATACAATAATTGAAAAATACACTTCACAATTAGGTTTATTTAATATCAACTATAAGAAAGAAATCAATAAAAATCATCAATCTGAAATTTTTAATACATACCTAACTTTTCACGAGGATAAATTGAAGCGAAAAGATTTTAATGGAGACTGGAAAAAGTATGAAAAATATAAAGAGGATGAAATAACCCAGTTCGTTAAGAATTATGATATAAAAAACTATTTAAAATTAATAAAAGATTTAGAACTTATATACTCTTATGATGATAAAGTATTTCAAGGTCATTTTGGTTTGAATCTTGGAATAGAAGCTATCTTAAACTATTTGAGGAATAATCAATTTTCTCTTTTTTATTTAGTATTAGAAAACATTTTTAAGTCTAGTTTTAGTAATCAAATAATGTTAGGCAGGATATTAAGTAAAGTTGAATACAACAAAGAAAAGATTCGTTTGTTGAGAGAGCTTTTAAAAGATAATTATTCTCGTATCTCTCTTCTATGGAATGGTATTCCTTCTGAAGAAATGATAACAGAAGATTACATATTATTCCGTGAAGCTATAAAAAATAAAGAGTTAAAATACTTTGGTTCAATAAGCTTTTATTTGCCAAAAATGAAATCCTTGATGGCAAATGAAAGTAAAGATATTAATGAAATTATTGATGTTTTATTCAACAGGGTTAAAGAAGACAAAATAAGACTTGGAAACGATTTCTTCCTTTTTATTCAAAACAAACACCGAAGTATTTATAAAATAAGATTTGAAGACATAAAAAAAGCATATTTAATTTTAGATTTTGAAGAAAGGCATTTCGACTATGATTTAGAAGTTTTATCAAATATTTTAAAAATAGACCCGGACTATATTAATGTTATTCTAAAGCATAACTTTGATGACAAATTATATGTAGCAAAAAGAGATTTAAGGTACAATGATTACGCTAGATTATGGGATTTAAGTAATTATAAAAAAGTTATGCCTTATTTCCTTAATTACTTCAAGAAGTTTCATATACACGACAGGTCAGATGAAATTTCCACCTTATTTCAAGGAAATATTAATAAAGGAATTGATGTTTTAAAATCATATTTAGAAGATAATCAAGACGATGATGATTTAATAATCATTTATAATATTGTCGTATCTGTATTTAACGACAAAAGATTTGATTTTTTAAGAATCATTCTTGGTATAAATGATAGTCTAGAGCTTTTTGAAAACTTAGATTTTTATCTATTGAGTGTTGTTTATTCAGGTAGTAGATTACCCAGGTTGCGTCATGCCATAAACGAATATGAAAAAGTCATGGAATTTCTAAAATCATCAGACAATCTAAAATATTTAGAACACATAAACTTTTTAGAGAATAGAATAGTTTGTAAAAAGCGAGATATAGACTGGGAATTGAAACGAGAATTTATAAATGACTGGGGAATATAATTGAAAGGGCGAATGAACGAGGTAATTATTTGGATTGTAATCGTTGTAAAATAAGGCTTTCGATTACCTAATTGAAAACTTTTACAATATTGTTTCGTCTAATTATTAAATATTAGAATGTTCACTTTTATGATAAGTGGTCATTTTTATATCACATAAAATCCTGATATACAAGTGGTTATTATATGTTAAATTAAAAAATGATTAATTATTGCAAATAATCCTCATAAGTGAACATTATATTTTATATATTTGAGATGAAAATAACTTAAAATATAGGATATGTCACTTAAGGGAACTATCACCACTTCAGATTGCATCGATTTTGATATTTGTAAAAAAGTTGGTCTGAAATTGTTGAAAGATAAAAAGACCAGAGCTTTTGGTTTATACATTTTAACTTCGATTTATACTGGTCTTAGAATGGTTGATACGCTTAATATCAAATGGTCTATATTAAATAATGATAACTATACAATAAGAGAACAGAAAACAGGTAAGGCTAAAACAATAACATTAAATTCAGTTTTGGTTGAAATCTTGTCACAATATAAAAAGGAAGATGATTTTGGGTATATCTTTAAAAGCCAAAAAGGAACTGTATATACAAAGCAGTCTATTAATAGATTGATGAAGATACATTTTAAGAATGAAACAAATGTAAACAATATAAGTAGTCACAGCCTCCGTAAGTCATTTGGGAATAGAATCTATGTTGCGCATGGCAAAACGGATGGAATACTCCACATATTAAGTGAAATGTTTAATCATAGTAGTTTCAGTATTACCCGGAAATATTTGGGTCTTAAACAGGAACAGTATGATAATATTTATTTGAGTCTCTAGTAAAAAAGTTATATGACAGAACAAGAAAAAGCATTAAATGAGTTAATCTCATATCGAAATAAGCTTCATGAAATAGAGTACGATGATATTAAAACTTTAATTAGGGAGTCTATAAGGTTTATTCCTGTAACCACGGCTAAGTTGCACAAGGGAGAATCGATAGATAGGGTTCGATTAAATGGTAAGGTTGATTTTTTTAAATCCCAATCTCAGCTTTCATATATTTCTGACCAAGATATTATAGATAAGTATTTAACAGAGTTTGGTAGAGCCAATAAACCGCATGAACCTTTATTTTATGGTGCACTCCGTAGCACGCAGATTCAACAAAATAGATTAACCGCTTATTTTGAAACTTCTCAAATGATTCATGATAAGGATTCTATTAATTTAACGGGAGAATTATTTACAGTTAGCAGGTGGGAAGTGCAAAATGAATTAATTATTGCGGAAATTGTGTTTAGCGATGATGCCTTGGCGACTAACCCGGACACCCTTTATTCTTTCAATAATCAGATTGCCCAATTAAAAGAGAGCGAACATAGAGAAATTGCATTAAGACAATTACAGCTTTTTAGTAATGAATATTCAAGAGAAGTTAAATCTCATCATGATTATAAAATTTCAGTTGCATATTCCGATTTGCTATTAAATGAATATGGTGTAGACGCTATTGCCTTCCCAAGCGTAAAATCAGGATATCAAGGTCAGAATATCGTATTTAAACCAGAAGCCGTAAATAATCATCTCGAATTAAAAATTGTTTCTACACATAGAATGCATAAAAACAAAATGAACTCTTTTATGAATAATTACCATCACACTACAAATTTTGGTAAAGATAATTCAAACTTCACTTGGGATTTAACTAAAATTGACGAGGAACAATTAATTAAAAATAGTATTGAACGTATCAAATAACTTTATGAAAGAATTAATTATAAAAGAGGTTAAAGAAACATACATAGGCTATTTCAGAGGTAGTTTTCATAGTTTAAGTGAAATTGATTTTTCGCTATTAAATGTGAAGTTTGTGGATATAGAATCAAAAGATTATAAGGCTTTTATAAATCAAGTTTCCGATGAATCGGGAATATTAACTGAACCACTTAAAAATTTCAAGAGCAACAGTGTTAAGCAGGAAGTATTGCATGCCCTAATTCCAATAGATATCTCTAAACCTGTTACAGAGCTTGACTTATGGAAGGTAAGAAATGTCATGTTGTTGATTTATCCATCCGATTTCTTTCTTGAAATCTTGGTTGGTTATAGATTGTATGATGATAGTATAGACTTGTTTTTGTATGATAATTATAGACAGCAGAAATTAGACCCATTAGAGCCATTCAAGAATTATATTTTCCTCGATAAGCATTTAGTAAAAAATATTAATAAATTTATTCAATTATTTTTTGAGCGTTATGATAATATAAAATATTTATTTCCAGCATTTAACTCTTACATAACAAGTTACTTTCAGAATTTTTCAAACATGGAATATTTGAGTTTATGTATTTCATTGGAAGCTATTGTTGATGCTCATACTGAGCTTACATTCAGAATCAAAAGAAATGTGGCAGTATTACTTTCTTCAAATGAAGATTTTGGTAAAAGGATATTTAAAAATATAGGGTTGATTTATACATTAAGGTCTAAAATTGCTCATTCAGGAAAATATGATGAGGCTAAAATTAATGAATACCTGCCATTTTTGAGAAATTTAGTTTCTGTTTTAATTATTGAGTTAATAAAACTTAATATTGTCACACTGGCTGAGTTAAATGAGCTGTTAAACTCTAAAGGTTATGGGGATATATATGAACAGGACAAAGATTTCATAGATTTTGAACTTAATCATAAACCTGTTACAAAAGTATTTGTTACAGAATTGACTAAATAAGCGAGAATTGAATGATTTTTTAAAGTCATTTATTAGATTATGTTTGTTCGATAATTCAATGTGTTCCACTACTAGAGAAGAAAAGTCAGCATTTCTGCTGACTTTTTCTTTTTTACTCTGTTTTGAATCGCTTGATATACTCGCATAACATCTTGCTTAAAACAGAATCTATAAAAAACTCTTCTATCCATATATTAATTTTTGGTTAGAAATATCATTACAATAATAATTGCTCCAATTAATGCGCCATGGAAAACGAATAATGTTCTTGAAAAAGTTGATGATAGCCATCCTGTCTTTTGAATCGAATTAAATTCCGAAGTATTCATTAAGAAATCAATGTTTTCTGGTTTCAAAGAAGCTACTTTATTATAAAGTTCTCTAAATTTTCTCTCCTGAGAGAGGAAATACCCATCTAAGCCCCAAAAACATATTGCAGGTATATATGCCAGAAAAACGAAAAAACCATTTGCATTATTGGCTGAAAGAGCGAATAGCGCTGAAATAAGAGTGACGCTCCATCCTTTCAGTATAAAAGAATTATTTGACATCCTATTAATGACCCCTTGAATAAACTCTAAATGTTTAATTTTTTGTTCCATTTTTATTTATTTAAGTATAGCTTTTCGGATTATCCCCTTCCATCCATCCTTTAAAATTAACCCATTCCAAACTATTTCTATGAATGTAAAAATTATCGCTTGTCAAATCCAAATATGGATAAAGACCTAAATATTCTTGACCCTCGAAATTCACATCCTCATCAAGAATTGGAGCAACTGAAACCCTTCCAGTTTTTGCATCCATATAACCTAATTCCCAAGGCATCCATACAGATGATTTGGCAGATTCTGATGTTATATAAATAAGAGAAGAACAATTATTCATTCTTGTTCGTAGAACATTTGCAGTTCGTTGTGAGACTTTACCTCTATCTAAATGCTCGTCTTCTAACCAATCGACATAAACAGAATATCCTTTTTTAGTCAACATGTCTCGAATCTCTCTTATAACTCTTGCATCATCATACGAATGAGAAAGAAAAATATCATATGTCTCTAAATAGCTAAAATTACGTGAGTTTTCTAAAAGTTGATTTCGGGAATATCTTTTTTCTCCTTCATCATCTAATAAAGTAATTTGGTTAGCCGTATACCTTTCAATTAATTGTTTCCTACGTAAAACTGCCAATTTTTTTTATGCAATATATAAAAAGATACACTAGCCAATAAACAATCTTACCATTACTAAATAGAATGTATTACATAGTTATAGGAACTATTGACATGAATTGCGAACAATATAATAAAATACCCTTACAAACGGTGCTGAAAAGCATGACGTATGCAGCTTTGTTTAAACACTGGGGCGGTGAACTTGGTTAGATGTAGATAGGGTTATATTATCTTTCAGTAAATTTAATTATTTCTAAGAAATCATTTAAAAACTCCTTTTGGTTCGATAATTCAAAGTTTTCCGCTACTAGAATTAAAGTCTTTAAAAACAACGGTTTGGTTTTTGCTAAGCCGTTTTTTTATGCCCAATTTAAAGGGGCTAATTATTATTGAATACAAAAATGAATACGATTTGTCTGTAAAACTAAACTTTTCCAACCCTAAGATATAGTCAATCTCCTTACTAGGATACAACAACTGAAACTCTAATCTATTTAAAGGACTAAATGTGGTAGTTCTGAAAAACAGTTTATATAATATTTTGGCTCGTTAA
>Ga0316205_10003649_pt1 | contig 14291 bp, 17 predicted proteins | sample 3monthpyrite_MG_FD_204941 | JGI IMG/M metagenome (GOLD analysis project Ga0316205, IMG submission 204941) | Microbial mat bacterial communities from mineral coupon in-situ incubated in ocean water Damariscotta River, Maine, United States -... | ecosystem: Environmental > Aquatic > Marine >... | reverse complement strand
GGCATCTACCATGCCGCCTGCATGCAAGATGTTCGCGAAAATCCCGCCCGCACCCCCAAGCGCGCCGGAAAGCGCATTGGCGATCGGCCCCAGGATGAACCGACGCGCCGCCAGCTTGGCGAGATCGGCCAGCAGCGAGGTGACGAGATCGCGGAAATCCAGCTTGCCAGTTTTCACGAACGTGGCCACCGCATTCTCAGCAGATTCGAAGGCGCTGACGAGGCTCTGGCCAATATCGCCGCCGATATCGCGTGCCTTGTTTGCATAGTCGCTGAGCGCTGCGGTGACGGCCTGCCAGCCGGAAACTACGGCTTCGGTATTTGGTTCGGCGGCGGCCGCTGCAGCCCCGGCCGCTGCGCCCGCACCGGCAGCGGCGCGTCCAGCATCACCTAGGGCTGTCTCAAAGCGGTCAGCTGCGTTGGTCGCCTCGGTCAGCGCGTCCGCGCCACCTTCATCGCTGCCCCGCACCGCATCGCGCAACGCCTGCCAACTGGCGAGCGGCGCGCGTGCCCCCTCGGCCAGATCGCGCGCGGCACCGCGATAGGTATTTGCGGTGGCGAGCGCAGTATTGGCCGCCTGGGTGAGCCCCAGATCGGGGGCTGTGAGCGGGTTGTTCTCGAACGCCCGGTCAAACGCGGATTGTGCGGCGGTGGTTGCGGCGGTCGCGGCACCCTCGAAGCGGTTCTCGATCTGGCCCAACTCAAGATCGGGGATGATCGAGATGCGCCGCTCGGAGCCGAGCGCTTCCAGCCCCTGATTGATCCCGCCGATGAATGTGTTGATGCGCGAAACGACGCCATTCAGCATTGCCTCGACACCGTCGATCAGGCTGTTGGCCGCCTGAAACGCCAGATCGCCGATGGCGGCCGGGAGCATGCCCCAGATTGCCTTGATCGCCTCATATGCCCCCTCAAACGTGTTCGCGGCCGTGTTGCCAAAAGCCACGACGCTCTCGATGGCGTTCTGCATGCCCGCCGCGGCATCGGCCTTCAGGTCGAAGAACATCGCCGTGGCCGCAGCGCCCGCCGCTGCAGCGCCCATCTTGATGCGATCCCAGACCTCGACGGCGAGGTCTTTCAGGAGCGACATCGCTTCGCCAAACCCACCCGCGCCGGAAACAAGGCGGGTGAACTGGTAGACAAGCTCGCCCGCGCCAACGATCAACGCCCCGATGCCGGTGCGGATCAGCGCGCCGCGCAGCAGGACCAGCGCGGTGGCGAGACCGCGCACGGAGAGCGCCGCGGCGGCCATGTCGGCCACCCAGCGCCCTGCAAGAAAGGCCACAAACGTGGCGGCATAGGTGGTTAGACGGCCGATGTTGTCGAAAAGGCCTCGGATCGCGATGCCGAGAGGCCCGGTGCGGCTGGCCACGGCCGCCATGGCATTCGCGACCGCTTCCAGCGCGGGTGCCGCAGCGACCGCCAGCTGGTTCGACAGCCCGCGCCAGATCAGCCCCAGCCTTGAGATGGCGTCGTTCGTCCGCTCGATCTGGTCGGCATCCTGCTCCGATACGACGACGCCGAAGGCCAGAACATCCTCTGTCGCCTGGCGCAGCGTCGCGGTGTCGATCCGCGACATCGCTATGGAGCCTTCCTCGCCGAAAAGCTGGCCCGCGACGGCGGCGCGTTCTGCGGCGGGCACGAAACTTTCGATTGCCGCGTTGATCGCGCCCACACGTTGGTCAAGCGGCAGGGCGATCAGCTCGGTGGCCGAGAGCCCGAGCCGATCCAGCGCGTCGGCAGCAGGTCCGGTCCCGGCGGCCGCCTGGCTGAGCCGTCGAGTCAGATCCTTGGTCGCCTGCTCGATGCCCGACATGGAAACACCGGCCAGCTCGCCAGCACGCTCGAGGGTCTGGATCGAAGCGACCGTCGTGCCAAGCGATTGCGCCAGCTTCGCCTGCGCATCCACCGTTTGAAGCCCCGAGCGGACCATGGCCACGCCAGCAGCCGCAGCGGCGGCAACCGCAGCAGCAGCCGCGATCTGGACGCGTCGCGAGAATGCCGCCAGCTGCGTATTTGCTGCCTCCATCTCGCGGCTGAGCCGTCCGAAGCCGCGCGATCCAGCTTCGCCGACACCTTCCAGTTCGGCGCGCACCTGCCGGCCGCCCACGGCCGCGAGGCGGACGGAGACGCGTTTCTCAGCCATTCGAATGATCCATCTGTTCGTTGAGTTTTGCGACCATCACCGCTTCGATGACGGGCAGCAGTTCGGCCATAGTGAGCTGTGGCACGCCGAGCGCCTCACCCAGCGCAAGCGCCGCCGACATGTCCCAGCCGACCACTGCCCCGGGAAGCACCCTAAGCTGTCCGCCGAGGCGACCGACCAGGTCCCAGACCTGCCAGCCTTCATAAGTGAGCGGCCGGTTCAGCCGCGTCGGGCAGTCTTCGCAGGCTTGCGCGCAGGCTTCGCAGTATCGCTCGCCCCCGCCGAAGGACCATTCGGCGAGAGCGCGGAGACGTTTTTTTCCTGCTCCAGCAGCAGGCCCTTCGAGACGTAGGTCAGCTGGAAGGCTTCGAAGATCGGCCAGACATCGAGCAGCGCGTCGATGGCCTCGGGGCTCGGGTCGATGGGCTTGCCGTCGGCATCGCCGATGCCGTCCCAGGCAAGCACAGCCCGTCGCGCCAGCGCTTTGGCGAAGGCGACGGCGCGCTCCTCGTCAGTGGCCTCGTCAGGCACAGCTTCCACGACCGGGTCGCTGCGCGTCGCCACCATCAGCGCGGTGGTCAGCGGCCGCAGCTGCACGCGAACGCCGGGCGCAAGGTCATGCCAGCGCGGGGCGTTGGTCAAATCGAGCGCGAGCATCAATACGTCTCCACATCGTTCACGAGGGTGGCGGTGCACATCCGCCCGACCGTGCTGTCTCGCGCGGCCTGCCAGTCGAAGGTGGCCTGAACGCCCTGCGGCCCGGAAATTTCGATCCGTGGGCGCGGCAGGTAGACGGCGTGCACGGTGAAGGTGAAACTCTCGCCAGAGGGCAGCACATAGGCGAACTCAAGCTCGCAGGGATCGCCGTTGATCGCCTGTGTCACCAGCGTTTGGTCGGCGAAGCGGACCTCGATGGAGCCGGTCAGCGCGGCGATGGAGGGGTCTGCCCCGTCGATCCGGCCGTCCGAGCGGATGGTCTCGATGCGGTCGAGGTTGTTGGCATAGGTGATGTCAGCCGAAACGACGTTGCCGAGGGCGGTCCCGTTTCGGGTAATCGCCCCGTTGAAATGGCCGAAGCGCTGCAATTCCAGCGCGGCGGGCGTGCCCGCGTTGGTGGTCGTACCGACCGTCTCGCCCTGCGCTACTAGCCGCGCCGTCGCGGTCAACAGTCCCGACCGCTGCAACTGCCAAGTGATCTGGTCAAGCACACATCCGGAATACATCGCGTAGCGCGGCACCTCGGGCATGCCCGTCTCGATGGACATGCTGGGCAGCGTCCACGCACCCGACTGGAATTCATGGGTCCACGGGCCGGTGCCGGACGTCGTTGGATCGCCAAAAGCCGCCTTTAGCCAGAACCCGAAGGCCTCGGCGTCAAGCGGTACGACGACATCGCCATCGGCCGTCACCGCGTCCTTGATCGGCGCTAGCGGATCCCGGCCGTAGCCCAGCAGTTCGGAATTGAGCAGCGGCTGCTCGGCGCCCAGCGAGGTGCTGGCAAAGGGCATCTTGGTGAAACCGCCCACCGGCGGTGTTCCATAGGTCGTCTCGAACGCAAGCGCCATCTGCGCCCGCGCCCCCTGGGCTCGTGCCATTGTGTTCTCCTCGGGTTGTCGGGATCAGCCGAGCGGATCGGCCATGGAATAATGCAGCACCACCGGAATGACCGCCGCCCTCAGGCTGGCCGCGCCCTCGACCGGAAGATCGACGGGGCGCGGCGCTTCCGCCTCGACCCAGTCGCAGAGCCCGCCCAGCGTGCGATCGGCGGCGAGAGCCGAGCCGATGCTGGCGGTGAGCGTGTCGAATGCGACGTCACGGTCGACGCCCTGTACGACCGCCTCGAACTCGGCGCGGTGCTGGTAATGGTAGCGTAGCGGCGAGAGTGTCACCTCGGGCTCGCCCGGTTCGCCGTCGCGCAGGATCAGCAGGCCATCAGTCGGCACGCGCTCGGGCAGCACGTCGCCGCGCAGGACCGTGGCGGGCAGCGCCGAGAGCCGCGCGTGCAGCGCGGCGAGGATGGTTTCGCGTAGGGTGGGCATGATGCGCCTTGTGGCTTAAGTTGCGGTCTCGGCCTGATCGGCAGGTCGGTCACCGTTTTCCTGTCAAGCACAAATCTTGACATGTACGGCGTTATACCGTACATAACGCGGCAAAGGAGACCAATCATGTTTGCCATGCCAGCAGCGACACCCACAGCGGGCAAGATGGAAGCGCGCAAGGAATTGCGCCTGCATCGCGCCGATGAAGAGCGGATCAAGGCCGCTGCGGCTGCGACCGGTCTGCAGGAAGCCGACTTTATCCGTCAGGCTGCCCTTCTGCGTGCGCAGGAGGTGGAGCAGCGCATGTCACTCTCCATCCTGCCTACCGACGCCTTCGAGGCATTCCAAGCCGCTATCGAGGCCCCGGGCAAAGTGGTGCCCGGTCTGGCGCGCGCGGCCGAAGCGTCGAAAGGCCTCCTCAAGGATGCCGACTGAAACCACGGCGGAGCCCCCCGCCCTGACCATCGCCAAATTCGACAAGGCGCTGCACGACCGCAGCGCCTTTTCTTGCGGTTTCGGGCCAATCGACAATTTCCTGAAATCCTCGCTCTCAGGCCAGATCAAGGCCGACATGGTGACCGCGTGGATTGCCACCGCCGAGGGTGATCAGGCCGTTCTGGGGTTCTACACTCTGGGAGCCATGGCGGTCCGAGCCAACCTCGGCCCATCGAGGTGGCAGCGCGCCGGTGTATCGGATATCCCGGTGATCTACGTCCGCGCCGTCGCGGTGCGAACCGACATGCAGGGAAAAGGCCTCGGTACCGCCCTCCTGGTGGACGCCATGAAACGCTGCCTCGGCATCGCTGACCAATTGGGCGCGGCGGCCATCGTTCTCGACGTGCTCGAAGACGAGCATTTCGAGCGCCGCTGGACGTTCTATGCCGATCTCGGCTTCCAGCCACTGGACGACCCTGACAACCCGCACCGTGTCTTCATCCCGATGGCGGATGTCCGGGCGACCCTCGGCTGATCCGACCAGCACGATCACAATCTCACCTCCACCCAGTTCGCCACAATCAACCCCGGAACACTATCGAGCGCACGCCCTGCGTCTCTGTTGAGGTTCAGCCGCTTTGGCAATTTCACCTGCGGCACCAGCAGAAAGATCGGCGCGGTGACCTTGCCGCGTCCGGTCTTTGAGCGCGACACCACCGCCTGGCCCTTCGTATTCAGCCGCCCCTCGGCCACCAGCAGGCTCGGCCCCGTCCGGCGATAGACGAAGCGCAGACGCAAGCCGCGGCGGCGTTCCCATTCGCCCGGGGTGATCTTGCCGCCCCTGAAGCCCTTTCCGGCGGCAGGCAGCGGGATCGCGAGCCAGAACCCGTCCTTCGAGCGGATCAGCGGCCCGGTGTCATGCGCGCCGACGATGACCGGGGCCTTGGACCAGACCAGCGCCGCTGCATCGAGGCTTTCGCCCGACCTCGGGAAGGTCTGGTTGCGGATCGAATTGGAAAGCCTTCGCCCGAGCCCCGCACCTGTGATCTGCGTGCGCCAGGCAGTCTTGAGCCCGCTCCCGGCCTCGCGCATGGCAGCGGTCACCGCACGTTCGCCCGCCGCGACCTCGGCGGCCATCATGGCCACGATGTCGGGATCGATGTCGAGCTTGAGCTTCATGCCGGACGCAGATCCACGGTCCAGACCAGCCGCTCGCGATCCCGCACCGGCTCACCCTGAATGAGGAAGGCTTCACCATCGATTTCCAAGCGGTCGCCCGGACGCGGTGCCGTGATCTCCGCGACGCGCAGATCTACCCGGGTCGTTACCGACCAGAGCCGGGCATCGCCGAAGTCTGTGATGGCATCTGCCTGCCGTGAGACGACGCGCACCAACACGGGCGCGCCGCCATCGGCGATGTAAACCGCCTCTCGCCCGATATTGGGATCGGCGAACAGCGCGTCAACGATGGCGGCAAACGCCGTCATCAGAACGAGGCGTTCAGGCGCACGCGACCGATGGTGTCACCAGCTCCGCCAGCAACAGCTTCGGTCGCCACGCCGATCAACGTGTTGGATGTGGCCACGCTCGTCGTGCGCTTGTTGGTGTCGTCCCAATAGACCTTGGCGCCGACCGTCCAGGCCTGCGAGCCGACCTTGGTGAGGTCGAATACGCCGGTCAGGGCTGCCTCTACGGGATCGTTCAGGGCTGCGTCCCCGGATGCGATGCCGAAGATGGAGCCAACGAGCAGGCCGTCGCCGGAGGTCACGGCATAGGGTGCGGTCAGGGTGATGGTATTGCCGGGCTGGACGTAGTTTTTCATGTTGGGGATCCTTGTGGAAAGACGAAGGGCGGCCCGTGAGGACCGCCCGCATGGCAGGGTTCAGCATGGGTTGAGGGTTACGCGCCCGGATTTTTGTAAAGCCCACGCCAGTCGATGGCCTTGGCACCGAAGTCGAGGCGGCACTTGATCTCGACGCCGTCGACATCGAAACCGTTGCGGGTCTCGATATAGGCGCCCTGCTGACCCTCGAGATAGGCGTACTCGATAGTGTCGATCTGGTTCGGGCTGGCCGCCAGATACCAGGCGGTCTCGCTCGCGGCGTCGAGCCGGGGTTCACTGATCGGCGCGAGCGTGCGGATCGACTGCGGCACGACGCTGGAGGTCGCGGCAGGCACGAGATTCTGTGCGACCAGCTGCTCGGCCTTCAGCTCCAGCGAGGCCGGCACAATCAGGAAGGCGGGCCGGACGTTCAGCACCGTCTTCTTGTCGAGGCCTGTCTGCTTGGCCATGGCGGCGCGGGCCGCACCAACCGACTCGACCGCCAGCGCCGCGCCGGTGCCCGCGAGGTTCTTGTGGGTGGTGTGGAACAGCGCGTTGCCGTCGGCCATCGCCGGGTTGGCGGTGATGATGCCCCAGACCACATCCGATTCCAGCTGGGCGATGGAGTTGCCGTACATCGCCGGGATCCGGGTGAAGGCGTCGAGATCGTCGTTGATAAGCGTCTGGCGGGTGATCGCGACCACCCGGCCATAGGTCTTGACCTTGTAGCTCTCCTTACTCTCGCCGAGCGTGCCGCGCTTGAACTCGCCGCTCTCGCCGACCTCCAGCAGCTGCGGGGCTTCGCCGAGCTGAACGCGGTGCATGGCCTTGAAGTCGGTGGCCAGCACTTGGCGGCAGAACAGCATGAACGTCCGGGGATAGGCGTCATAGGCCTGCCGCAGGGTCTTGTTGGTGACGGCCGACAGGATCTCGGGGAAGTCGGACGTCGAATGTAGCGCCCGCGTTGCCACCTCGTCGCGCGACAGGCCGCGCGTATTGACACCGGCATTGCCGAGGCTTTCGCGGGCCAGTTCCATGAGCGTCATGCCGCGATACTGGCGGGCGGCGTCCTCGAGCTGGAACAGCGTCGGACTGTAGCGGTGCAGCAGCGCGTTTGCGACGGCGTCGCGGCGGGTGACCTGTTCATCGCGGCCGCCCAGCGGGATCGACACCTGGCTGAAGGTGCGGGATTCTTCGGACTTGGCGGCAACCTGATCGAGGATCAGGCGACGCGCCTCATCGACGTCGGTGCCACGTTTCACCAGGTCCTCGGCGAAGCTGCGCTCGAGGTTCAGGCGACCTGCCAGATCGTAGATCGTGGAAACGCGGTCGCGCTCAGTTTCGCGGGCGCGGGTCGCGACCGCTTCGGTGTCGGGTGCTGCGGCAGTGTCAGTCTTCTTCGATTGTGGCTGCGCGCGGGTCTCAACGGCAGCTGCAATCGGTTCAGTCGCAGCCGGTTTCGGTTCGGTCATTGTGGTGTCCTCAGTCGCGACTGTGTCGCTGGGCTGGTCTTTGGCCTCTGCGGCCGGGGCGTTGGGTTTGTCCGTCATCGGGATGGCTCCTGTTTGGGTGGGTGAGACGTCCCGGCGATGGAGGACGCAGTCGTGAAGTGGGGATTGGGCGCGGAACCCCGCGGCAGGGTCCGCGCCAACGGGCACGGCGGAGACCTCGAAGGGCGTCCAGTCCACCGCGCGCCAAAGCTCGCGGGCCGCTTCGGGTTTCGAGACCTCGAAGCGGTGAACCTGGTAGCCGATGGAGACAGCCCGGATGTGACCGGCCTGGATATCGCGCCAGATCGGCTCGACATCGGCGCGCTCGCTGATCCGGACTTGCGCGATGCCGCGGCCCTTTTCGATGCGCGCCGAGCCCGGCACGACCGAGCCGATCACGGCATCGAGCGTGTCGACCTCGTGCACCTTCAGAAACGGCGCGCCCGCATTCAGACGGTCGAGCCGCACATGGTCCGGATCGAGGCTCAGTTCTTCGTCGTAGGGCTCCCCGAACAGCGTCGACCGGCGGACCCGCGCCCCCGCCGACCAGATCACCTCGACGGTCCGGGCGTCAGTATCGGCTGAGTTTGGCGCAAGCTCCGCCGACCGGCGCAGGGCCGGTAGTTCGATCATGGTGTCCATGTGGGTCAGTCCTGTTGGTCGGGGTCGGCCTGCGCCACGCCCGTTTCGGGATCGTCAGCCGGATCGCTCCCCAGTTCATTAGCTGGGTCGTTGCCCAGATCGCTGGTCTGCGCGCTGCCGGTCTTGGTGACGCGGCGCGGGTCGCTGTCGAGCACGAGACCGAGGGCATCGAGCTTGGCATTGGTAGCGGCGATTTCGGCCAGCACGGCGTCCGGGTTGCGGCCCTGTTTCGCGATCACCTCGGCCAGCGTCATGGTGCCCGAGCGGATCGAGAGCAGGTTGGCCATCGCGTCCTTCTGCGGATCGACCGCCTCGAACTTCGGCGGCGACCATTCGACCGGCACGTCCGGCGTCGGGATCTGCCCCGCCGCCCACGCGGCCTCAGTGAACCAGCGCCAGCTAGGGGCGCAGAACATCGGAATGAAAAGCTGCCACTGCACGGCGTCGATCTGGCGGCGGAACTCGACGAGGCCCGCCCGGATCGAAGAATAATTCACCTGACTGAGGTCGCCGGTCAGCAGCTCGTAGGGCACCCGGAACCCGGCCGAGATCGTGTGCAGGCTGGCCCGCTTGTATTCGCCATAGCCGCCGGTGGCCGACGGCTGGTTGAACCGGATGTCCTTACCGCCCCGCGCATAGGCGATCAGCCCCGGCTCGAACTGCTCGACCCGGTTGCCGTCGGCGTCGACCACGGAGGGCGCGATACCCTGCTGCGCCTCATCATCTCCAAAGACGATGGCGGTGACGCAAGCCTCGGTCTTCTTGCGGACCAGTTCGGCCACCTCGTAGTCGTCGAGATCGCGCAAGCTGCGGATGACTGGCGCGCCCCAGGGAACGCCGCGTGCCTGCGTGCGCTGTTTCTCATAAACATGGGCGATCTCAGTCGCCGGGATTGGGCGGCTCTGCAGGCCGTTCTGAAATGCGCCATAAGCGTCACCGGGGTGTTCGGCGTGTAGCCAATAGGCCCGGCGCTTGCCGACCGGGTCGAACTCGACCCCCTGGACGAGGCGACCAGCACCGACCGCGCCAGACTTCGTGGCATCCAGAAAGTCGGCCTCCAGCACCTGCACTTGCAGGGGAACAGGCAGGTCGTCGCTCGCGCGCCGCAGACGTCGGCGCACCAGAACCTCACCTGCCTCGACCATCTCGCGGCAGATCAGGGTTTGCAGCCCATAGAAGTCGAGTTGGCCGTCGGCATCGGCGGCGTCCGACCACCGTGCAAAGAGCGCATCGACCTTTCGGTCCAGCTTGTCGTTCCCGCTCGCCGCCCGCGGCATGATGCCCGCGCCGACAATGTTGTTCACCAGCACCGCCACGGCCTTCGCCGCATGCGGATTGTTCCGCACCAGATCGCGCATCCGATCGCGCAGAAGCGCCCCGGCCACGGCAACCTCGGTGTCAGCCGAGGTACCAGGCGCACGCCAACCATCGGTCCGTCGCCCTTTCGCGGCGCCGTCATAACCCCGCGTCAGGGTCTCAAACGCCTGCCGCGCCAGCAAACGACGGGCTGCCGTGCGCGGTGCCACCGAGGCAATCGCATGATCAAACCAGTTGGCCGACATCAGCGATCCCCACGCGAGAAACTCGCGAGCCCGGCGATCGGTAATGGCCGTGTCGTTCCGGCGATGGCCCGCTCGATGGTTCGGATTCGCGCCAGTAGATCCTCGGCCGATCCATAGTCGACGGATTTCCCATCATAGCTGACCCGGGTCGTCCCGCTAGCATAGGCCCGGCGCAGCGCCGAAAGCTCGGTTTCCGTCCAATCTGTCATCAAAACCATCCTCCACGCCGTCCGAGCCAGTCGGAGCGGCGTTTCCCCTGCGACGTCTGCGTTTGCCTGTTGATCTGCCCCGCGGAATCCGCAGAGGCGTCAGCGACCCCAAGCTGATCCTCGAGGTCACGCCATTTTTCGTCGGTCCAACGATCCGCGCCCGCGATCCAGGCAGCGGCTCGCGCATAGACGCGGCAGTCCAGCGCCTCGTTGCGTTCACGCAGCTTCTGCCATTCCAGCCGGGCAAAGCCGCGCTTCGTACGCACGGTGACCAGCTGCTCGGCCACGAACTGCTTCAGCCATTCGTTTTCGACCCTATGCGGCAAATGCACCGTGCCGGGTGAGAACGCCGCACCATTGGCCATGTCCTCCTCGGTCGGTCGTTCCAGCCGCAGGAAGCGATAGGTCTCGGCCTTGAAGGTCGACACCGCCACGGTCCAGAGCCGGGCCCCGCGGCGCAGACGTTTGCCGCCCTCGGTCGCGTCCACATAAGTCGGCCCCGACACCGGGCTTGCCCGGTTGAACCCTTCCACGCCCTTTACTGGCGATACCTGTGCGAACCCTTGAGCCCGCGACCAACCGTAAACCGCCGGGGCCTCGTAGCCGGTATCGATAGCAAGCCGCGCGATCTTCAAATGCGCGCCGCGCTCGTGCGGCCACGTTCGACCGAGCAGGTCGGTCAACTCGCCCCAAGCCTCATGCCGGTCGGGCCCGCCCTCGATCACGATGTGATCGACGAGCCAGCTTTCCAGCCCTCGTCCCCAGGCCCAGACATCGACCTCGATCCGGTCCTTCTGCACGTCGGCCCCGGCCGTCAGGAACAACCCGCCCGCCGGGACAATGCCCGGTTTCCAACGTTCTCGCTGGTCGTAGAGCCGCTGCCAGTCAGGGGCTTCGCCGGTCTCGACCCATGTCTCGCCGAGGATCGTGTTCCGGAACGCCTTGATCGCCTCGTCCGACCCCTGCGCCGCATCCCACGCCCGCACGATCCGCTCCCAGCTGAGCCAGCCGATGGGCGAATAGAGCGCCGAGAGGTGGTACCCAACCGTATTGGGATCAGACGCCGTGGCGGTCGCCCGCCATTCGCCCGCTTCCAGCATGGCCGTCTTGTGGTGTTCCGCGATGGGCGTGTCGCAGCCCTCGCAGTGATATTCCGCTGACTCTGGCTGTCCCTTCTCCCAGCGCAGACGGTCGAACTTCAGCCACTGCATCGCGCCGCAATGCGGACATGGCACGAAGAACCGACGCTGATCGGAAGCTTCAAACTCCCGCTCGATCCGGCTCAGCCCCCGGATCGTCGGCGTCGAGACGAGGAAGACCTTTCGCCGATGCGCGAAGGTCAGCGACCGCGCTTCGGCCAGCGTCACCGGGTCGCCTTCCTCGTCGGCCGAGGCCGGATAGGCATCGACCTCGTCCAGAAAGATGTAGCGCGCCGGGGTGGAGCGCAGCCCGACCGCCGAGTTCGCGCCGGTCATGATCAGGATGCCACCGGCGAATTCCTTCGACAGCATGGTGTTGCCCGCATCGCGCGACCGGGCCGGTTTGACCCGTTCGCGTAGTTCAGGGCTTTCGTCGATCAGCGGGTCGATCCGCTGCCGCGAATTCCGTTTCGCCAGTTCCACGGTCGGCTGGACCGCCAGCATCGGCCCCGGCGCCTGGTGGATCGCGAAGCCGATCCAGTTGTTGCCTGCCTCGGTCGCGCCGACCTGCGCGGCCTTCATGAACACGATCCGCTGCGTGGGATCGCCGGGCGACAGCCGATCCATGATCTCGCCCATGTAGGGCGTCCTCGCCGTGCGATACCGGCCCGGTTCGGCCGATGCGCGGCCGGACAGCATCCGGTGCCGATCGGCCCATTCGGACACGGTCAGATCCGGATCCGGCGCGAGGCCCGCGCCCCAGGCGCGCAAGATTTCCACCGCACCGTCGAAGTCGTCTTCACCGGAGATCGGGTTTGACCTCGGCAAGATCGTCGAGTTGGGCACGGACATGTTTCTCCAGAACCTTCTGCATTGCTGCTGGCTCGACGCCCAGATCGGCCGCCATCAGCGCCGCCGCTCGCGACGGCCAGTTGACCCAGACGTCGCGCTCCTGCCGCGCCAGCCGAAACACCAGCGACAGCGCGCGGGCCCGGTCGATCAACTCGCCCTTCAGTTTTTGCAGTCGCAGGCGGCGCTCTTGTGCCTTGAGCACTTCATTGGCCGTCTTGGCCTGCAGGAAGGTCGTGCCGCCGCCCACCGGCGGTGCGGCCAGTCCCTGTTCGCGCAGGGTTTCGCCCACGGCAGAGACCGCAGCTTCCGAGACGGGTTTGAGCCTCGCCGTCGGCGCTTTGCGGGTTTTCGACGGGTCGGTCGCCTGCGCACGCAGCGCATCACTGGCCTCCGCGTCGATGCTGCCGTCGCTGTGCAGAACCAGCCGTCCCGTGGTCTTGGCCTTCTGCACCGCCCCGCGTGAGAGGCCGATGCGGGCGGCGTATTGGCGCTCGCTCAGGCCCTCCATGACGAACTCCGATTATCATTCAAAATCATGAGCTTATGTAGTTGATAAGCCTCCGCACCAGAGCGAGCGTGGTCTCACGAAAACGATGCAACTCACCTCGGAGCCGCCAAGATGACCCGCCTGAACCCCCAGACAACGCCCCGCCACCAACTGCGCGCCGAGAAGGCTGCGCGGAACAAGGAAGCAGCGCTCAACGCCTTCATCGGCAAGAAGGCCGAGATCGACGAGGCGCTGGCCCGACTTCAAAGCCTCAGCGACGACCACTTCAACTGCCACCCCGACGAGGTGAATTGGGCGATGGTCGGTGCCCTCGAACACTACGCCAGCCTCCTGAAGCGCATCACCGACAGCGCCTTCGGCGAAGGCGAACACGCGGAGTGAGCCCGATGAACAGCACCCTTGCAGAGCGTTACAACCTCGAGGCCAACCGCCTGATGCCGCACATGGCAGGCGACCTTCAGGTCGACCCAACCATCAACACCGCGAGCGAGATCGACGAGATCGTGTTTCGCCGCAGCGAATATCTCGGCGGCATGGCGGCCGTCCTGCTCGCCCTGATCGCGCGCGACAACTGAGCCATCGCGCGTCGGTCCCGGCCCGCCCAAGCGGCGGGCTCGCCTCGGTAGAAGCCACGCATTCCGCGCGGCTCAAAACCCGGAGGCAAACATGACCAAACTCACCGACACCCAAGCCATCATTCTCAGCGCCGCAGCCCAACGTGGCGGCCATATCGCCTTGCCGCTACCCGACAGCCTGCGCGGCGGGGCCGCCGCAAAAGTGGTCGGCGCGATGCTTGCAAAAGGCTTCCTCGAAGAGGTCGATGCCAACATGCGCAAAGGCGAGCCCGTCTGGCGCGAGACCGGCGACGGTCACGGCGTCACGCTGGTCGCCACCGACACAGGCCTCGCCGCAATCGGCATTGAGCCTAACAGCGCGGAGACCACTCCGACTGAGGACTCCGCACCCAAGATGCGCGCACCGCGCGAGGGTACGAAGCAGGCCAAGCTGATCGCCATGCTGCGCGCCGAGAGTGGCGCGACCATCGAGGAAATCGTAGCGGTACTCGATTGGCAAGCTCACACTGCGAGAGGGGCAATGTCCGGCGCGCTGAAAAAGAAGCTCGGCCTGACGATCACCTCGGAAAAGGTTGACGGACGAGGCCGCGTCTACGCTATCCGCGACTGACGCACACGGTCCAACACACAGATGACCGCCGTCCCATAGGGGCGGCGGTTTCTCACTTGGCGTATCGCATTCGGATGGCTTCGAAAAATCGCCGAAGGGCGAAGGACCGCGATATCGATACCACGGTGAAGATCGCGCCCATTTTCAGGTTCTGCGCCAGTGTCGTGTGCAGCCCGAACACCGGGAAGATCAGGATCTGGGTGGCGACCGCGACGCCGTAGCCGACGGCAACGTTGGCGACGGACTCGATCAGCGACATGAGC
>Ga0316205_10003648_pt1 | contig 14296 bp, 17 predicted proteins | sample 3monthpyrite_MG_FD_204941 | JGI IMG/M metagenome (GOLD analysis project Ga0316205, IMG submission 204941) | Microbial mat bacterial communities from mineral coupon in-situ incubated in ocean water Damariscotta River, Maine, United States -... | ecosystem: Environmental > Aquatic > Marine >... | reverse complement strand
CGTGGGGCGACGCGTCAGTTCGGCCCTTGGTCCACTCAAGCTGCGCGACATCAAGGGCGGGCGCAAAGCGCGCGTGGCCCTGATCCGCGAAACGCTGGACGGAATGCGCAGCGAACTGGGACCACATAACAATCGGCTGTTTCTTGTCGGCGGATCGTGGCGCGCCATTGCCAAGATCGACATGCACCGACGTGGCTATCCATTGCATGTGCTGCATGAGTACCGGATGACCGCCAAGGCTGTCCGCGACACTGCCAAATTCATCGCCAAATCCAACCTTGAGGACTTGCGCGCGGCAGTCGGTGTTTCAAACGCGCGGATGATCCTTGTGCCCCACGCGATCGAAGTGCTCCGCGAGGTGGTCAAAGCCTTCAAACCCCATGATATCGCGGTGTCCAGCTATGGGATACGCGAAGGCCTGCTGTACGAACAGATGCCCCAACGCCTGCGTGATCGCGATCCCCTGATCGAATCCTGCCGCTTTGCCGAAGCCAAGGATGCCCGCGTGCCCGGCTTTGGGAAACTGGTGTTCAACTATATTCAGCCGATCTTTAAATCCATCAAACCCGAACGCCGCCGTCTCGTCAAAGCTGCCTGCCTGTTGCACGATGTTAGCTGGCGCGCGCATCCCGATTACCGCGCCGAGGTGTGTTTTGATAATGCCACCCGTGCCAATCTGGGTGGGCTGAAGCATTCTGAACGGGTGTTTTTAGGGCTCGCCCTGTTGCATCGCTACTCAAACCGCCGTGACGGAACGCCGTTTGAAGAGTTGTACGATCTACTGCCACCCGCCGATCAAAATCTGGCAGAGGTGTTGGGCAAAGCCATGCGCTTTGCTGCGGTGATGTGGCTGAGCGAGGAGACCGACCCGGGCGAATTACGCTGGTTCCCAAAGAAAAAGCTGCTGGAACTGCGCCTGTCACCCCACGGCGTATCCATGTTTGGCGAAGTGGCCGAGGCACGGTTTCAGTCTCTTGCCAGTTCCCTTGGGTCCGAAACCCAGATCAAACGGCTGAAGGCCTAGTTAAATCTCGATCTCGCCCTCGGGTGTGTCTTCCAAAATCTCCTGGGGCGTTTTCTTGCGCAGGATGATGTCCCCGTTGGGCAGGATTTCCGGCGGGTGATAGGTGCTCAGATCGCCAATCTGGCCCATCAACTCGGCAAAGGCCGGACCCATTTCCTGCATGAAGCCTCGAAGCGCTGGTTGAATATCCTCGGCCATGCCCTGCAAGTCGTCCAGCGTGGGTTCCATTTCGCGCATGATACCTTCCAAAAACATCTGCGCGCCGCGTTCCATCAGGGAAAAGCCACCCTCGTCCTCGGTCTCCTGCGCGTGCAGAGGCAAGGCCGTCAGCGCCAGAACAGCGCCATATGTCGCAATCCGTTTCATACCCAATAGATAAGGCGCATTTTCATGAATGTAAGATCATAGATCAAGATCAAGCAGCACCGGGAAGTGATCAGAGGCGGCAATCAGCGCATTGCACAGCTCGGGCAGTTTCCAGCAACCCGGGTCATCAAAGGGGTGCATGATGCGCCAGCTTGGGTTCTTATCCCGCAGATCGGGCGAGATCATGATGTAATCCAGCAATGCCTGCATGTACCGTTTTTCATGGCTCAGATAGAACCGCGCGGTGGTGTTGATCGCGCCGATCTTGCGGGTCAGGGCCCGCCGCGCATGCGGATCATAAAGCGGGATCGCACCTTCCTGACGCTCGCCCATGATGATCTCGACCGAAGAGCGGCCAAAGAGGTGTTCATATTCGTCCAGCCCCGGCCCGTCATTAAGATCGCCCAACAGGATCAACGTTTCTCCAGCGTTCAGATGTCCATCAATCCGCTGGCGCAGCCACACGGCCTGCGCCTGTTGCTTGCGCCGGTTGGCAATGGCCATGCGCATGATCGCATCCCGACCCTTCGCCCCGTGCGGTGCCTTCGATTTCAGATGCGTCCCGATCAGGCGCATCACCGCGCCCGAAGCGGTGGTCAGCTCTACTTCCAGCGGCGGCTTGGAAAACACCACGCGATCCTCGGTCGCGTCGATATCAAGATCAATGCGAAACACGCCGTCAAAACGCGGTGCATCGCTTGAACCCTTCTTACCCGTCTCCTGCCCCAAGGGATCGTGCCGTGCGCTCATCTGATCCGGGTCATAGAGCAAGGCAATTTCCTGCTGTGTCTCGCTTTCAAAGCCGATCAGCGCCTTGCGTGTGCGCAGCCCCATAACCTCGGCAAACCTCTCCAGCGCAGGCACGGTCGCACGGCGGCTGTTCTGATCAGGGGCTTCGATAATCATTACCGCATCGGCATCCATCGCGGTAAACACAATACCAAGCGCAGCCAACTGATCGGCCCGTGTTACATCATAGCGCGCCGACCATTCGCCATCATCCAGCAGGTTTCCTTCATCATCGAACAGGGCATTGAACCATTCGACATTATAGGTGGCGATGCGCATTGCTCAGGTGCCCCCGTTGATCTGTTCCCAGGCGCGGTTGATGTCGACCATTCTTTTCTCGGCCATCTTTATCGCCTCTTCTGGCACACCGCGCGCGATCATGCGATCAGGGTGCGCCTCGCGCACCAAGCCACGCCAAACGGCTCTGATGTCGTCCCGTGACATATCCGGAGTGACGCCAAGAACGGTATAGGGATCCGGTTTGGCATCGGGCACAAACCGGCTACGAAGACTTTGAAAATCCGTCGCAGGCAGCTCAAAAATCTCGCCCACCCTCTCCAGAAACGCATCCTCGTTGGGATGATACACACCATCCGCCATCGCAATGTGGAACAGCCCTTCCATCAGGTCGGACAACACCGTGGTCTCATCGCCAAACATCCGCTTGATGCGCGCCGCATAATCCTCGAAACCCGCCACATCCTGACGCGCCAGGTTGAACACGCGCGCCGCACCTGCCTCGTCATCCTGCGCGATCTGGAACACCTCGCGAAAGGCCGTCACCTCGTCGCGCGTTACCAGACCATCAGCCTTGGCCATCTTTGCGGACAGCGCAATCACCGCAATGGTAAACGCAACGGACCGCTCAGGCGGGCTGCGCAAACGATCAAAAACCGCGCTCAGCCCTTCGCCCGAGGTCAGCGCGCTCAGCGCATCGGATATGCGGGTCCAAATCGACATGTGGCGTATCTTAAAGGGTTTCCAAGGGGTTGTCAGCGCGGCCTTATAGACGCTTTTGCAACAAGATTAGGTCCATCCAGCGATCAAACTTGCGGCCCAATTCGGGCATCACGGCCACCTGCGCATAACCGATGGCCTTGTAAAAGGCGATAGCATCGCGATTTTCTCCGCTCACCCCGGCGATCAGCGTATGAATACGCGCCTGCCGCGCGTGATCCTCAATCGCACCAACCAATATGCGTCCAATGCCCTGACCCTTTGTGGTCTCATCCAACATCACTGTATGCTCGGCTGTATGAGCATAGCCCGGGCCGCTGCGAAATTGAAAATAGGTTGTGAATCCAACAACTTGCCCTGCCATCTCGGCCACAAGAAACGCCCTGCCCTCGGCCTGCCGGGTAACGATATCCTCTGCCAAACCATCAACAGTTTTCTCGATCGTGGTAAACGTATTGGCCGTGTGGCAAATGTTGTGGTTCCAAATTTCAGCGACGACAGGTGCATCCCCGATCCGCGCCGTGCGAATGATCACCGCAGCACCTTTGACCCTGACGGTGTGTCAAAATGGGCGATGATCCCTGCCGAACCCACCTCGTAGACCACGCGCGGATCATCCAGATACGCCGCAAGATCGGTATTCAACTGGCTGGCATCAGGATGACGGATCACCAGCCGTGTCAATCGACAGCCCGATGCGGGCAAAACCTCGGGAGGGGTCGGGCTGCTCTGCCATTGCATCAGCGCTGGAAAGCAATTGTCATACGGAAGTTGCCCGTTTGGCGGCACGGCCATCGTCCATCGCACAATGCCGCGCGACAGGGCCACCGGCGTACCCGCCTGGGGCAGATCCGCTACGGTCGCGACAACATCATCGCTGCGACAAATCCAGTTGCCTATCCTTGGGGTGCCACTGAACCGATCCAGATCGAACCACCTTGGGTAGTCAGGTTTCGGGGCATCGGGATCAACCGCAATCACTTCAAGATAAAGCCCGTCCTCCTGCCCTAAAAGCATGTTGTGGGTACCGTAATGGCCATGCTGCCCACCCGGTTGCAGGTCGACGCCCAGCGCGGATTCGACATAGGCGCGGCCCTCTTCCAGTGTTTCGGCCGCAATGGCGATATGATCAAGCTTTAACATATGTGCATTCTACTCAACTGAACCCTGCGGCCAGCCGCGACAAACCCCAGATCGCCACCAAGACGGTCGGGTAAAACGTCGCCGCAAACCCGAAAGCCCGCAGCGGTGGTGAGATATGATACCCCACCCAGAACGCCAGCCGCGCCACAACAAATCCCAGCCCCAGGCAGACAATCACCCCCGGTCCCGCCCCGGTCAGCAAAACCGCCGCCGCAGGCCAGATACACAAGGCCAGCACCAGTTGCTCGCCCGTGTTGCGTAATACGCGCTGATCGATCTCGGCTGCGCCGCTCAACGCCTCACCATCAATGATCTCATCGTCAAAGAACCGTCGTTGCGCCAGGCACCCGATCATGGCCATCATCACAAGGCCCGGAGCCAGAAAGGCCGTCATGATTGTCGGAAACAGGGTCATTACTGACAATTGCACATAAGCGGACGCGCCCCACAGCAACACCACGGACCAGATTAGCCCGGCGACCATGCCCAATAAGATCTTTTGCCTTTGGCCCATACGCCCCACTTTTGCAGTGATGAAATCCTGATTGCCGGACTGTCGGACTTTCCAATCGGGAAATCAACGGGGGTGGCGCGGGTTTGCAATCACGATACAGGTATTTCTGCCTTGACGGGCGCACGCCTCTGGCTTAGTCCACAGCCCGATGGCGCGGTAGCTCAGTTGGTTAGAGCGAACGACTCATAATCGTTAGGTCGGGAGTTCAAGTCTCCCCCACGCCACCATCACTCTCTCAATTTCCGGCCCCGAACACCCGCCCGGGACCGTTTAATGCTCGGTTTATACCCGCGCTTCGCGGATCAAACGCAAGATATCCTGCGCTGCTTCGGGAATATTCGTTCCGGGCCCAAAAATCGCCTTCACCCCGGCTTTCTTCAAGAAATCATAATCTTGCTGCGGGATCACCCCGCCGCAAATGACAATAATATCACCTGCATCCTTGTTGCGCAGTGCCTCGATCAGCTTGGGGGCCAGAGTTTTGTGCCCAGCGGCCTGGCTTGAGATGCCGACCACGTGCACATCATTGTCCACTGCATCCTGAGCCGCCTCTTCCGGTGTCTGGAACAGCGGGCCAACATCCACGTCGAACCCGATATCGGCAAAGGCGGTCGCGATGACCTTGGCACCGCGATCATGTCCGTCCTGGCCCATCTTAACCACCAGCATCCGCGGGCGACGCCCTTCTTCCTCGGCAAACGAGTCGATTGACTTCTGGATGGCCGCAAACCCCTCGTCGCCCTCGTAGGCCGCGCCATAGACACCTGCCAGAGTTTTGACCTCGGCGCGGTGACGTCCAAATACTTTTTCCATGCTCATACTGATCTCTCCCACCGAAGCACGCGCGCGGGCTGCTTCAACCGCTGCTTCCAAAAGATTGCCGCCCTCACTGGCGCGACGCGTCAATTCATCCAGGGCCGCCTGACAGGCCGCCTCGTCCCGGGTGGCTCGAATTTTCTCCAGCCGGGCAACCTGTGCTTCGCGCACCTGATCATTGTCGATTTCAAGGATATCAATCGGGTCTTCGTGGTCTTTGCGATATTTGTTGACGCCAACGACCACCTCGTCGCCCTTGTCGATCATCGCCTGACGGCGCGCCGCGCTTTCCTCGATCCGCAGCTTGGGCATCCCACTGGCCACTGCCTTGGTCATGCCGCCCATCTCATCGACTTCCTCGATGATCTTCCACGCGGCTTCGGCCAGTTCATTGGTCAGGCTTTCGACGTAGTAGCTGCCTGCCAACGGATCAACGACATTGGTCACGCCGGTTTCTTCCTGCAAAATCAATTGGGTATTGCGTGCAATACGGGCACTGAAATCAGTGGGCAACGCAATCGCCTCGTCCAACGCATTGGTGTGCAGGGATTGCGTGCCGCCCAGAACCGCACTCATCGCCTCATAGGCTGTCCGGATCACGTTGTTATAGGGATCCTGTTCCTGCAGGCTGACCCCGCTGGTCTGACAATGGGTGCGCAGCATTTTTGATTTCGCGCTCTTCGCCCCAAGATCATCCATGACCTTGTGCCACAAAAGCCGCGCCGCGCGCAGCTTGGCCGCTTCCATGAAAAAGTTCATTCCGATAGCAAAGAAAAAGCTAAGCCGCGGTGCAAACACATCAACATCCATGCCCCGCGCCATGGCGGTTTTCACGTATTCCTTGCCGTCCGCAATGGTGAAGGCCAGTTCCTGCACGAGGTTCGCACCGGCCTCTTGCATGTGATAGCCCGAGATCGAAATCGAGTTGAATTTCGGCATCTCGTTCGAGGTGTATTCAATGATATCCGCGATGATCCGCATGCTGGGTTCGGGCGGATAAACATAGGTGTTGCGCACCATGAATTCCTTGAGAATATCGTTCTGAATGGTACCCGACAGAACCGATCTGTCATGGCCCTGCTCTTCCCCGGCGACGATGAAACTGGCCAGGATCGGGATCACGGCCCCATTCATTGTCATCGACACGCTGACCTTATCCAACGGGATGCCGTCGAACAGGATTTTCATATCTTCAATGGAATCGATGGCCACACCGGCCTTGCCCACATCGCCCACCACGCGCGGGTGGTCGCTGTCATAGCCCCGGTGCGTGGCCAGATCGAACGCAACAGAAACGCCTTGTTGACCGGCGGCCAGATTGCGGCGGTAAAAAGCGTTGGATTCTTCGGCTGTGGAGTATCCGGCATATTGACGAATGGTCCAGGGCCGCCCCGCATACATGGTCGCCTTGACGCCGCGCGTAAACGGCACCGCGCCCGGGATTGTGCCCAGATGCGACAAATCTTTCGTGTCGTCCTCTGTATAAACCGGCTGAACCTCGATCCCTTCAAGGGTGTTCCAGGTCAGATCCTCAAGCGGGCGCCCCCGCAGCTCTTTCTCGGCGATGTCACGCCATGCGTCTTTCTTCGATCCCATAAGGTTGTCCTCTTGTGGTCTGGGACGATAGCGGGGTTTTCCCCGTCTTATCGATCCCGGTTTCCTCTATCAGGGTGGCCAGCCCATCGGCCCCGGCGCGCAGCCAGAACAGATCATCGGCATAGACCTCCCGCAAAGCCATGTATTGGGCGGGGTCAAACGGGGTCCAACGCCCCTCTCCCTCGGGCAGCAGTTTGACGGGGTCCAGCCCGCGGTCGCGCAATGCCTGACGCAACTGCGCCAGCGACGGCGCGCGGTTCAGCCATTCACGTGCATAGTTCATCGGCGGTGTGGCAAGCCCGGTCATCAGGGTCAGCTTCTTCTCGGGCACACCACCCCACGTTTCATAGGGCAAAATCAGAAGCCGGGCGTCAGGCAAAGCGCAGGCCAAATCCGTGATCACATCCCGCCAGTGTCGATTGCTGGTCACCAGCCGGTCAAGATCGTCGGTTGTGAGCACCTTGTGGCCACGGCCCACCGAAAATGCCGCAACCGATGACCAAAAACTGTCCTGGCTGCGAATAGACAGCACAACGCGCGTGATACGGCCATCGAAGGCGGCACCATATCGCGCCATGCGTTGTCCGATATCACCATAAAGGCGGCTATCGCGCAGATTACGGCGCGGTGCCCCAATCATGTTTTCGTCACTTACAATCAGGTGGCGCAGGCCCTTGGCCTCGGCCTGCCTGAGGTTCAACGCGATCCGCCCGCGCGCGCGGCGCAATTGCACGCTCGGTGTGGCGGTCGATCCCGGCAGAGCAATCACACCGCGCAACAGCCCATCGCGTGTGTGCCGTGGGCACCATGCACCGATCTGATGCTTGCGTAGTTCGCGCCGGTTTTCGCACAGATAGTGCTGAAACACGGTCGAGGCCGTGCGATGCGCCCCCAAATGCAATATGATATCCATCGGTTCTCGTGCCTTTCCGTGACGAGTCGTCACATGAAGCGGGTTTCGGATCGTATCGTTCATGCTACGCCCCCGAAACTATCGAACCGATTAATGTTAAGATTTTCGCGGTCGGCCTTGGGTTCCCTCTTCGCTTTGGTCGCGGCACGCCCTATATCCTGATCGACAGGAGAAACTATGAAACCACTACTGACGCTTGTTTTCCTAAGTATTTTGCCGGGCGCGCTGTTGGCGCAGACCGCAGATGACACCACCGCACCGATGGTTGAAGAGGTGATTCTGGGCGACGGTGTCGAAAATTTGAATGAATTTGTCTGGGTAAAACGGCCTATAATTGTCTTTGCTGACAGCCCGGCCGACCCACGGTATATCCAACAAATGGAGTTTCTCAACGCCCAGATCGACGAACTGGCCGAGCGGGATGTGGTGGTTCTGACCGACACCGACCCATCCGCCAAGTCGGCCCTGCGCGACAAGCTGCATCCTCGCGGTTTCATGATGGTTTTGATCGGCAAGGATGGCACAATATACTTGCGCAAACCGCTGCCCTGGGACGTGCGCGAAATCTCTCGTACCATCGACAAAATGCCAATGCGCAAGCAGGAAATCCGCGATCGGCGCGGTGACAGCTGAGCCAGCGCAAAGGTCATCATGCGCCACCTCCCATGGTCACAACCAGAATCCCGCGACGGCGATCCATCAAGATCAAAGCACCGAGTTGGTGATCATAGGCCAATAGCCCGCCGGGATCACCCAACGCATAGCTAAAGGCACTTTCAGTCGTTGCATCCATACAATCCCGCGCGTCGATACCCGCACGGCGCATTTTCGATCCCAGATCGTGATTGGCATTCACCATATTGATCAGGGATTGATTGGGAGGCACCCCCGATTGTTCAAGCGCAACCGCCCCACGATCCAGCAAGACACTGACAGCGCGCGGTGCATTGCGCACAACCGGCAGGGCCGAGGCCACCTGCGTATCAACAAGGCGAAAACTGCCAGCGGCACAGCGCCATTTAGCGTCAAAACTCATCGTCTGACCCAAGGCAAACCACTGCCCCAGATGGGCGCGCATCGCCGTCTCATCCGTGCGTGTACAACCGCCCACGGCCATAAGCCCGCTCAGCGCCAGAGCCGGGGCAGCCCCACGGCGCAGTTTCGATATGTCACGCAGCTGAAAAATCACACTCTCCTGATTACAACTCAGATACATCTTTGGGCATAGACGTGATCGCGTCCCGCCGTAGGCAGGCCAGAAAACCAGACACAAACACCAACAAAACAATGCCCATAACGGCCTCGAGAAAGCTCACATAGCCCCGCCACACCAACTCGGTCGCACCGAACAGCAGCACCATCAGCAGTACGGGCACAACCACCCAGAACCGCAATTTCAGCGCCCGCCCCGAGATCACACCGTAGATCAGCGAGAACACACACAGCCCCGCCAGTACAGGTAACAACATGCTTGGCGCCAGACTGTCGGTGACGCCTTCAAAGAACGCGCTGACCCGCAAGGACATGAACATCCAGATTGTCACGAGCGCCGCGATGAACGCCACCGTATAGACCATGCCGACCATCCAGATGCGCATGGTTATTCAAACTCCATAATCACGTCATCCACTGCCAGGCTATCGCCCGGACCGGCATTGATTTTGGTCACGGTCGCTTTCTTCTCGGCACGCAGTATATTCTCCATCTTCATGGCCTCGATTGTGCACAACGCCTGACCTTCCTGTACCTCGTCCCCCACGGCCACATCGACTTTTACGATCAGACCCGGCATCGGGCACAGCAGCATCCTGGATGTATCAGGTGGGAGTTTCTCGGGCATTAACGCGGCCAATTCAGCCTGACGTGGCGTGCGCACATGCACTTTGATATCCGCACCACGGCTGCGAATGCGGAAGCCCCCGCTGACCTTGCCCACCTTCAGAACCAATGGGCTGCCATCAACATCGAGTAGCGCCAGTTGATCGCCGGGCGTCCAGTCGCTGGCCACGCGCATGGCGCTGCCATCTTCAAATGTCACGGTCGATCCATCACGATCTGCCGCAATGGAAACGGCAAATTCCTGCCCCGGCAGGCTGACCACCCAATCATCACCCACATGACGTTCGTGGTTGTCCATGCGGCCCGAAACGCGGGTGCGCCGGATTTCGGCCACCCGGTGCATCGCCGCACAACTGGCCGCGATCCGCCGCAAGGCATCCTCCTGCAGTGTTACGCCTTCAAACCCGTCAGGATATTCTTCGGCAATAAAGGCCGTGGTCATGTCGCCCGAGATGAATTTTGGATGATCCATCACCGCGCTCAGGAACGGCAGGTTATGGCCAATCCCTTCCATTTCAAAACTGTCCAGCGCCACGCGCATCGCCTCGATCGACTGCAAGCGATCCGGGGCCCATGTGCACAGTTTGGCGATCATCGGGTCGTAATACATGCTGATCTCGCCGCCCTCATAGACGCCGGTGTCGTTGCGCACGGCCGTTTCACCTTCGCCAGCCTCATCCTGCCACTTGCCGTTGGTCAGCAATGGCCCTGCCGCCACCTCGGCGGGCGGGCGATAACGGCTCAGACGGCCAATCGACGGCAGGAAGTTACGATATGGGTCTTCGGCGTATACCCGGCTTTCCATGGCCCAGCCGGTTAGTTTGATATCGTCCTGGGTCAGCGATAATTTCTCACCCGCCGCCACGCGGATCATATGCTCGACCAGATCGACACCAGTGATCAACTCGGACACCGGATGTTCCACCTGCAGACGGGTGTTCATCTCCAGGAAGTAGAAGTTGCGGTCGCCATCGACGATGAATTCCACCGTCCCGGCGCTGGCATAGCCAACCGCATGGGCCAATGCGAGAGATTGCTCGCCCATCGCTTTACGGGTGGCTTCATCAAGGAACGGGCTCGGCGCTTCTTCGACAACCTTCTGGTTGCGACGCTGGATGCTGCATTCCCGCTCGCCCAGATAAACGCCGTTGCCATGCGAGTCGCACAACACCTGAATTTCAATATGGCGGGGTTGGGTGACAAATTTCTCGATGAACATGCGGTCATCGCCAAAACTGTTCGCCGCCTCGTTCTTGGAGGCCTGAAACCCTTCGCGGACTTCACTTTCGTCCCATGCAATACGCATGCCCTTACCGCCGCCCCCGGCTGACGCCTTGAGCATCACCGGATACCCGATCTGGCCCGAAATCTTGATCGCCTCGTCCGCGTCTTCAATCAATCCCATGTGGCCCGGTACGGTGTTGACCTCCGCATCCTGCGCAATCTTCTTCGATGTGATCTTGTCGCCCATGCTTTCGATGGCCCCGACAGGGGGCCCTATAAAGGCGACCCCCTCGGCCTCAAGCGCCTCGGCAAATTTTGGGTTCTCGGACAGGAACCCATAGCCGGGATGAACCGCCTCGGCGCCCGTCTGGCGGATCGCGTCCATCACCTTGTCGATCACAATATAGCTTTCGTTGGCGGGGGGCGGGCCGATATGCACCGCCTCATCGGCCATCTTCACATGCAGCGCATTACGGTCGGCATCGGAATAAATCGCCACCGTAGAGATGCCCATCTTGCGCGCGGTTTTGATAACCCGGCAGGCAATTTCGCCGCGGTTGGCAATCAGGATCTTCTTGAACATCTGTCGTCCCTTCTTTCAAGCATCTTAAAACGACAAAACGCAGGGCCCGTCATATGACAGGTCCTGCGCTTTTGTCAGCGTTTTCGGTGCGTTCCCCCGGGCGGCAGTGCCCGGAAACGCGGTTAATCTGTAATCGGAGTCAGCAAATACGGGTCGAAGGCCATGCGGCTCGACACGTCGGGGGCGCTGCACGCCCCCAATACTGCTAACAAGATTACTGCTCTTGCTATATTGCCCATAATCAGCGCCTCGTTCAGTGGACGCCCCCCATTGGGGTCTGTTTACACCCGTAGCCCGGCTAAGCCAATGGCAATGGAAACAACTTCTTCCCCCATGTGGCTTTGCTGCCGTTGCGTCAACAGCGGCCGGGGTTGGTCTGACAATACAACAGGTTGCCCGCTGCCCCGATGGCGGCACCGGCCACCAGGTTCCCGTCCAGTATCGCGGCTGTGCCCAGGCCCGCACCTGCGCCAAAGACCCCCTGCTCCAACGCGGTTTCGCCGCAGGCTGCAAGAGTGAAAAGGATCGGGGCTGTAAGAAGGATGCGTCGCATGGGGATTTACCTCTTGTGATGTGCTCGTCTTGCACAGCACATGACTCCACTGCGCGCCTCGCGTCAAAGCCTGACGGGCGTGCATAGCGATTTTGGGCGATCTCTCGCCGACTCCCCCAACCATCTGATATCGGGAAAAAAAAGGACGGCCTACGCGGGGTAGCGCAATGCCGTCCTTTAGGGGAAGGGTAACGGAATAGACTTGCAAACAGAGCCCCTAGGGGAAGGGCGTACACTACATCTGCAATCTTGCGCTGAACGTCTGTGCTGTCCATCGGCGCAGGCGGAGTGGCACCTCTTTCGGCTGTAATCCGCGTGTTTGTGCAACCTGTAGGCAAAAAAATGCCGTTTTGCAGCGCAGGATATGTGACCAACCCACGCATCAGACAAACGCCTCGGGAAAGGCCGCACGGGCGGCGGGCACATCCAGGATCAGCAAAGCGTCATAGCTGGCAGCGTCAAACGGGTCTTCTGCGGGCAGCACCTCGCGACCAAACAGCCAACTAATCCGACCGGCATCCAGGTTTCCACGCTCAAAGGGCTGATCGCCGAAACACTCCCACAAGGCGCGTACAAACCCCGCATCGGCGCGCTTGTCGGCCGGGCGGCGGTCGCGAAAGCGTTCCCGCATCGTGATCGGGGTCACCCCTTTGGGGTTGGCGCGGCGAATGGTGAATTGGAAATCCGTACCCGGCAAACGGCCCGGGAATCCACGATGCTTCAGCATGCTGCGCCCTCCGGAAAACAAGGGCGTGCGGGGGTCAGAACGGGCCCAAAGGCCCGCTCTGGATGCTTGGCAAGCGGTTTACTTGTACTTGCCTGTGTAGACGGGTTCGACCGAGATCGGTTCGGGCTCAACCACCACAAATTCTTCTTCTTGCTGGCCGCCACAGGCTGCCACCAGGGTAACAAGCCCGAGCGCCAAAACGCCTTTGATACTGTTCGACATAATTGTCTCCTGTCTCTCATGTTCGCAGGCAAAGCCGCGGCCGCAGCCCCGGTTCGCCCGTCTTGCGAGGGTAAGATTGCTTGGGTGCAATCGACGGCCACCATAGCCGAAACCGGCTCAGGTTTACATTCATTGCGCGGAATCGTGCCACCCTGTGACTCGAAAGCCTCAAACTGATCGCCGCCTAAGCTTTGGTGCGCAACATGTTGTGGTTGCATCAAAACATCTCCCAAATACAGGCCCCGTCCTTGACGCGATAAGCCTCAAAAACCTGGGTCACATCGGGGTCATATTGACCAAATTCCGATGGTTTATCCGCCAGTGAGATGATCACCTGGCCCGGCATTGGCCCGGTATTGGCCAGCTTGGGCAGGGCGTAATAGGTGCACAGATGCTGCAGATCCGCCATCAGCATATCGACGTCATCGGTCTTCTCAAACTTGGGCGCAACAAAGCGGAACCGATAGACCAACCCCTGCCCCGGTCGATCCCACAGCATCTCGTGAAACTCGGCCTCAAGGCCCGAGGGCAAGGCCACCACGCCCGCATCGTATGTGCGGGCCGACTTCACCTCTTCTTCGGGCAGCAAGAACAGCAGCGCGCCCCCGACCAACAGAACCAACAGCGGCCCGACTGCCAACCAAAGCCAGCGCCTCATGACGCCCACCTTTGCCAGCGGGCACGATTGGAGGGGTTTTCCAACACCTCGGCGATGCGTGCCTCGGCGGATTTTCGAGGGATCGCACCATTAACCTGACCACCCGCCGTCACCTCAAGCCCACCCGCGCAGTCGGCCACCCGCACGACCGGTGCAAACCCGCGCAGGTCCCGCAAAGCCCGCCACACATCCTGCCGCACCTGCTGCGCAATGCGCAGCCTGTCTCCTCCCGGAAGGTGTGTGGTGACGCCCAGATCAAACCGCACCGGCAGCGTGCGCGCCATCGTCAGCGCGTCGTCTTCACGAAGGATATGCCAGGTTTTTCGGGTCATCGTATATCGACCCTCGCGACATCGACGAGGCTCATTAACC
>Ga0316205_10003647_pt1 | contig 14301 bp, 13 predicted proteins | sample 3monthpyrite_MG_FD_204941 | JGI IMG/M metagenome (GOLD analysis project Ga0316205, IMG submission 204941) | Microbial mat bacterial communities from mineral coupon in-situ incubated in ocean water Damariscotta River, Maine, United States -... | ecosystem: Environmental > Aquatic > Marine >... | reverse complement strand
AGGTATTGCAACACGTTACGATAAAACAGACTCAAGTTTTAGCGCAAACTTAAACCTCGTTGCCGCTATCATTGCGGCAAGGTAAATGTCCACACGCCCTAGATGTGCTAGATTTAAAATTATGAATGATTCTCCTTCAGATAAATACGATTACGTACAGGAAGCTCATGAGCTCGATCTTCTGACAGGAGACTTGGCGAGCGCGTTCATTTATTGGAAATCGTTATGTGACGGCGATCAACTTCCAACCTGGCACCAGTTTGACCTTTTACAATTGCCAATCCGCCTCATTCCGTTGACCCATATATATGATGCTGTAAATAACGGTAGTGATTTTAGATGCAGGTTTTGGGGTACTGGAATTGCAGATATTGTTGGCGAAGAAATGTCGAACAGATTGATTACATCATGGAACCCTTCTCATGAGTTCACGGCGACAGTTATCGAACAAATGAGTGGTGTTGTGACATCCAGATTACCACGCACAACGACATCTTACTTGCAGAGCGTTTCGGGCCGTGAACTGTATCAAATTCTATTGCGGGTTCCACTTAATAATGATGCTGGTGAAACAGTGCATTGTGTAACGTTTACTGATTTTCCGCATGGCCATTTCCAAAGCCATAAAGAGTTTCAGAATATCAGGTAAATATCTACTAGTAGATAAAAGCCCTATTTTTCTCTTTTGCTGTTCATCTAAAAGCGCTATCGATTTGAACTCTTTGCTGGCAGGGTTTTAAATGGGAGTTCGGGTGTGAAACATGGTATCGACCGGTTGCTGGAAATCATGTCCAGGCTGCGCAATCCTGATGGCGGATGTCCGTGGGATGTTGAGCAGACATTTGCGACCATTGCGCCCCACACGATCGAAGAAGCTTATGAAGTTGCCGACGCCATTGAGCTTGATGACATGGCCGCTTTGAAAGATGAGCTTGGTGATTTGATGTTTCAGGTTATTTTTCATTCCCAGATTGCCAGTGAAAGCGGTGCTTTTGATTTCGGTGATATCGTCGATGGCATTTCGGAAAAGATGATCCGCCGCCATCCGCATGTCTTTGGCGACACACATATCGCGAGCCCGGAAGCGCAAACAAAGGCCTGGGAGGATATCAAGGCTGAGGAGCGGGCTCTTAAGGGCAACTCAGGTGTCAGAGAGGACGATAGCGCCCTGTCCGGGGTGGTCAGCGCCCTTCCCGCTTTAACCCGCGCCCAGAAGCTTCAAAAACGTGCTGCACGGGTCGGGTTTGACTGGCCTGAAGCACAGCAGATACTTGATAAGATTGAAGAAGAGATCAATGAAGTAAAAGCCGAAATGACCGAAACTCCTGACCCGGTACGCCTTCTGGACGAAATTGGGGATCTGATGTTCGTCTGTGTTAATCTGGCGCGGAAAGTGGGTGTTGATGCCGAGACGGCATTGCGTGGCGGGAATGCCAAGTTTGAGCGCCGTTTTCGCCAGATGGAGACATTAGCTACCGAAAATCAGGTTGATTTTGCTTCGCTCAGACTGGAGGAAATGGAAGAATATTGGCAACAGGCCAAATTGTCGGACTAAAAGACTGTTCCAGGATATGGTGCACGGCTAAGATAGCAGCGGAGATCAATCACCCAGATGTATAAAATGCTGCTTCATATGCCCCGAACCCGCCCCCTGCTCCGTGTTTTGTTTCTGCTTGTCGCTGCTGTCGGATTGAGCAGTTGCTACTTGCCGGTGCGGTTTGATGCCGAGATCGAGCTGTCACGGCGGGGGTATTACGAGTTCTTTTTTGATGGATATATGGCCAAAGTGCCGCTTTATGAGGGGCTCCGTAAGAAGGAAATTTCGCCTGAGGAAGAAAAAGAGCAAGCCAGGAACATTGAAACTGATTTCAAACGCGATACGTCGACGAAGAAGTACAAGTACTACAAAAAAGGCCATTTTTACGTTAACTGGCAACGCAAAGGCGACTTGATCAAGACGAAATCAGTGACCTTCGTGCGCCGGAACGAACAAATTCTCAGCATGAATTATAATAGTGAAACGGGACGGGTTTCGATTGCCGGGCGCTCAATCAATCGTGATACGAAACGCCAATTGTCCGAAATGGGCTTGAACATGACGGGAGCAATACGCTTCATTACCGACACCAATGTGGTGAGACACAACGCGACAAGCGTTAAAAAACTGAAAAAACGTGGCTCAAGATGGCGGATGTATACATGGGAAATCAAATCGATCTTTGACCGCACACCAAGCCTGATCACCACTCTGCGTTAATTTATTCTGGCTTTCCGTTACAATCCGCGCCCACCACATAAATATTTTCAGGTGGTGCCGAACAGGTCGCATCATATTTCAGGTCCGGCGCGATTTTTCGAAGATACCCATCAATCCCGTTTGGCCGGTGGCCGCGAAATAATATGCATTGGGATTTCGCCTTCACCTCATCGAAATTTTGTTCCCCCGTCCAATTGCGCAGTGTCGGTGTCAGGTAGGTGTACCAGTCGTCAATCCAGTAGATTTCACCAGGGTATTGCTTTGCAAGCTGCGCTGAAAACCGGTTTCCGCTCAGCTTGTCAGCAAGCAGGAGCGCTGCGACGGGGGCACTGGCGGCATAATTGTATATCCGTGTGCAGCGTGCAAACGGCTTTTCGTCAAAAGCTGCGGCAATCTGGTGCGTTTCGCGCAATTGACTGGCGCGTTTGGAAACTGAAAAGACCTGTGCGATTGAGAAAATGAGGATAATCATGAGTGCCAGCTGGCCGCCGGATGCGCGGAAATTAAAAGAGGCCGGGCGCAATGCCCAGAGAATCCGGAACGCCAGAAATACGGTCAAGGCGCTGAGCATGTATGACGGGATTAAATAGAAAGATGCTGGTTGCTTGGCAATGAAGAGGACCTGCGCCATCTGTGAAGCGCTGACGGCTATCAATGCGCGGATTTCCGTTCGTGTTTCACCGGTAAAAAGCGTTCGGCGAAAATAAGCCACAAGGAACGTCAGAAACGCCAGTATCAGTGGTACTTTCAGCGCCGGACGCTTGAGTAATTTCAAAATTCGTTCCGGGTATAAGTCCAGATTGATAAAGTTTTGCGGACCGCTGCCATAAGCGCCGGAACTCTGCGCTATCTGGGCGAAATATTTCAGGGTTTCTTCAAGTGCACCGGCCAAAGGCAGCAGAAAGAACAGCAATGCAACAGCACCGGAAATTGAATAAATCGCAATTAACCGCCATCTTCCGAACAGAATCATGGGCAGGATATAAATGGGTGCGACGGTCAGTTTTGTTGCAACGCCAAACCCGGCAGCGACCCCGAATGCAATAGCCAGCCATCTTGCTTTCGGGCTATCCGGTGCTGTTCTGAACGCCAACACGGACAGCAGCAAGAACATCAATGTTGAAAAAACCAGCAAACCTTCCGGTTTTGGCAAAAACCCGTGCTTTAGGACCAGTGATGACATGAAGGGGGCAAGTTGAAGCGCCAGTGCCGGGATAAGATTGCCAAACGCCCGCCAAACACCCCACCCCAGCCCCCAAAGAGCGGCAGAATTCAGCAGAATTACGGCTGTAGACGATGTTCGGAGATACTGCTCAGGCGCTGCGATGACGGCGGCAATGATATCCTTTGGCGTATCACCCAGATGCTGGAGCATCATCACGGCACCGCCAAAGGCATGAACTGTCGCTCCGGGGTGGTAAATGTGTCCGGGGGTATTGCCAACGGAAATGTTCAGGGCATCAAGGATGTAAAAATATGAAGGGTCCTGAAGGTTCCATTGCCAAAACGGTCCGGCAACAGCGCGCAAATACCAAAGGGCCGCAAACAGGCATACAGGAATAATCGATAGAACGATTCCTGCAGTCAGACCGCTCGGCTGGCCCTGTTGATCCTCGGTTATATCCGTGATGAGTTTCAGAGCAGGCCTCGTATGGATATCATTTTGGCCACCTCAAGACTGGAAGCGACGCTTACAAGGGTGGGCTTATCAGGTCGCCCACCCTTTCTCAAAGCGTATTTTCGCCGTTATTTGTTTAGCAGGCGAAGCAGACTGGAGGTATCCCAACGGTTTCCGTCGCGGTTTTGGATTTCTGCATAGAACTGATCAACCAGAGCCGTCACCGGCAGGCGAGCGCCATTATTATTGGCTTCAGCCAGGCAGATACCCAAATCCTTGCGCATCCAGTCAACAGCAAAGCCAAACTCGAACTCATCATTGATCATGGTTTCTGCGCGATTTTCCATTTGCCAGGACTGCGCAGCGCCTTTCGAGATGACGTCGATAACTTTACCGACATCAAGTCCGGCTCTCTGGCCGAACGCAATACCTTCCGACAATCCCTGAACCAGTCCTGCAATGCAGATCTGATTGACCATTTTACAAAGCTGTCCGCTGCCGACAGGGCCGAGCAAGGTGTAAGCACGTGCGTAACACTGAACGACCGGGTCGGCGCCATCAAACCCTGCCTGCTCACCGCCAACCATTACGGTCAACACGCCGTTTTCAGCGCCAGCCTGACCGCCTGAAACAGGACCATCAAGGAACTGGATGCCCAATTCAGCCGCCTTCTTGCCGACTTCACGCGCGACGTCAGCTGATGCAGTCGTATGGTCAATGAAGATTGCGCCGCTTTTCATGTTGGCGAGGATGCCGTCATCCCCATAAACGACGCTGCGAAGGTCGTCGTCATTACCAACACAGGCACAGACAACGTCTGCATCTTCTACAGCGCCACCCGGCGTGGTCGCCATTGCACCGCCGTGTTCGGCGACCCATTTTTCCGCTTTTGCTGCTGTACGGTTGTAAACCGTAACATCATGTCCGCCTTTTGCCATGTGACCCGCCATAGGGTAGCCCATAACGCCCAAACCGATAAATGCCGCTTTCGTCATGATTTCATATTCCTTGTTCTTGTTTTAGGTTTTGATCGCATGCACGCTGGATCAAATAAATTTGTATATGTTATCGAAGTTTCCCGGAATTCCTGCCCGGAAACTACCCTATCCCCTATCTCGCGTCTTTAGAAAAAACGGAAACTTAGTCTTGATCAAATTTCCGGGTCAATTCTTCGACCCTGTCTTTGTGAACGGCAAGAAAGCTCCAGTGTTCCGTCCCCATGTATCGATGCTCCTTCAGAAACGGGATCAGGCATTGGTACGCCCCGTCTGGCGGCATGTTTGTAAGCGCAATTTCAGGGCCGAATTCAGTATCCTTACGCCAGGCCGGGCAATAGAAAACATAGCCCAGACTTTCAAGATAACTCCAGGGCCCGATGGTTTCTTCGATATTGTGCCGAGATAGCCAATTCTCGAAAACGATGTATGGTTTTGCATCTGAAAGCGTTTTTTCAGCCCCCTTCAGAAGCTCCAATTCATGTCCTTCCGCGTCAATTTTCATGAGTGTTGGTGCTGGAAGGTTCATATCATCAAGGCGTGATAGATTGACGGAGACCCCCTCACCATCCGGAACGATTTTCGCCCATCCACTTTGAACGCCGTCCGGTAGTATCATTGTTCCAGTAGCCGTGTGGTCTGAAAGGCCAAGCTTATGGCACGTTATCCGGTTCGTCAGAGATGTCTGCTCAACAACACTTAGTAAATCCGCATGGGTTCCGGGCATGGGTTCAAAGGCGTGTATTAGGCCTTTGTAGTCTGGAAATGCAGCTGCGTAAAAGGACAAACATCCCCAGTTGGCACCGATGTCAAAAAACACCTCATCATCGCACAGCACTTTTTCCATGATGGCGACAAGCGGGGCTTCAAATACAAAGTTCTGATCATAGGCATAAACGCCGGAATACTGGAGGTTTCTCGCATTAAAAATAAACGGGCGCGCCCCATCAGGCAGCGTTAGTGTCATCTTGCCTTCTCCCTGAATATTCAGGGTATGATAGGCCAGTTCAAAGAGGGCACGCGCCGGGCGCTTGAACAGGCGTTTTAACCAGCGCCTGCGAAAACGATGATAACCGATTCTCGACATTGTGACGATAAACGGAAGATGACCAACTGAGAAAGGGTTGTTCAGTCTTGTCGTTGTTGAGAAAAGGATAGGGTTTGCAACCATTTTTGATAAATTGTCCATAATCGGTAGTTTCGTTCCCGCTACACTGTGCTAGAACCCGCCTGTATGTCTGTCAACATTGGAGTGTGCCCCGTGTCCTCGACGTTAATGGTTGAAATTTCCCCAGGCGAGTTGATCGACAAGATTACGATTCTGGAAATCAAGTTGGAACGCATGACCGATGAGGCCAAGCTCGCCAATGTGCGTATTGAGCATGAAATCCTGAGCCAGTCTCGTGATCAACACGTAGTGTCTTCTTCTGAAATGGACCGGCTGACGTCAGAGCTTAAGGCAATCAATGAACTGCTTTGGCAGATCGAAGATGATATTCGTGACTGCGAACGCAATGATGATTTTGGACCCACCTTTATCGAACTGGCCCGAAGCGTATATATCAGGAACGATACACGGGCCCGGTTAAAACGCGAAATCAATGAATTGCTGGGCTCCAGCCTGGTTGAGGAAAAATCCTACGCCGCTTACTGAGTGCTGAATTTGCCGTGAAAGATGTCCGAGAATGGTAAAGCTGTTTCACATTACGGACAAATTAGCGGCCTGGCAGAATAGTCGCCAGCCCAGATCAGATGAGCCAGGTGGCGTTTTGCTTCTCTCGTCAGGCGGTCTTGGTGATACAATCCTGTTTTCTCACGTTATTGATCGTTTTGTAGGACTGGCTGAACCCGGCGAGACGGTTAGCGTCCTGATGCGCCAGGACGGGTCGAAAACCGCGTTTCTGTTCCCCGAAAACATAATCACCCAGGCGGTTGATTTCACCAGGCTGCGCAAAGATAACGTTTATCGCAGAAAAACCATGACCGATCTGTTTGAGGCAAACTATCGTTTGGTGATTTCGACGGATTATCTGCGACACCCCGATCTGGATGAGGCCTTGATGCTAGCCTGTCAGGCCCCGGAGACTGCGGTCATGCGGGCACGTCCCTGGCAGAAGTATCAAAATAAACTGGACCGCAATGAGAGCCGCTTCACACGTAAATTCGATAGCGGGCCTCAGCTACGCGACAAGGTCCTGCGCTGGGCGGATTTCGCGGACTGGTTAAAAGGCGAGACGTCCCCTCCTCCGCTTGCGCGCATTTCTGACGAGCGTTTGGGAGATCTTGAAGCCCATGATGAGGGTAAAGAGGTTCTTGTTCAGCCCTTTTCCGCCGTAAAGGCGAAGCAAAGCCCGCCTTCTCTTTATGAAGCGTTGGTAGACCGTTTGCCGGTCGGGACAAGAGTTGTAATTACCGGTACGCCGGATGATCTGGAGAAGAATCCTGAATTCAAACCCCTGCTGGAACGAGAAGGTGTTGAATTCGATGGGGCCCGGTTTATTGATATTCAGGCCCGAATTCGCGGGTCACGTCTGGTGATTTCTGTTGATACAGCAATGATGCATCTGGCGATTGCCCTGGGGGCACCGACGCTGGGGCTGGCGAGTGCGGCATATGTAGGGGAAATTGTGCCTTACGCCGCTGAAATCACCCCAGACAATGCGTATTTCTATTATGTCCCGATGGACTGTCAGGGGTGCCTGGGGAACTGCATTCATCCAGCCCAAAAAAATATGTATCCCTGTGTTGCTAAACTTGATCCTGATAAGGTCATCGAAATGGCCCTGGACATTATGAATTCAGAAAATATACAATAAAATTAATCGCCGGAAAGTTGCGTAAGTTTTTTCCATGTCTCAACATTCTCAGTTAACATGATGATATTAGAAGAAAGTTTTGAATTAAATAAATACGGATCTCCTGTTTTAACAAGCGCATCAAAACCACCTAATTCGCGATTGATCAGGATGCCGGGTGTATGATCCCAGGGTTTGAGTTCACCACCGTAGCGCAGAAAATTGAGTTTTCCACGTGCCATATCCATATATTCACGACCAACGCAGCGATACCGGTCAACCAAATTCGGTATCCCGGATATCCCGGAATTTCGGTTTTCACGTAACCGCCGTGTCAGGTTGCGTGGAAAGGACCCGGTCATCTTCTCCATTGGCCGGGCTGCTGGCTGCTCCAGTCGAATTCCGTTTTCCCAGGCCCCTTCCCCGCTTACCGCATGGATTGTTGAATCGGCGATGGGGTCATGTATCCAGGCGGCTTCAATCTGGTCTTTGTTGACCAGGGCAGCCATAACGGCGAAGCAGGGTTTGCCTTCCGAGAAGTTTTTCGTGCCATCAACCGGGTCAACGATCCAGACAGGTGCATCGTCATCAAGGGCTTTCAGGCTATCGGGGTTTGTCGCGGCCCCCTCTTCACCAACTATTTTTGATCCTGGCAGAAGTGTCATAAATTCCTCACCCAATCGCCGCTCTGCTTCAGTATCGGCGATGGTAACGATTTCCCCTGCGGCCTTTTCGGAAACTTCATGATTGGCGAGTTGGCGAAACCGCGACATGACTTCTTCAACGGCAATGCGCCGGATGATGTCTGTCACCTGATGGGGATCAATTTGCATTCTTTCTTGTCCCTTAAGGTGCCTGAAGAAGAAAGTAAAAAGGCGGATCAGTTCTGATAAAGATCGCGATCACGATGATAGGCAGCTATCAGATCATCAAGCATACGGGCCGCGTCCGTGCTGTAATCGGCGCGTTGAATGAGGGCCTGGGTGACAAATGTGGCAAAAGTCACGGCTTCACCCTTGCCGCGTAACTGGAAGCTTTCAGCAAACCTTTCCAGGTCTTCGTGGATATGTTTTCTGGCAACCACGTTCAGTTGGGACTTGACCAGATAATTCTTGCGCCGCCATTTCGTTTGAGATTTTGAAGTTGCCATAAAAGCAATATATCTACTAGTAGAAAATTTGGCAAGTTTAATGATCTTCAGCAAGTCGGCGCTTGCACTCCCCTTTAGCCTCGGGCATCACATTCAGCGTTTTCTAAAATTGGAGTTCATTGTGGCACCGCCCATTCTCGCCTTAAAAAGGATCACCGCTGGTTTTGGTGATCCGATGTTGTTTCAGGACCTCGATGTCTATGTTTCGCCCGGGGAGCGTATTGCCCTGGTTGGGCGAAACGGGTCCGGGAAATCAACGATGCTGAAAATTATGGCCGGGCTTCAGGAAGCCGAATCTGGCGAACGATTTGTGCAGCCGGGAACCACTGTTGCCTACCTTGGTCAGGAAGTCGATCTGACACCCTATCCCACTGTTGGTGATTACGTTGACGAAATGATGGGCCTTGATGATCCATCGGCATATTACCGGGTTCAGGTTGCTTTATCCTCTGTTGGAATCGCCCCGGAGCGCTCCACAACAGGGCTTTCGGGCGGGGAAACACGACGCGTTGCGCTTGCTGGGGCGTTCGTTCAGGACCCGGACGTATTGCTGCTTGATGAGCCGACAAACCATCTGGATATCCCGTCAATTGAATGGCTGGAAGACAGTCTGAAGAACTTTCCGGGTGCCATCGTTACAGTTAGCCATGACCGGGCTTTCCTCAAGCACCTGTCGAGAATAACACTCTGGCTGGAGCGCGGTGCCATTTATCGTCTTGAGAAAGGCTACCAGCACTTTGAGCAGTGGGCGGAAACGGTCATCGAACTGGAAGCCGTTGAAACCGCCAAACTGGATAAGCTGATCACGGAAGAGACCCGCTGGTCCCGCGAGGGTATTTCAGCCCGAAGAACTCGAAATCAGGGCCGTTTGCGGCGTCTGGACAGCCTTCGTGCTGAACGGAGGGCACGGACATCGGTTGCAGTCATGGGGCCGCTACAGACGGATTCCGGGAAGGTTTCAGGACGACTGGTAGCCGAAGCCAGCCAGATTTCCAAATCTTACGGCGATTTGACGTTGGTAGAAGAGTTTTCGACCAAGATTATGCGCGGTGACCGGATCGGGATTATTGGCCCGAACGGTGCCGGTAAAACCACTTTGCTTAAAATGCTGACGGGCGAGTTGGCCCCCGATTCCGGTTCCGTCCGCCTTGGTACCAATCTGAACGTTCTGGTTTTTGATCAAACCCGCGCATCGCTTGACCCGGAAGCGACCCTTTGGGACACACTTTGTGATACGGGTGGTGATCAGGTCAATGTGCGCGGGCACCCGAAACATGTGGTTGGATACTTGAAGGAATTCCTGTTTCATCCGGGGCAGGCAAGAAGCCCGGTCAAAAGCCTGTCCGGCGGCGAGAAAAACCGCCTTCTTCTGGCTAAATACCTGGCCAAACCCTCTAACCTGATGATCCTGGATGAACCGACCAACGACCTGGATGTTGAAACACTCGATTTGCTTGAAGATATGCTGGGTGAGTACACGGGAACGGTACTGCTTGTCAGCCATGATCGCGATTTTCTGGACCGTGTCGTGACCTCGACCATTGCGCTGGAGGGCAAGGGACAGGTGCGTGAATATCCAGGAGGATACAGTGATTTCCTGATCCAGAGTAAGAACAAGGCAACTGAGACGGCCGGAAAATCGGCAGGTAAATCAGCATCATCGGGTTCAGGTAAATCCAAGAAGGCTGCGGGAAGACTCAGCTACAAGGATAAACGGGAACTGGAGGAAATTCCAAAACGTATTCCTCTCCTGGAGGCTGAAATCGAAGCCCTGAACAGCCAACTAGCTACGGCTGGCAGCGCCTCATCCGATATTCACGCTTTGTCGGAAAAGCTAGGAAAAACGAGCACCGAACTGGCTGGTCTGGAAGAACGCTGGTTAGAGCTGGAAATGCTTAAAGAGGAACTGGAGGGTTAAAGTCCACGAATTCGGCTACGTGCCCGATCCCAGTTTTTTGCGTATTCAGAACATCTTATAGAATCTTCTTCAATCATGAATCCAGCTTTAACCAATTCATTTGCAGCACCTTCAATAGCATTTTCATAACCGTCTGCATCGCCATAGCGTTCAATAACCGATGGGCGCGGGTCATTGGTTTGCTGGCGCTGCTCTTCCGTTTCGGCGAGGGCGATGGTGCTGCCTGTAAACCAGTGTAAAGCCCCTTCCCCATATCCTTCGGAGCGAACGTTCCAGCCTGTATAGGTCGCAAGAGGTACCGCGACCATTGGTGCGCGCACACCTGCGATATCATTACCGTCACGATCAACAGCCGGCACCATAACACTGTATGCATCTTCTTCAATCACATATGGCGGGAATTGTGGCAGGACACCGGTTTCCAGGTCTGCACCAAAATCAAAATGCGAGAGACCGTTGGCAGCTGTCGGTATGCTGACGTCCGGAATATCCGGGAACTGCTGATGCCATTCATCGTATGTGACCAATGTCCCGTCCTGTCTTTTCGGGATCTGGCTGGATGGTGGGGCCAAACCATCTGTTGCCCAGGCATCCAGGGCATCCAGCATGGCGCGAAAGAACATAGATGTTCTGACATTATTCGGGAGGTTTTTGCAAATTCCCTGCCTGGGTCGGTCCGCCAGAGGGTCGGCATAGTGCTGGGAGCTGGACCAAAGATAAATTCGCACATTTGCTGGCGGTTCCAGGTCATTTCCCTGTGTATCTGTATGCACCAGCGAGCCCCGTCGTTGCCAGTATTCCGTTCCTGTTTGGGTATGAATGACCAGCGGGTCCGTTTCCGGGCGTTTGAGAATGGCATCTGTTTTGCCGGTGACATGGTCCGTACATTCCCCGTATGCAAACGGGAAACGGTCGGCCGGGTTGTCATGGGTCTCAAATTGCTGGCCTGCCGGGCTGGTGCCAATGGTGAAGCGGTGGTTTAACCACATGCGCCCGGCACCTGCGACATGGGACAGAACGCCATCAAACACCTTGCGGCCTTCGCCATCATCATTAAAGCCCAGATAGATTGAATCACGAATGGCCCGTCCAGTCTGTGAGCGGCCCCAACTGTAGGCTTTTTCAATGCCTTTGCCGTTGCCAAGAGGGTTTGGGGTGCCTGCGCTGTCTTCGGTTTCATGTTTAAGGAAACTGACCAGGTCACGCACGACCGCATGTCCCAGCCCCATGACCAATGGATCGCACCCTTCATAGACCAGCTCGTATATCCAGCCGGGCTCAAACCCGTTTGGAATATGTACATGGATGGGGGACGGGATGATGGCCTCCTCTGTCCCCTGCCCGTCCAGTCCGGGCCCACGCTCTACCCTTGCGAAGAACCAGTCGTTCGAGGCGATAAGCTGGCGTTTGTCTTTTGCATAACGACGCCGGGTCAATTGAGCGTTTTCGGTGTTCAGGGATACACCTGGATGGCCGCGTGTTGAAATGAAACCGCTAACCGGAAGTGTATCAACACCCGTTGCATCGACGACAAATTCTGTCCGGACGCGCCCTGTAATCGGTGTGCCATCAGGGTTTTCTGCGACTGGCAGGTCCAGAATCAGGCGCTCATCGCCCGGCAACAGATCCCCCTGCCATGCGGCCCACAAAACCGTGTAGCCACGTCGAAACAAAAAGCCGTTTCCTGCATGGTCCTGGGTTATCGGGGCGTTTGATCCGACGGCATCATTGAAAAATTGTAAGGCGCGTGCATTGCCCCTGTTGCCGTAATCATAAAACAGGCGACTGTTTCCTTTTTCGGAATCAAGCGGCTTCAAGATGATGAAATCGGCTGTGAATTCGACCAGACCATCAGCGTTGATCGGGGCCTTGTCGATATCGGTAATAACGGCCTGTGCGGGGGCATTCGGGTCTACAGCAAAGCGTGCACGTCCTTTAAGACGTTCATACGGGCCCGTATCCCCAAACGCCACACCATCAGCGAACGGCTGGCGTTCTTTGATATCTATCCGGATTTTAGATCTCACCGCAGATCCCCATCATAAAATGAACAGGATATTTCTTAGCATGCGGTTCAGGTAAGGTGTATGTGTCGAAAACGGCGAGAGGATTTGAAATATTCACGCATGTCGTGTGAATATTATGCCATTCGACGGTTAAATCGCTCCACATTGGCCGCATCAAGACGCACGGTGACCTTGATTTCGTCTTCATCATCACTGCGCGCAGTTATTTCGCCGTGTTCATATAGCCAGGCCAGTGTTGCGCCATCTTCGTGCTTGAGCGTGAGTTTTAGCGTTTCATAAGCAGCTGTAACACTCTCATCAATCGCTTTCAGAAGCGCATCACAGCCCTCTCCTGTGAGAGCCGACACGAGATAGGCCGCGTTCTCCACCCGGTTAACCTGATTAAGAAGAACTTGCTGGTCTTCATGACTGAGCTTGTCGACTTTGTTGAGGATTTCAAAAAGCGGTTGCTCGCTGGTTTCTGTTACGCCCAGGTCTTCAAGAACTGTAATGACATCCTTTCTTTGCGCGGCGCTATCCGGGTGCGCGCAATCCCTGACGTGAAGGATTAAGTCCGCCTCCATCACCTCTTCCAGTGTTGCATGAAAGGCATTGACCAGTTCGTGGGGCAGATCAGAAACAAACCCGACCGTATCTGATAAAATCACACACCGCCCGGACGGCAGGTCAAGCCCGCGCATGGTTGGGTCAAGGGTTGCGAACAGCTGATCTTCCGCAACCACATTTGCGCCCGTTAAGGTGTTGAAAAGAGTTGATTTACCTGCGTTCGTATAGCCGACCAGTGCGACAATAGGATATGGAACCTTACGCCGCGCCTGACGATGCAGGTTCCGTGTTCGGGTGACTTCTTTTAAATCACGTTTGAGCCGTGTAATTCGCTGGTCAATCAGGCGGCGGTCGGTTTCGATCTGCGTTTCGCCGGGGCCGCCCATAAACCCTGCTCCGCCGCGTTGCCGCTCAAGGTGGGTCCAACTGCGGACCAGACGACTGCGCTGATAGCTCATGGCGGCAAGTTCGACTTGCAGACGCCCTTCCTTGGTGCGGGCACGTTCACCAAAAATTTCCAGAATCAAGCCTGTCCGGTCGATGACCTTGCGCTCCCATGCGTGTTCCAGATTGCGTTGCTGAATGGGCGTTAAGGTGGCATCAACAACAATCACGTCAACGCCATGACCATCGCCCTCCCCTGCCAGTTCACCAACCCTCTCAACCGCACCGCCGCCCAGCAGTGTTGCCGGACGGGGGCGGGTGACATTTATGACCTCGCCTGAAATCACGTCGATGTTAATGGCAAGCGCAAGACCTACGCATTCTTCCAGCCGGGATTCGGCTGAACGCGTTGACTGGGCCGCCCGCCCGAGGCTTGGGTGAATAACAATGCAGCGCTCACGGTTACCGTCGCTGGCCCCGCCTAGGTGTTGATTCATTTCAGGTTTTCAAATCCAGCTGGAAACACCGAAGGGCAGCAACTCAATCCCCCTCCTCGCTGTCATTTTCCGGCTCAAACAGTTGAACGGGAGTCGACGGCATCACCGTCGAAA
>Ga0316205_10003645_pt1 | contig 14304 bp, 15 predicted proteins | sample 3monthpyrite_MG_FD_204941 | JGI IMG/M metagenome (GOLD analysis project Ga0316205, IMG submission 204941) | Microbial mat bacterial communities from mineral coupon in-situ incubated in ocean water Damariscotta River, Maine, United States -... | ecosystem: Environmental > Aquatic > Marine >... | reverse complement strand
CGGAAACCTGCATTCTTGCCTCGAACACCTCTGTCATGCCGATCACCGAAATCATGTCGGGCCTGCGCCTGAAAAACCGGGCGATCGGCACCCACTGGTGGAACCCTCCACACATGATCCCGCTGGTCGAAGTGGTCAAAACCGAATGGACCGAGGCCAAGGTTGCTCAGGACATGGTGGACCTGCTTGAAGACGCAGGGAAAACGCCTGTGTTGGTCGAAAAGGACGTGCCGGGTTTTATCGGCAACCGTTTGCAGCATGCGCTGTGGCGCGAAGCAATCAGCCTTGTCGAGAACGGGATTTGCGACGCCGCGGCGGTGGACACGGTTGTCAAATCCAGCTTTGGCCGCAGGCTTGCCGTGCTCGGCCCGCTGGAAAATGCCGATCTGGTCGGCACCGACCTGACGCTTGATATACATGAGAACGTGCTTTTCGACCTCGAAAGCCGGAAAGGACCGTCCCCCTATCTGCGACAGCTGGTCGAGGAAGGGCGGCTGGGTATGAAATCCGGTTCGGGTTTCCAAAAGTGGTCTGCTGAACAAGCCGATGCCGTTCGCAAACGTGTGAACAGCCACCTGACGCGACTGGAAGGTATTTTACAGAACTAGCCAAGGAACCCGGCCACAGTGCCGGTCAAGGGAGGACAGAATATGACCAACAAGTTCAAACACGCATCCCGCCGGGGATTTCTCGCAGGAAGTGCCGCCGCCCTGGCCGCTCCCGCGATTCTGAGCGGCACGCGAGCCTACGCGGCGAACCCGACGCTGCGTGTCGGCCATGTCAGTCCGCGCACCGGCCCGCTGGCGGGATTTGCCGAAGCTGACGAATACGTGCTCGACGCGATCAGCAAGATGTTTGCCGCCGGTCTGGAAAACAATGGCAAGACCTGGGAAGTCGAGATCATCAGCAAGGACAGCCAGTCCAATCCGAACCGGGCCGCCGAAGTCGCCGCCGACCTGATTCTGGGGGACGAGGTTGACATTATCGTTGCAGCGTCAACCCCGGATACCGTGAACCCGGTTGCCGATCAGGCCGAGGTGAACGAGGTTCCCTGCATCACCACGGATTGCCCCTGGCAGCCCTATTTCTTTGGCCGCAACGGCGTGCCGGGTGTCGGGTTCGAGTACACCTATCACTTCTTCTGGGGTCTGGAAGATGTCATCGGCGCCTTCCTGGATATGTGGGGCGGGTCGGGTGTCACCAAGACAGTGGGCGGATTGTTTCCCAACGATGCCGACGGAAACGCGTGGGGCGATCCCGAACTCGGCCTGCCAAAGCCGCTGGCCGCCGCCGGGTACGATCTGGTCGATCCGGGGCGGTATCAGCCGCTTTCGGACGATTTTTCGAACCAGATTGCGGCGTTCAAGGCCGCCGGGTGCGAGATCGTCACCGGCAACATGATCCCGCCCGATTTCGCGACCTTCTGGGCGCAGTCGGCACAGCAGGGGTTCGCCCCCAAGATCGTGACAATCGGCAAGGCACTTTTGTTCCCGTCGGTGATTGAATCGCTTGGGGATCGCGGCGACGGGCTGTCGTCCGAAGTCTGGTGGTCGCCGAACCACCCATTCTCGTCGTCCCTGACCGGCGCGAGTGCAGGGGAACTTGCCGACGGATATTCCGCCGCATCGGGCCGACCCTGGACTCAACCCATCGGGTTCAAGCACGCCCTGTTCGAGGTCGTGGCGAATGTTATCCAGCGCGCCGAAGATCTCGAAGATTCGTCTGCGATCGTTTCGGCCATCGCCTCGACCAATCTCGACACGATCACCGGCAACGTGAACTGGGCGAACGGTCCGATCAACAATGTGACCAAAACACCGCTTGTCGCGGGGCAGTGGCAGAAGGAGGGGGACGCGTTCGATCTGAAAATCGTCGCCAACTCCGCTGCCCAGAATATCCCTCTGACGGGCGAGTTGAAATTGCTCTGAACGCGCACAAACGGGCGACGCGGGAAATTGCGTCGCCCTCTTCCCGTCAGCCGAGTGTGATATGACCGCCTTCCTGAAGCTGGAAAGCCTTTCAAAGGCCTTTGGTGCGGTGAAAGTCGCGGACGAGCTGTCCTATGAACTGGCACGGGGTGAGGCGCTGGGTATCATCGGACCGAACGGGGCGGGAAAAACGTCGATGTTCAACCTCGTCACGGGCACGCTCAGCGCGAATTCGGGCAAGGTGTTCTTCGACGGTCAGGACGTAACCGGCATGAGCGCCGCGCGACGTTGCCGTGCTGGTATGGCGCGCTCGTTTCAGGTGCCGCAGCCGTTTTCGGGCATGACGGTGTTTGAGAACGCCATGATCGCTGCGACACAGGCTGCCGGGCAGCGTGGCCACGAGGCCGAGCGTCTTTGTCTTGAAGTGCTGGATCAGACCGAATTGTTGTCCAAGGCCAACACCTTGGCCGGAAGTCTGACACTGCTGGAACGCAAGCGGCTGGAACTGACCCGCGCTTTATGTGCAAAGCCGAAATTGCTGATGCTGGACGAAATCGCGGGCGGGTTGACCGAGGCCGAATGCAATTCGCTGGTGGGAACCATCAGGGACATTCACGCATCGGGCGTCACGATCATCTGGATCGAGCATGTGGTTCACGCGCTTCTTGCCGTAGTCGACCGGCTGATCGTCATAGACTTCGGCAGGAAAATCGCCGAGGGCGAGCCAGCCGCGATCATGCAAAGCCCTGAAGTGCAGGAGATTTATCTGGGGATCGAAGCCGATGCCTGACCCCATTCTGTCCATCACGGGCCTGAACGCGCATTACGGCGACTTCCAGGCCCTCTACAGTGTCGATATGGATGTGGCACAGGGTGAAGTGCTGGCCATCATCGGGGCGAACGGAGCCGGAAAAACGACGCTGATGCGGTCCATTTCCGGTCTGATGCAGAACGGGGCGGGTCAGATTTCCTATCGGGGTCGCGATATTGGCGGGCTGCGGGCGGATCAGGTTGCCGCGACCGGAATAGCCCTGGTGCCCGAGGGCCGTCAGTTGTTTCCGTCGCTTTCTGTCGAGGAGAACCTGATTATCGGCGGCCAGATCGGACGACCGGGTCCATGGAACCTGGCCGCAGTATACCGGCTTTTTCCCATTCTCCGAGAGCGTCGGCATCAGGCTTCAACGTCGCTTTCGGGTGGGCAGCAACAGATGGTGGCGATCGGGCGCGCCCTAATGGCCAATCCCGAACTGATCCTGTTCGACGAGATCAGCCTTGGCCTTGCTCCGATCATCATCAGGGACATTTACGCGGCACTGCCCGGCATCATCGGCGAGGGCATGAGCGCGATGATCGTCGAGCAGGACATAGCGAAGGCGCTTGCGGTTTCCGCGCGTGTCTACTGCCTGCAAGAAGGACGGGTGTCGCTGAAAGGTGCCTCGAACGCAGTTTCGCGCGAAGACATTTCACGCGCCTATTTCGGGATCGAGTGACATGGAGTGGCTGAATGCTTTCATACAGGGCATGCTTCTGGGCGGTTTGTACGCCCTGTTCGCGGCCGGATTGTCGCTGATTTTCGGGGTGATGCGACTGGTTAACATCGCCCATGGCGACATGATCGTTCTGGCAGCATATCTGGGTCTGACAGTGACGGCGACGGCTGGTATCCACCCCTTGCTTGCCCTGGCGCTGGTTATTCCGGCCATGGGGCTGATCGGTTACGCCCTTCAGCGTGGTGTTCTGAACCAGACCCTGGGCGAGGACCTTCTGCCACCGCTTCTGGTGACATTCGGGTTGAGCGTTATCCTGCAAAACGGACTCCTCGAGATCTATTCCGCCGATCCGCAGAAAATGAACGCGGGCGCTTTGGAAATCGCCAGTGTCGCGGTGGGTGGATTGTCGCTGGGTGTGCTGCCGCTGCTGACCTTCGGTGTTGCCATTGCCGTGATCTGGGGCCTGCAATGGACCTTCTATCACACGGCGCTGGGCCGGGCCTTTCGCGCTGTTTCGGACAATCAGGACATTGCGCAACTGATGGGTGTCAACCGCCGCCACATTTTCGGTCTGGCGATGGCCCTGGCCCTGGCGGTCACGGCAATTGCGGGCGTGCTTTTGGGGATCCGCACCAGCTTTGATCCATCAATCGGCGGCGGGCGTCTGATCTTCGGGTTCGAGGCCGTCATCATTGGCGGTCTGGGCAATCTCTGGGGAACATTGGCCGGGGGCGTCATCCTTGGCGTGGCGCAAACCATCGGTGCCAAGATCGACCCCGGCTGGCAGCTATTGTCGGGTCATATCGTCTTCCTTCTGATCCTTGCTGTGCGTCCCAACGGCCTGTTCCCGAGGATTTCGGCATGAACCTTCAGGACTTTCACGTCACCCGAACCTCGCAAGCCGCCCGTGTCGCGGCAATTCTGGGGGCCATTGCGCTTGTCATCCTGATCGCCGCGCCCTGGTGGGCGGGACGCGCCGATATGCGGCTGATGGGCGAGTTGTTTCTTTACCTTGCGCTGGCCTCGCTCTGGAACCTGATGGCGGGCTATGCCGGGTTGGTTTCGGTCGGGCAACAGGCCTATGTGGGCTTTGGCGGGTACATGCTGTTCGCTCTGACCATGTTTGCGGGATTACCACCCGTGGTTGCCATTGGCGCGGCCGGCATTCTGGGCGCGTTGATCGCGATACCCACCGCAGCGCTGATATTCCGGCTTCGTGGCGCGTATTTTGCCATCGGAACCTGGGTCATCGCCGAGGTTTTCCGCCTTGGGTTTGCACAGGTTTCCAGTCTTGGAGGGGGGTCGGGCTCGTCCCTGCCGGTCGGCATCGTGAAATCACTGGCCTCCAGCCGGTCGGGGCGCGAGCATCTGAGCTACTGGCTGGCCCTCGGCATGGCAACGATCGTCGTTGCCGCCGTCTATCTTTTCCTGCGGTCTCGCAATGGTCTGGCGCTGACGGCGATCCGTGACAACGAGCTTGCGGCGGGAAGTCTGGGGATCGACATCTGGCGCACCAAGTTTCTGGTCTATGTGGTCACCGCGGCGCTGACTGCCATGGTCGGCGCCCTGATCTTCCTGCAAAAACTGCGCATTTCACCCGATGCGGCCTTTTCGGTGAACGACTGGACCGCATTCGTGATCTTTATCGTGGTCATTGGCGGGATCGGAACGGTCGAGGGACCGATCATCGGCACACTGATATTTTTCGCCCTGCGTGAAACGCTTGCGGATCTGGGCACGATATACCTGATGGTTCTGGGCCTTGTCGCCATCGTCGTTATGCTGAAAGCGCCAAAGGGTGTGTGGGGGCTGATCCGCGCCCGGTTCGATCTGCAATTATTTCCGCTGGGCTACCGGGTTCGGCAGCGCATCCCACGAAAAGGAGCCTGAGATTGGCACGTCAGAAAAAAACCGTCATCACCTGCGCCATCACCGGTGCCATTCACACGCCGACCATGTCGGATGCGCTTCCCTACACCTATGACGACATTGCCGCGCAAGCCGTTGAAGCGGCAGAGGCCGGTGCATCCATTCTGCACTTGCACGCGCGCAATCCCGAGGACGGGTCGCCGTCGGTCGATCCCGCCGATTTCGCGCCGTTCCTGGCACGCGTCAAACAGGCCACCGGCGCGGTTGTGAACATTTCCACGGGTGGCTCGCTGAGCCTGTCCATTCAGGATCGGATCAAACCCGCCAAGACGTTCTCTCCGGAAATGTGCTCGATGAATATGGGCAGCATGAATTTCTCGTTTCATCCGCTGGCCAAGCGATACGGCGACGATGACTGGAAGTTCGATTGGGAAAAGGACTATGTCGCCAATTCGGACGGCAATATATTCCGCAACACGTTCCGCGACATCCGGGAGGCGGCGGAAACGCTGGCCCCGCACCAGGTCAAGTTCGAGCACGAGTGCTATGATGTCGGCCATCTCTACAACCTGAAATTCTGCATGGACACAGGGCTGTTCAAAGCCCCGGTGTTCATCCAGTTCATATTCGGCATTCTCGGCGGGATCGGACCCGAGGTCGAAAACCTGATCTTCATGAAGCAGACGGCGGACCGGCTGTTTGGACAGGATTACCGTTGGTCGGTTCTGGGGGCGGGGGGCGCGCAGATGTCGCTGGCCACAACCGCCAGCCAAATGGGGGGGAACATCCGCGTCGGGTTGGAGGACAGCCTGTTCATTTCCCGAGGCAAGCTTGCTGAAAGCAACGCCCAACAGGTCGCGAAAATCAGGCGCATTGTCGAGGATCTGGGGAGCCAGGTGGCGACGCCGGAAGAGGCGCGGGAAATTCTCGATCTGAAAGGCGGCGACAAGGTCGCGTTTTAACAGGCGGCGATGTTGGGACCAGCGCAGGCGCAGGCGAATTTCGTCAAAACCCGGTGAAGAATTGAGGGGCACCAGAGCAGGCTTTCGCAAGACGCCTAAACCGCGCCGATTTCGGATACCAGCCTGTGGATCACCTGAACCCCGGTTCGGTCGCGCAGATTGGCAAAGACATAGGGGCGTGCGCCACGCATTTTCGCGGCGTCGCGGTCCATGATGTCAAGATTTGCACCGACATGGGGGGCAAGATCGGTCTTGTTGATGACCAGAATGTCCGACCTTGTGATCGCCGGTCCGCCCTTGCGCGGGATCTCCTCGCCCGCGGCCACGTCGATGACATAGATCGTCAAATCCGCCAGTTCGGGGCTGAAGGTTGCGGACAGGTTGTCACCGCCGCTCTCGATAAACACGATCTCTATCCCGGGGTGCCGTTCGACCATTTCCGCAACGGCCCCAAGGTTTATCGAGGCATCCTCGCGAATCGCCGTATGCGGGCAGCCCCCGGTTTCAACCCCGATGATCCGATCCTGCGGCAAGACCTGCATCCGCATCAGTGCCTCGGCGTCTTCCTGGGTGTAGATGTCGTTGGTTATGACGCCGACCGAATGGGTGTCGCGAAACACCTCGCACAGGGCTGCGGTCAGCGTGGTTTTGCCAGCGCCCACCGGGCCGCCGATACCAATGCGAAGCGGGCCGTTATATACGGTCATGTGCGAAAGATCCTCGAATACTGGGTTTCGTGCTTCATGGCCGCGATGTCGGCCAGAAAGCCTGTACTGGACAGCCTCGACAGGTCGCCATCGCGCGAGTCCCCGGCGATGTCCTGACACATGGGGGCCAGTTGGTGGATCAGCCGGTTGCCCTCGGTCTGGCCAAGCGGGATCAGGCGCATCGCGGCCGAGATGAGATTGGCGCAAAAAGCGTGGAGGTACATGCTGGCGGTCAGGGCAATGGGCAACGCGCACAGGCGCGCCGCCTGACCGACGGCGACGGGATAGGCCAGCGCATCCAGGTTAACACCCCGGATCGAGGCGGTGATTTCACCGAATGCCGCGCCTTGCTGCCGTGTTTCAGAAAGACGTTCTTTCGAGGCCGCGTAGGCGCAGCAGGTCGCGTCGATCCAGGCAATCTCCGCGCGGTCCGAGGCCTTGAAGGCCGCCGCCAGAAACAGGGCGTCGGACTGCCCGGCCCCGAATTGCAGCACGTCTTCCAGCCAATCTCTCAACGAGCGACTGCACCGGACCTGTTGCGTCTCGACAGCCCATTCCAGCCCATGGGAATAGCTGAACGACCCAATCGGGTAGGCGGGCGAGAACCATTGCGCGAGCGTCAGGATGGCGGCGTCAGTGTGCATGGTTCAGTGACTGTGACCGTGGGTGCGTCCGTGCCCATAGGCGCCGCCCTCGGGCGTGAAAGGCTCGACCACCTCGCGCACCGTCGCACCGATCTTGCCCAGCATGTCGCGAATGACGTGATCGCGCTGGATCAACAGCCGCTGGTCCTCGATCTGGCAAGGAGTGTGGCGGTTGCCGATATGCCAGGCCAGACGCACCAGATCGGGGCCGCGCACGTCCAGCAATTCTTCCTCGGCGGCCACGACCTCGATCAGGTGGCCATCGGTCAGTTCGAAGGCATCGCCGTTGTTGAGGCTCTCGGTGTGCTCCAGATCGACCAGAAACCGGCGATCTTCCACGCTGGCGAGCACTTTGCGGCGTAAAAAGCGTTCCTCATAGGTCAGGCGGCACTGCTCGGCCTCTCCATCCCAATGGCCCGAGCGCCTGATCGTCTGTGTCATGGGTAGTTGCATCTTGTCGCCCTCAGAACAAAAAATACCGCTGCGCCATGGGCAGCACGTCGGCGGGTTCGCAGGTCAGCAATTCGCCATCGGCCCGCACTTCGTACGTCTCGGGGTTCACTTCGACCTTTGGCATGGCATCGTTCAGCACCAGATCCCTCTTGCCGATGGTGCGCGTGTTCGCCACGGCCAACGTCTGCTTGGCCAGACCGAGCGCTCCCCTGATCCCCGCCGATTGTGCGGCCCCGGACACGAAGGTCACGGCAGAGTTTTCGACTGATCGGCCATAGGCACCGAACATCGGTCGTGAATAAACCGGCTGCGGCGTCGGGATCGAGGCGTTGGGATCGCCCATCTGGGCGCAAACGATGGTGCCGCCGAGAAGGACCATTTCGGGTTTCACGCCAAAGAACGCCGGGTTCCACAGTACGAGGTCGGCGCGTTTGCCTTCCTCGATACTGCCGATCTCGCCCGCTATTCCATGGGCGATGGCGGGGTTGATGGTGTATTTCGCGATGTAGCGGCGGACGCGGAAATTGTCGTTGTTGCCGGTTTCCTCAGACAGCCGCCCGCGTTGCTTTTTCATCTTGTCGGCGGTCTGCCAGGTCCGGATCAGAACTTCGCCCACCCGGCCCATCGCCTGGCTGTCAGAGGCAATGATCGAGAACGCACCCATGTCGTGCAGAATGTCCTCAGCCGCGATGGTTTCGCGCCGGATGCGGCTTTCGGCAAAGGCCACGTCTTCGGGGATCGACTTGTCAAGATGGTGGCAGACCATCAGCATATCCAGATGTTCTTCCAGCGTGTTGACGGTGAAGGGTCGCGTGGGATTTGTTGAGGACGGCAACACATGCTCTTCGCCGCAAATCCTGATGATGTCGGGCGCGTGACCACCACCCGCGCCTTCGGTGTGGAAAGCGTGGATCGTGCGGCCCTTCATGGCGTTGACGGTGTGTTCGACAAAACCGCTCTCGTTCAGCGTGTCGGTGTGGATCATCACCTGCACATCCATCGCGTCCGCCACCGACAGGCAGCAGTCGATGGCTGCCGGGGTCGTGCCCCAGTCCTCGTGCAGTTTCAGCGCGCAGGCTCCGGCCAGCACCTGTTCTTCAAGCGCAGCGGGCAGGCTGGCATTGCCCTTGCCGGCAAATGCCAGGTTCATCGGGAAGGCGTCGGCGGCCTGCAACATGCGCCCGATATGCCAGGGTCCGGGGGTGCAGGTGGTGGCGAGCGTGCCGTGAGCGGGGCCGGTGCCACCGCCCAGCATGGTGGTCAGACCCGAATGCAACGCATCCTCGATCTGTTGCGGGCAGATGAAATGGATGTGGCTGTCAAACCCGCCCGCTGTCAGGATCCTGCCCTCACCGGCGATGGCTTCGGTACCCGGACCGACGACAATATCGACGCCGGGCTGGGTGTCGGGGTTTCCGGCCTTGCCGATTCTGGCGATGCGCCCGTCCTTCAGCCCAATATCGGCTTTGTAGATGCCCGAATGATCGACGATCAGCGCGTTGGTGATGACGGTATCCACAGCCCCTTCGGCGCGGGTGACCTGAGACTGACCCATGCCATCGCGGATCACCTTGCCGCCGCCGAATTTCACTTCCTCACCATAGGTGGTCAGGTCGCGCTCGACCTCGACGATCAGGTCGGTGTCGGCCAGCCGCACGCGGTCCCCGGTGGTGGGACCGAACATGGCGGCATAGTCGGCGCGGGCAATCTTTGCTGGCATCAGAGGGCTCCCATCACGTTCTGGTTGAACCCGAACACGCGCCGTGCGCCGCCCACGGGGATCAGCCTGACCATTCGCCGTTGCCCCGGCTCGAACCGCACGGCGGTTCCGGCGGCAATGTCCAGTCGCATCCCGCGCGCGGCGTCCCGATCGAAATCTAGTGCGGGATTGGTTTCGGCATAATGGTAGTGCGAGCCGACCTGCACCGGGCGATCCCCGGTATTGGCGACCATCAGGGTCGTGACCTCGCGGCCTTCATTCAGGATCAGGTCGCCATCGACCGGGAACACCTCGCCGGGGATCATGCGCGATAGGCCCTGAACAGGGTCACGGCCCCGGCTATGGCCAGCCCTGCGACCAGGTAAGGCAGCCATGCCGGGTTCGAGGCATGAGGGTGCATATGGGGTCCGGTATCGGCCAGGGTGGGGGTGGCGATCAGGGCGGCGGATGCGCTCAGAATGGCTTTCAAAACATGTCTCCTTCAGCGGATCGGGTTGTGGACGGTGACCAGTTTGGTTCCGTCGGGAAATGTGGCTTCGACCTGAACCTCGTGGATCATTTCGGGGATACCCTCCATGCACTCCGCGGCGGCGACGATTTCGGCCCCGGCCTCCATCAGATCGGCGACCGAGCGCCCGTCCCGCGCGCCTTCGACCACGGCATCGGTGATGAGCGCGATGGCTTCGGGGTGGTTCAGCTTCACGCCGCGCGCCAGGCGCTTGCGGGCGATCTCGGCCGCCATGGCGACCAGAAGCTTGTCTTTTTCTCGGGGGGTCAGGTTCATGTCATATCATCCAACATCGGGGGATCGTGCCCAGGTTCAGCCGTTTCAGAACCGGTAACAGGGTGGTGCGCAGATCAAAGCTGTCCCGCGCGAGAAGGCGCAGAACCAGAACGTCGTCGCCGATCAGGCTGGCACCAGCGGTCTCGGGGAGTTCTGCGCGAACCGCCGTCAGATGGGCCATGGCATCGGCGGCGATGTAGATGACCGAGGCCATCGCACCAGCACCGTTGGCAACAAAGGGCCGGGCCAGATGCGCCGCTATATCTCCATCAAGGGCCATCGTGTCGAGATAGAGCGGCGTCCCATCACGGCCAATGTCGATCCGGTCCCGGACATGAGCGTCTCGCAAGGATTCACCCATCGCCGCGCGCCCGAAAACCAGCGGTTCGACCATTAGTAACGTAGAATCAGGTGTCATTTCGACCGAGAGGCACCGGTTCAGCGCGCATTCGTTAAAAAGGATGGTTTCCTGCGGCAGCCAGTTCAGCCGTGCACCCGGTGCGATCGCGAGCCGGTTGCGCACCTCGCCGACCTCTCCACGCTGCGCCTTGTAGGCACGCTCGCAGGCCTGCGTGGTGATCGTAAGCGTCGTTCCGGGACCGGCCTGCGCGGACAGCGAGAACTTGTCCCCGCCGGTGACACCGCCAGCCGTGTTCAGGGACACCACGTCCAGACCCTGGGATTGCGGGCGCGGGAACAGGGCGCGAGACGAGCCGGACTGGCGCAGGCGGTCCAGCGCGGTGCGGTCCCCGACACGCTTGGTGCTCAGGTTCAGCCCCCCGCGCGCTCTTGGCTGAGAGGCCGCGTCTGGCGTGGGCGATATGGTGGCGCGATAGTTGATCGGAACGTTCTCTTGTCACAGCGGTTGCCTGTCGTTTTGCAATCGGCGGCAGCGAATGCCATCGGATTGTGCCCTTTGGCGAAGCAGGTCTGCTCGCAAGACCTTTTTTTAGGCAGGCGCACGAAAAACGACTGAAAAATGGGCAATCCGTGGGGTGGCGGTGGTTTTATGGGGAGGTGGGTTTGCGATTCACGCCGCGATGCAGAATCCCTTCTGACACCTGCCGGGGACTCAACGCCCATTATCGGAGGTGTGTGGCGACCGGTTGAATTGGAACTCGATCCAGCCGCCACACGGTTCGCAACATGAAGTTGCGGGGACAGGTAAGGGAAGTCTGCGCCATTGCGCAAGCGTTCCGTTCCGTGCCCCGCCTGGAGAATACTATGAACGTTCTGAAATCCACGCTTGCCGGGTCGATGGTCTTTACCGCGCTGGCAACCGCCACCTTGGCCTCTGAAGATACGATCAAGGTCGGTGTCCTGCACTCGCTGTCCGGCACCATGGCCATCTCGGAAACCACGCTCAAAGACACTATGCTGATGCTGATCGAACAGCAGAACGCCAAAGGCGGTCTTTTGGGCAAGCAACTGGAAGCGGTTGTCGTCGATCCGGCCTCGGACTGGCCGCTGTTTGCAGAAAAAGCGCGCGAGTTGCTGACCGTTCACGATGTGGACGTGATCTTCGGCAACTGGACCTCGGTCAGCCGCAAGTCGGTTCTGCCGGTCATCGAGGAACTGAACGGTCTGCTGTTTTACCCGGTTCAGTATGAAGGCGAAGAGTCGTCCAAGAACGTATTCTACACTGGCGCCGCCCCGAACCAGCAGGCCATCCCTGCCACCGATTACTTCCTTGAAGAGCTTGGCGTCGAGAAGTTCGCGCTGTTGGGCACCGACTATGTCTATCCGCGCACAACCAACAACATTCTGGAAAGCTATCTGCAATCCAAGGGTATCCTGCCCGAGGATATTTTCGTCAACTACACACCCTTCGGCCATTCCGACTGGTCGAAAATCGTGGCTGATGTCGTGGCGCTCGGTGCAGACGGCAAGAAGGTCGGCGTGATCTCGACCATCAACGGTGACGCCAATATCGGCTTTTACAAGGAACTGGCCGCTGCGGGCGTTTCGGCTGACGACATTCCGGTCGTGGCCTTCTCGGTAGGCGAGGAAGAACTGTCAGGTCTCGATACGTCGAACCTTGTCGGGCACCTGGCCGCGTGGAACTACTTCCAGTCAGCCGACACCGAGGTCAATGCCGAGTTTGTCGAGACATGGAAAGCTCGAATGGGCGACGAGCGCGTCACCAATGACCCGATGGAAGCCCACTATATCGGCTTCAACATGTGGGTGAACGCCGCCACCGACGCTGGCACAACCGATGTCGATGCGGTGCGCGCCGCGATGTATGGTCAGGAATTTCCGAACCTGACTGGCGGCACTTCTGTAATGCTGCCGAACCATCACTTGGCCAAGCCGGTTCTGATCGGCGAGATCCAGGGTGACGGCCAGTTCGACATCATCAGCCAGACCGAAGAGGTTCCCGGTGACGCCTGGACCGACTTCCTGCCGGAATCGGCGCTGCTGATCTCGGATTGGAAAGACCTGGGCTGCGGGATGTACAACACCCAGACCAGCAGCTGCGTCCAGACGCTGTCGAACTACTGAGCCGACGCTCTGAATTTTCGGGAGGGGCACGCTTTGCCCCTCCTTTCTTCTGGGGATTTCACCAAATGATACGCGTTCTTCTGGCAAGCCTGGCGTTGCTGGTTTCAGTAGTCTCGGCCAGCGCGCAGACCACACCGATGCAGGCGGTTCTGCAAGATCAGGCCGCGTTGATCGAGCAAAGTTCGCGCCGGACCATCGAACCGGCCGTCGCCGCCGTGGCGGCAAGCGGTCTGGTACAGGCGCAGGCCGTGTTGCAGTCCTGGCAGGCCAAGGACATGTGGCTGCGCAAGGCCGACGGGCTGTTCTTTCGCGGCGAGAAAATCGACTCCAGAACCTACCGTCTGTTCGATTTCGACACCGGCGAGGAAGTGGGCGAGTTCGCCAAGGGTGATCTGAAACAGATCAAACCCAACAGCGGCATTCGCGCCCTGATTGGCATTGCTCTGGTGCAGTTCCAGCTTTCCGACCCTGATCCGGCAAAACGTCTCGATGCGCTGACCTCGATCGAGCGTGATCCGAACCCAGCCGCATTGATCCCTTTGCGGGCCTCGATCCCTAACGAACCGGACGCGGCGCTGAAGGCCATGAAAACGCGGAGCGAGCGCCTTCTGACCATCGCCTATGACAGCGATGAAGCCGCGCGGTTGGCGGCAATCGAAGATATGTCGGGCGATCTGGGCGTCGATGTGCGCGCTACGCTGAACCCGCTCGTGGCCACCAAAGTGCATGTGTTTGCAGGTGACATCCCTGCAAACCTGAATGTCGCCCGGATCCTGATACCGGGCACCGACCTCGCAAGCGAAGAAGCCTACGCCCTGCTGGTCGCGGCGTCCCTCGCACCGGCGTTGATCGGGCCGGACGAGATCCGCACCACGCTGGCTGACCATATAAAGGGCGGACGCGTCGGCGGTGTCCCGATTGCCCGGCTGAATGCTCAGGCCGCGCGCGAACAAGCCTATGCAGCACTCTCGGCTGAGGGCGCTGTCCCGCCGCTTGTAAGCGAGGCCGACATTGCCGCATCGCTTGCCACCCACAGCTTTGCAACAGTTTTTGCTGAGCCCTCGGCCGCCGTCACCGCCGCCGCCGAAGAAGCGCTTGGCCGGATCGAAACCCGCGTCGACCTGTTCCAGACCGTGGACCTGACGCTCGACGCCCTGTCGCTCGCGTCGATCTATTTCCTCGCCGCCATCGGGCTTGCCATCACCTTCGGGGTTATGGGCGTCATCAACATGGCCCATGGTG
>Ga0316205_10003644_pt1 | contig 14305 bp, 9 predicted proteins | sample 3monthpyrite_MG_FD_204941 | JGI IMG/M metagenome (GOLD analysis project Ga0316205, IMG submission 204941) | Microbial mat bacterial communities from mineral coupon in-situ incubated in ocean water Damariscotta River, Maine, United States -... | ecosystem: Environmental > Aquatic > Marine >... | reverse complement strand
CAAGATAAATGGGACGATTTATCTGAAGAACGAGCGCAAGAAAACCACCAGATCAACAAAGAAAACCTTTCAAAAATTAACTCTCTTGATATAAGCAAACTCGATCCACAAACTAAAGTTAGCCTGGATTTAATGAAACAAAATCTAGAAAATCAAATAGCTGATTTTAAGTGGCGTTTTCATAACTATCCGCTTAATCAAATGTTTGGAATACATTCAAGAATTCCATCTCTTTTGATCAACCAGCATCGAATCAAAGAAGTCGCCGATGCAGAAGCATATATTTCTCGATTAGAAGGCATCGCTCCATTGTTCGACCAAGTGATAGAAGGTATTAATATACGTGCTGAAAAAGGAATTATCGCTCCCAAATTTGTTTATCCTTATGTGATTAATGATAGTCAAAATATTATTAAAGGCGCACCCTTTTCCGAAGGCGAGAATAGCACTTTACTTGCGGACTTTAATAAAAAAATCCAAGCTCTAGAAATCACTGATTTTGAAAAAGAGAAGTTAATAAGCAAAGCGACTAAAGCATTAAAAGGAAGCGTAAAACTCGGTTACGAAAACTTGATCAAGGCCGTAAAAATAGTTGAAGCAAAAGCCAACAATGAAGATGGCGCATGGAAATTTCCAGATGGCGAAGCTTTTTATAATAATGCACTAGCGCGAACTACGACCACCAACATGACCGCGCCGCAAATTCATCAAGTCGGATTGAAGGAAGTTGCAAGAATTCATAACGAAATGAAAGCGATAATGAAAGCGGTAAAGTTTGAAGGCGATCTTTCTGAATTTTTCAAATTCATGCGTAATGATCTTCAATTTTATTATGATGATTCTGAACAAGGCAAAGAAAAATATTTAAAGGAGGCGACTCTTTTAATCGACACTATGAAATCTCGTTTAGATGAACTTTTTATTGTTAAACCTCAAGCTGATTTAACCGTTAAAAGAGTCGAAGAATTTAGAGAAAAATCCGCAGGAAAAGCTTTTTATCAAAGCCCCTCGTTAGACGGAACTCGCCCGGGAATTTATTACGCTAATTTATACCGAATGGCTGATATGCCAACTTATCAAATGGAAGCGCTCGCCTACCATGAAGGCATTCCTGGTCATCATATGCAAAGAGCCATTGCACTTGAATTAAAAGGCTTGCCTAAGTTCCGTAAGTTTTCTCCCTTTACCGCTTATACTGAAGGCTGGGGTTTATATTCCGAAAAACTACCAAAAGAAATTGGCATGTATAGTGACCCTTATTCTGATTTTGGCCGATTGGCGATGGAATTGTGGCGCGCATGTCGTTTAGTGGTAGATACCGGTATTCACTCGATGAAATGGACTCGTGAGCAAGGTATCGAATACTACGTGAATAACACTCCTAACTCAAAATCAGATGCATTAAAAATGGTTGAACGACATATTGTTATACCATCGCAAGCGACGGCTTACAAAATCGGCATGATGAAAATTCTTGAATTAAGAGCAAAAGCCAAAATCGCTCTAAAAAACAAGTTTGATATTCGAGAATTTCATGACGTAGTTCTTAAAAATGGTCCGGTTCCTTTAGATGTTTTAAGTAAATATGTTGATGAATATATTGACAGTAAGTAACCCTCATAATATAGATATTTTCTTTTAAAGTAGGCTGAGTGTGGTAGTATTCCTCCAATCATTTTGGAGGAAATATGAATTTTACAGGTACTCAAAAATACATCGCCACTGATGAATTACAGATGGCGGTGAATGCAGCAAAAACCCTCGAAAGACCTTTATTAATCAAAGGCGAACCTGGCACTGGTAAAACCATGCTTGCAGAAGAAGTGGCTGCAGCGCTGGACATGCCACTTATTCAATGGCATATCAAATCAACCACAAAAGCCCATCAGGGACTGTATGAATACGACGCTGTATCTAGATTACGAGATTCTCAATTAGGCAATGAAAAAGTTCACGATATAGCCAACTACATTAAAAAAGGAAAACTTTGGGAAGCTTTTGCCGCAGAAAAACAGGTGGTTTTATTGATTGATGAGATCGATAAAGCCGATATCGAGTTTCCTAATGATCTTTTACAAGAACTAGACAAAATGGAGTTTTTTGTCTATGAAACTGGCGAGACAATTAAGGCGCAAAATCGCCCAATTATCATTATCACCAGTAACAATGAAAAAGAATTACCCGACGCTTTTTTAAGACGCTGTTTTTTTCATTATATTAATTTTCCCGACCGGGAAACTATGGCGAAAATTATCGCGGTACATCATCCCGATATCAAATCCAACTTACTTAAAGAAGCAATGGATATTTTCTTTCAAGTCCGTGAAGTACCCGGGCTAAAGAAAAAGCCATCAACTTCAGAATTAATTGACTGGTTGAAATTGTTATTAGCCGATGATATTCCTGATGCAATTTTGAAGGATAAAGATCCATCTAAAGCGATCCCTCCGCTTTATGGCGCGCTGTTAAAAAATGAACAAGATGTTCACTTGCTAGAAAAGCTGGCTTTTATGATCCGTCGAGAAAATCGCTGATAAGTTTTAGACTATGCTGATTAATTTTTTCTACCTATTAAGGCAATCTGGTTTACCGGTTTCTATTAAAGAATTACTGGTATTACTTGATGCTTTAGAAAAACGCTTAGTTTTTTGCAGTTTGGATGAGTTTTATTTGCTGGCTCGCTTGTGTTTAATTAAAGACGAAAAATATTTTGATCGTTATGACAAGGCATTTGCTGCATATTTTAAAGACTTAGAAAACTTTGAAGATATTCTCGAAGCGTTAATTCCTGAAGACTGGTTACGTTCTGAGTTTATGAAAAATTTGTCCGATGAAGAAAAAGCAAAAATTGAATCATTGGGTGGTTTAGAAAAACTCTTAGAAACATTTAAAGAAAGATTAAAAGAGCAAAAAGAGCGCCACGCTGGCGGTAACAAATGGATCGGAACAGGCGGCACATCACCTTTTGGTCATAGTGGATATCACCCCGAAGGAATAAGAGTTGGTGGTGAAAGTCGTAACAAAAGCGCGGTTAAAGTTTGGGAAAAACGCCAATTCAAAGATCTTGATGATAGTTTGGAATTGGGCACCCGAAATCTAAAAGTAGCACTCAGAAAGCTGCGCAAATTTGCACGAAGCGGTGCAGAAGACGAATTAGATCTTGATGATACCATTTCAAGTACAGCAAGAAATGCAGGCATGTTAGATATTAAAATGGTTCCTGAGCGGCATAATGCGATTAAGGTATTAATTTTTTTTGATGTCGGCGGTTCAATGGACCCTTATGTCAAAATATGTGAAGAGTTGTTTTCTGCCTGTAAAACGGAATTTAAGCATTTGGAATATTTTTATTTTCATAATTTTATTTACGATAGTGTGTGGAAAAATAATGCCAGACGCTATACCGAAAAAACCCCGCTAAACGAAGTCTTACGAACTTATAGCAAAGATTATAAAGTTATATTTGTCGGTGATGCATCAATGGCATCTTATGAAATCTCACATCGAGGCGGCAGTGTTGAATATATGAACGAAGAGCCTGGTTACGTTTGGATGCAACGGCTAAAAGAAGTATTTAATAAAGTTATTTGGCTTAATCCCGTCGATGAAAATTATTGGAACTACACCCAAAGTATTGGCATGGTTCAGCAGCTTGTCGAAAATAAAATGTATCCGCTTTCGCTGAATGGATTGGAAAGAGGGATCAAAGCTTTAACGTAAGCCCCAATTTCTAATCAAATAAATCCTGCTGGGTTGCTTTGATCAATACCGAAGTATCGCAGCGATTTAACCCTTGCTCTTGAAGTTGCGCATAAGCGCCATCCACCATTTTCGCCAAAGGCAAGTTGATACCGAGTTTTTTGGCAGTTTGCATACAAATACCAAGATCTTTTCTCATCCAATCAATCGCAAAACCAAATTCAAATTGATCATCAGCAATGGTATGCGTTCGCTGTTCTAGTTGCCAAGATTGTGCAGCGCCATGCTTTAATGTATCTCGGACTTGAACTAAATCCAGACCAGATTTTTGCGCTAAAGTAAGCCCTTCTGACAAACCTTGCAATATGCCAGCAATACATAATTGATTGACCATTTTACAAGTTTGTCCGGCACCCACATCACCTAAATGACTCACTTGCTTGGCGTAAATATCCAACACTTTTTTGGCTTTTTCAAAAACAGAAACCGCGCCTCCAACCATAATGGTTAATTGACCATTTTGCGCACCGATTTCGCCACCAGAGACAGGCGCATCTAAAAATTCATTACCTTGTGTTTGGCAAGCTTCAGCGATTTCATTAGCGACCTCCGCTGAAGTTGTAGTGTGATCTATTAAAATAGCGCCCTTTTTTAGCCCAGCTAAGATACCATTTTCACCGTAACAAATTTCTCGTAGGTCACTATCTTTTCCAACACAAATCATTACCAGATCTGCTCCCTCACACGCTGCTTTCGCGGTATCAGCGTATTGACCACTGTACTCCTTTTCCCACTGAGTGGCTTTTTCCAAAGTACGATTAAAAACCGTCACATCTAAGCCCTGCTGCTGTAAATGACCAGCCATTGGATAACCCATTGTTCCTAAACCAATAAACGAAACTTTCACAATTAATTACCCCCTACGAGCACAGTCCACTGTATATATATCACAGTAAATACCAATAAAAACATAGTATAGCTTACCAATAGTATCTGCTAAACTCATTACTTAAATATGATTTCTTAAACAATTCAAAATAGCTAGGTATCAATTTTATGAAATCAGCAATTCCACTAATCACTCAATCATCGACAGAGCGACAACAGACTTGGCTCGAGTGCTTACGAAAAACAATGCCTGATGAGAGATTGATGCTGGCTGAGCATCTTTCTGATTCAGAAAGAAAGAATTGTGAAATCGCTGTCGTTGCAAATCCCGATCCTAAAATTTTTAGATCCTTTCCCAATTTAAATTGGGTACAAAGCTTATGGGCGGGAGTCGAAAATTTAATCCAACCAAGCATCGAACACCATTTTAAATTGATTCGTTTGATTGATCCAAATTTGGCTGAAACAATGGCTGAATCCGTACTGGCTTGGACGTTATATCTTCATCGAAAAATGCCTTCATATTCAGCACAACAAAAAGATAAAGTTTGGCAACAACTTCCATATTCGTCATCCAAACAGTGCAAAGTAGGAATACTAGGCTTAGGAGAATTAGGTCAAGCCAGTGCAAAACGGTTAGCCGATAATAATTTTCACCTTTTAGGGTGGAGTCAGAGCGAAAAAAATATCGCCCATGTTAGATCTTTTAGTGGCAAAGATGGTTTGCTAAAAATGTTAAAGCAAACTCAAGTTTTGGTTTGTTTATTGCCATTGACAGAGCAAACTAAAGATATTATCGATAAAGACCTATTACAAAATTTGCCAAAAGGCGCATCTATAATTAATTTTGCGCGGGGCGCTTTGTTGAAAACTGATGATTTACTATCAGAATTAGATCGAGATCATTTATATCATGCGGTATTGGACGTTTTTGATAAAGAGCCATTAGAAGCTGAGAGTAAACTTTGGAGTCATCCAAATATAACCGTTTTGCCGCATATTGCCGCCACCAGTAATATAGAAACTGTAATTAAAATTGTTGCTAGGAATATTTCAGAATATAGAAATACAGGAAAGTTGAACTCCGTTGTAAATGTGGATCGTGGATATTGACTGTGTCGATTGCGCCATTTTGATCGCTTCGTAGATTACTGGCAAATGAGTGACAGCTATCAGCTGGATAGCGGGCGTTCAACGCTCGCAGGAGGCGCGCCGCCTTTTGGCGTCGCTTTTTCTGCGATTGTAATATAGCTATTCTTTAGGTCTAAGTGTCTCAATAATCTGCGCATCCACCCAATAAATATCGGAATCATCTGGGCTAATCTTTCTATTAAAGAAAAAATATTTTCCGTCTGGCGTTACGTATCCTCCACTGTCCGGACCTTCTGTGTTTATCTTATCCCCGAAGTTAATGGCGGTACCCCATGAGCCATCTTGCTGCCTGAAACTAATATACAAATCAACACCACCATATCCACCGTCATTTTCACTATCCCAAATAATGTAAGACTCATCTGGAGCAATGAAAGGGTGAGCGGTCCATGTACCCGTGTTTATCTCTTTACTAAAGGGTCTCGGTGCTTCACGCTTGCCGTTTACCAGTCGGGAAAATCGAAGAACACCATTGCCATTTGTACCCCTTTCGTCAAAAACATAGGTTCCTTTTAACGAAGCCGTAAGGGTCATGATGCCGATGTCTTCAAACGGAGAACCAAGACTTTTTAGCTCTGACCAACCATCATCGGTGCGCTCCCTATATCGTTTGCCAGAATGCATAGTTTTACCATCAGGAGAGATAAAGCCCCGCACACGGTGTTCCGCTATCGACTTGTACCATCTATTATTCTCGGATTTAAAAACAACTGTCGTAGTTTTTCTACTTTTTTTGTTGTTCCTACCAAAGTTGTACCTTTTCATGTCGGGTGTGAAGCTACCGCTCCAGTCACGATGCTCTGTCGAAACAATACCAGGGGCGAAAACTTCAGGTGTTAAACCTGGCGGTTTTTGCCCGATATAGGGACCTTCGAGGACTGGGAATTTATCTTGGCTATCACTTTTTCCGCTCATCGTTGGAATAGAGTTTTGAATAAAAGCTGGCAGGATTCTCTCTGCGGTTATTTGCAGGGTAGTGTTATCGTTATCATGAGCAGTAACCACAACCATCAGGTCAAGCTCCTCGACCAGAATGATATATTGGCCGCCACCGCCCTGAGCAGATGCGCTGAAATAGCTTTTATTGTCGTATTTCATATCTGCATTCCACCAGTAATAACCGTAGCCCTGATTAGAGATATCTTTGCCGCCGCCGTAAACATCATCATCGCCAGTATAGAGTATCCTGCTGGTTGCTTTGGCGATAAAAGCTTCCGGAACCAGCTGTTCTCCACTCCATTTACCTTTGTTCATGGTCAAAGTTCCCCACTTGACCATATCGCGCGATGTCAAACTCGAGCGACTTCCCGCTCTTGGCAGGCCGCTAACGTCAGTCCCCCAGCCATAAGTCGTTATGCCCATTTTGTCGAGGAGTTCATTTTTAATAAAGTCTTTGGCCGATCCGGGTACGACGGCGTTAAGGACTTGCATCACCAACATTGGATCGTTTTGATATTTAAAACTCTGAGACGCTAAGGTAATAGGCGCACTATGCTCGAGGTAAAGCTGAACTTGCCCCTGGTCTTTTAATTGGCTTGGGTTTTTCTCAAATTCTTCTTTCTGTTCCTTACTGATGCGGATACCGGAACGCATAGTCATCGCCTGGTGCAGCGTTATTTTATCTACACCCTCAACAAATTTTGTTGGGTCCAGATCTTTCAGAAAGCTGACCAAGGGCTTGTCTAAATCGGCCATGGTCAGATAACCCAGCTGGATAGCGCGACCAAGCGCCAAGCTGGTGTAGACTTTAGTCGCTGACGCTTGCGGGTGCGGTAGGTTGATACGGCCGCGCAAATAATAGGATTCGAAGAGAAGCTTACCCTTGTGGGCAATAAGTAGGCTGTCATAAGATCCATGTTTATGTTCGGCGATCTCCGTAGCAAGCTTGACAATCATGCCTTTATTACCTCCATCAACGCCTAATTCCCCCACGACTAGCGCGTCTTTTCTGTCCGCTGGCGCTGCATCAATAAAGGCTTTGTCAAGATACGGAATATCCCTAAATGAAAGCTTTACCTCTGCATCCGTAGCCTCTGGTGCGAGGTCATTATTTTCCTCGCCGCTTTTTTCAGCGTCGGCAGCGGCAAAGCCGCAAAAAACGCTTAATAATGCGACGGTGATTAGACTTTTTAATTTTAAATTGATGTTCATAGGTATCCTCTAAATTGTAAATAACGCTGCTCAAGGCAACCAGCAGTAGGCGCTTTTAGGCCAATAATGGTTTATATGTTATTACTTCTTAAAATAAGCCGTTTTTAACTTGGTGATAATTTCTGTACTCACCCAATAAATGTTTGGGAGCCCACCTTTTTCTTTTTCGTTATATCTATTGAAAAATAAATATTTACCATCTGGAGTGATAGTGGGACCTCCTTCTCTATAATTAGTATTTACTGCGTTTCCAAGGTTAATTGGCGTTGACCATGTTCCGTCTTTGTTCTTAAAATAGACGTACACATCCTTGTCTTTTGTTTTATCATTTTCTTTATGGGCTTCTACCAGCAGAAAATCTTGAGAAGGGGAGATAAAACCTAGTGAACCATATTCAATTCCAACTTCGTGTACGTCGGGAAACTTGCCATTTTTGTTAGGTGCATAATACATTTTTCCCTTTGACTCATTTACATAAAAAAGATCCCCGTTTTTGGCTTCAATAGGCTTAACAACCTTGTCATTATTGATCGGCGAATCAAGTAGTACTGGGTTGCTCCAGGAATCCTCAAAACGGTTTACATACCAAATTTTAAGGGGAGCTATAGGGTCGTAAGTTGCAAAATAGATCCTTTTACCACTCAGGCTCACAAATGGACTAAATTCATCACTGACCTTGCCTTTTGTAAAATTTGCTTTTTTAGGTTTAGTCCATTTTTTGTTTTCGAGTTTTGAGAAATACACATGTGAATGGCCTTTTATCGTAGGCGAAAAATACATTTCATCTAAATCAGGAGAAAAAGAAACACCACCTTCATATATTCCATCTACTGATACAATTCCTGGTGCGAAAACTTCAGGCGTTAAACCTGGTGGCTTTTGTCCAAAATAGGGACCCTCTAAGGTTGGAAAACTAGAACCGTTTTCAATATTTTCTTCAGCAAAGACAGTGTTTAACGATATAGCACATGCCAATATTAATAATTTCATTATTTTCATCTTTTCTTCCTTTTTATATTAGGTTGTTATTTAGGTCTGAGGGTCTCAATAATCCGTGCGTCCACCCAGAAGATATCTACATTTTTGTTATCGTCATCTATGCCTCTGTTAAAGAGGATGTATTTGCCGTCAGGCGTAACGCTCGCATAGGCATCCCATTTATCGGAATTGACCTTATCGCCCATATTAATGGCAGGACCCCATGAACCATCCTTTTGTCGGAAACTAATATAAAGATCAGAGTCACCAAAGCCGTCTTCCCGTTCGCTATCCCAAATGAGGTAGCTTTCGTCTGGCGCGATGAAGGGGTGGGCTGTCCATTTACCTGTGTTGACCATCGGCTCCATCTTTTTTGGTGCTTGGCGCTTGCCATCCTTGAGCGTTGATATGCGGATTACTTTGCTTTTAGAATCGTCAAAAACATAGCTGCCTTTGGCGGATGCCGACAGGCGCATAATCCCCCAGTCTTTCCGGTCAAACATCGGTCCAAGACTTTTGCGTTCTGCCCAACCATCACCGATGCGATCCTTATATCCTTTTGCCATATGCCAGCGCTTGCCGTCAGGCGAGAACACGGTTTCACCGTGCCGTGGAAATTCCAGATACTTGGTCCAGATATTGTTTTCCTGGCGGAAGCCGATAACAGTGGGACGGAATTTTTTATCAGCGGAGTTGGTATATTCGCTGCGATTAAGGGTAAAGTAAAATTCTTTCATGCCAGGTGCAAACACGCCCTCAAGCTCCCAGCCTTGTTTGGAGATGATACCCGGTGCAAACGGTTCTGCCATCAAGCCCGGTGGCTTTTGCCCCATATAGGGACCTTTCAGGATTGGAAAATTAATTTGACTATCACTTTCGCTGCTCATTGCTGACACAGAAAACAACAGAACTATAAAAATATGAACGGGTTTCATCATTTATCCTTATCTTGTTAAGTTTGCTAACCAAGTCACACTGCGTACGCCTGCCATTGGAAACGCCGTATGATGATTACCCTTAATCACCACACGCTTTAGAGATAAACTTTTGTCGTTTCTGTTTTTCAGCAAGGCAATAAATTCTTCGGTATGCTTGCCCAATTTTTTCTCCAACGAGCCATATGAAAGGAAAACGTTGGCATTTAGGTCTTTACCTTTTAATGCGGCATTCGATCCAATTTTGGATAAAAAGGGAATATCGCCCTCAGGCCCAGGGCTACCTAAGATGTAGTTTTTAAAGGTATCCGGTTGTGCCATTAATATGTAAGCGCCAAATTTACCACCCATTGAATACCCAAAATAAGTGCGATTGCCAGGATCGGTTCGGTAGTCGTTTTCTACAGTCTTAATCACATCGTTGCGAATAAAATCTAGATGATTACTGGCTTGCCCTCTTTGAAATTTAGCTTGAGTTTCTGGGTTGCTTGACTTCCTAATTGAGTAATCTCGATATCTGCTGACATTTGCTCCATACTCTTTCTTTAAATCTTCATTGATGTCCTTCTGCCAGGAAATTCCCACCAAAATAGCCTCTTCCATCAAAAATTCAGTGGCAGCGGAAAATAGTTCGACATGCACCATTGCGTCGGTAAAATAGATGACGGGATAGGTTTTATCCTTGTTCTTTGCGTATTCCTCAGGCAGCTTTATGTACAGCTCATACTGTCTATCTGCTTGCGTGTCTTTAATAGGGACGACTTGTATTTTCGGTAATTTCAAATCGCTTGTCTCGTTCGCCTGGGCTGTTAGACAAGGCAGTAAAGATAAACCAACTAAAACTAAAACCTTATTCATATTCATTAAATCACTCTCTGGTAAAAGGCAAATTGCAAGTAAGGCTCTGCTTGAAAATCATCAAGGGTTTGAGTGTAAATGAATAAAATGCAAAATACCTGACGTCCGCCTGATTTTTGAATGACGTCATTCTGACGGCAAAAATATCAATAATTATCATATGGTTACAAAGTCAGTGTTAGTAACAATCAGGCTTTATGCTAGTATGTGTCCTCTTATTTTGGCTTATTTTTAACATCAACTTTCATATTGGAAGCGCAACCATGGACGCACAGTACTGGGTAGGTGATTTTTTTGTCGATTTAACTCGCAATCAAATCACCCAGAAAACGGAATCACAGACTATTCCGCCTAAAGCCTTGGCAGTGTTAACCTACCTTGCTAAAAACGCCAATAGAGTCGTTAACCATGATGAGCTGTTATCAGAAGTGTGGCCTGACACGGTAGTAACCCCAAATACCTTACAAAGAAGCATCGCTCAATTAAGAAAAGCACTGGGAGAAGGTCGCCAATATCAGTCCTACATTAAAACCCACGCCAAGCAGGGATACAGTCTAGAGGTTGAGGTTCGATGGCAGGACAATGTCAATTCGACAGACCCTGACTCGGCAAGCTCTAACTCTGCAAGCAACAGCAGCTCCAAAGAAGAAGCAGTCGACGAATCCCAAGTTAAATGCAGCAGTGCTAAAGCCGATTCAACTCATCATTCTGCGCCATCGCGAGCGGCTTTAAAGTTGATTTCTATGGTCGCTGGTCTGATTATTCTGGCTATTATTGGCTATCAGAATCTAACTCCCAAACAAACTTCACAACTAACTTTTGATAAATTACGCTCGCTTACCGCCACTGACGACAAAGAATTTGATGCAACCTATACACCTGATGGAAACTACATTGTTTTCCATCGTTATTTAGATAAACAATGCGTGAATAAAATATGGGCCAAAAACATAAGCACTCAAAAAGAAATCCAACTGACCAAAGATTGGGCAGCTTATGGTCGTCATAGTTTTTCTAAAGACGGCAAGAAACTCGTATTTTTAGCAACCGAACCTTGTAACCAGCCTGTTACCCAAAAAAATTGCTACGACTTGGTGAGTTTAGATTTTGATAAGGCGCTTGAAAGCCCTCAGCAACCGAGCGTAGTACTGCAGTGTAAAAATTCAGTAGTAAAGAAACCTATCTGGTTAAATAACGGCAATATTACACTAATGCAAAGAAATTCGAACCGTTGGAAGTTAATCAATTATTCGCCAAGTCTGAATAAAAGCACTGACTTATACGCTCCCAATGAGGGCAATTTAATCGACTATGCTTATTCTGTCGTGGATGATCTGATCACTGTGGCTCGTATCCATAAAGATGGTCAGCAATACGTCGAACTGCTCAATCCTGACGGGCATATTTTATCCAGTCACCCGATTGAGCGCCCACAGGAAATAGCAAAATTCCGTCCTCTCTATCCGAATTTTGACTCCTTAAACAAGCAACTTTTCTTTAGCACGGGCAGACAACTGTTTACCCTCTCCTATGAGGGTAAAGTCACCAAAATCAACTTACCCTTTGGTGATAAAATGGCTCAGCCTGAATTTCATCCAAACGGTAAAAGATTACTTATGCTTAAAGGGCCCTATGATAGTGATATCGCTATACTACCGTTTAATAAAATCGCCAAGCCAAGCCTGCAAACACAAAATTCAAATACACAAACAACCCAGTCTCAATTAAAACCGTCTCAATTAGAACCGCCTCAATTAAAACAGAACCAATCGAATTTGCCCTCATCGACTCAGTCCCAGAACTATACAAGCTTTGAGCGCACAAACCTTGGAGAGAACTATGCTATTTTTCAACCAGGAGGTGAGTTAATTGCTTTCTGGTCGGAACGTTCCGGAGAAGAACAGCTTTGGATAAGCAATGGAAAAGATCCACAAAAGCTCACCAACTTTCCGATGGATACCTATATCAATGGGATCGATTGGGCAGCAGATGGTAAAAGTCTGTTAGTCAATGCCAACAACGTTCTTACACAGGTATTTCTCGATTCAACTCAAAAATCCTTTCCAATAGAATATCCTGTGAGCCGACTTTACCAATGGGACAGTAAAAATAATAGTGCATTAATGTCTCTAAGAATCGAAGGGATAAGAAAAGTTGTGGAGTACGATTTAAATAAGTCAGACTTCAAAGAGATAAGCGATAAGTTCGTATTATGGGCGCTTAAAAGTGAAGATGGTCGATTGATACTTTACGACCACATGGGTCAATTTTGGCAACCCGGTCCTGTCGAGCCTCAGCAAATTAAAGCATTAAACAAACAAAGTGGAAAATCTAAATCCTTCGTGATTAAAAACAATGTAATCTATGATGTCAACGATGATAATCAATTGTGGTCCTACGATCTTAATAATAACAATTTTAAAATTCTCGGAGAGGTAGGTGACGAGGTCGATCAGCTAACTGATATTAATCAGACGCAGCTTTTGATGACAATCCAGGTTGCCGCAAAAGAAGAAGTGGTAGAACTAATTTTGGCTGACTAGTATGCTTTTTTTATAAATCTAAATAACTTAAGAGATAACTAGACTCTAGTTTGCCTGTATTTTTTGGTTCGGTTTCTACTTACGGTTATTTCTGTCGCTTGCAAAATTGCCACTTTTTTATAGTTTTAACACCATTACAGTCACATCATGGCATCATAGGTCTTATTCATTACTTCAACAGAAATATTGTTGTTTCTATAGTTAGCCACAATTCGGTTGATCTTAAGCCGCTTGTTTCGAACAAAGTCAATAAAGGTTTTAGTGTAACTGGGAATTACCTTAGCGATGGTATTATCCAGGGGAATGTGAAGAAAGTGCGCTTGAAAAATAATCCCGCTATCTTTGAAATATACAAAACCCTGTCTTTTTGAATGCATATTTTCCAACACATAAAAATGTACGCCATCAATGGTTTGCTCATGTTCAATAGAACGAAATTTGAATCTGGCGACATCATCAGCGAAGCGCGGGTAGGCTTTGATGGCAGCGATACTATATTCATCGGCAGTAATCTCGATACCCTGATCAACATAGACTTTGAGACCAGCAATTTGATGCCCGTGGGGGTGGGTAACATAAACTGAGGTGATTTTCTTTTTAGGAAACTGGTCAAGAATAAGCTTTATGGTTTTCTCTGCTAAACGCGTATTAGAACTTGCACCAAATACCATGATTTTATCGCCATTGACTTTAAACAAACTATTAGTCACAGCTGAACGATCAGTAACAAGATACAGATCTTTTGCAATTTCTTTTGATACGAGAACCCCATCGCTCGTTGGAAGTTCAGGGCCGTACCCTTCTGGAAGTTTCAGTCTGGCAGGGTCTACTCTTTCAATGATCTCAAAGTAATTATTGAATTTTATATATTGGGGTTCTGTCGCTCCATTATAATATGAGTTTACGGAACGGGCATAGGTTATGCCGCGCGTTGTTTGATAATCATCATAAACAAAAACTCCACGCAGGGGTCTGTGGTTGATCGACACTAACTGCAACGGGTCATTGCTAAATTTATAATCGACAATATTCTCATCAGAGGTTTTATGAGTGAGGGTTATTGTCCCCGATTTTCTGTCCTGGTGAAGGGCAATATTTCCT
>Ga0316205_10003643_pt1 | contig 14312 bp, 20 predicted proteins | sample 3monthpyrite_MG_FD_204941 | JGI IMG/M metagenome (GOLD analysis project Ga0316205, IMG submission 204941) | Microbial mat bacterial communities from mineral coupon in-situ incubated in ocean water Damariscotta River, Maine, United States -... | ecosystem: Environmental > Aquatic > Marine >... | reverse complement strand
TAAAAAACTAAAAGGGTCTCAAATCTGACGAGCTATCAAGCGACACTATTATCGCTACACTCATAAATTTAAACAAACAGCCGTTAGACTATCTGTCTTACCTATCGTTATTCAATCGAAATAGCCGATATACCAGGTATTCATGTCCTCATGTTGTTTCGTTATCAATCTAGCTAGCAAACATGGGATAGGTGTATTATCATCAATATCTCAAGAAACAATCGGCTGCGAACCCATAGTGGCGTTAAATTTATAAGTAAAACATATAATAAGACGCTGCATATATCGCACTTACTAAATATAAAAATCAATGATTTATCATGAAAACTGAACTACATTACGACACTAGCAGTAACACAATATACCAAAAATTACGCGGGCTTTGCAGCATTCAAAATCTTGCAGAGGTTTTCAATGAAATGGAAGAATATGATTTATCTCCTAACTTAAATATTCTTACGGATATTTCTGATGCAGATTTAAAAGATACAAATTACAATTCAGTATCTTACTTAGAAAAAAATCTCGATAAATTTCTGGATAATTATTTACCAGTTCATAACGCTATTATTGCTGAGTCAGATTTAGAGTTTGGAATTGCTAGAATGTATGAAATGCTTGCCGAGAAAGATGGATTTAATGTAAAAGTTTTTCGTAACAAATCAGATGCAGAACAATGGCTTAAACAACAGGAATTATTCACGTAATGAAACTGCCAACCTCACCTATAATAGCTCTTTAACCCTATATACAATGGACTGAAACTTTGGCGTTATATTTAAAAAATAATTATGGAAATAATTCTACTAATACATGGTAAACCAGTAATTCCTGCATTAAATATAATCATCCCGCTGGAATTTTCAATCTGGACAGACACTTAACCCACTATTGGTGCGATTAAAATATCAAGCAAATGTAATGCTGTTGTATGCAGTGAGTTAACTGGATCAATTGAATCAGCTAATGCACTACAAGCAAAAGAAATCAATCTTAAAAGCTCATTATTTAATGAGGCCGACTTACCTGCTTCTCATTTTAATTTCCCAAAGTTGTTACCAAAAGTATGTGCCGTCGTCTTTAAAACGTTATGACTTTTTAGCCATTCTACAATTCAGATTCATTTATAGATGCTAAAGTAAGAGCATCAGAAGCAGCCAAGAAGCTTAAAGAAATGGCAGAGTCAAATTCAGTGGTGTTATTCGTTGGTCATGGTGTTTATAATAGAATAATTGCAAATGAATTGAATGCAAGCGGCTGGTCTGGCCCTAAAAATCCTGGCACAAAACATTGGAGCCATGGTGTCTATAAAACTAATAACACATATCTCGAAACTGAAATCGCACAATCATAAACCAGCATGTGCTCTGACCTGCCTATAATGTCAGCCTGGTTAATGAGCTTATAAAAATCAGCTACTTTTATAGGCGATCTTCGTATAGAATTCGTTATAAATTTTAGCTGATTAATTATTTTTAATGCATAAAAGTTTAACTACAAGATCCCATTAGCCATTTACAACATGACACAATACATATGAATCATAAAACAGTAGTAACTCATAACGGCAATTTTCATGCAGATGATGTTTTCAGTATCGCTGCACTTAAAACCGTTTTCCCTTCTTTTAAGCTTATTCGTACACGTGATTTAGAGCTTATCAACAAGGCGGATATTGTGGTTGACGTGGGTGGTGAATATGATCCGGATACAGACCGTTTTGACCATCATCAACGTGGTGGTGCAGGTGAGCGAGAGAATGGCATACCCTACTCTTCATTTGGCTTAATCTGGCACAAATACGGTTTAGAAATATGTCTGGGTAACCAGGACGTAACAAATGCCGTAGATGCCGGTCTGGTTTCAACGATTGATGCCATTGATTGTGGTCATGTCGAAGGCGTTTCTACGGGCATTAGTCTTAGCCAGACTATTTCAATGTTTAACCCGACCTGGCAAGAAGATAGTCACTTTGACACCTGTTTTGATGAAGCGGTTGATTTTGCGTCACGGATTTTAACACGATTCATTGCATCCGCTAACGGCGGCATTAGTGCAAAAGAAATTGTGGCCAAAGCTATTGATGCTGCAGATGACCCAAGAGTGATTGTATTAGAAAAATATACTCCGTGGAAAAGAACAGTTCACGCCTTATCTGAAGAAGCGTTATTTATGGTTTACCCGTCTCAGACAGGCCAATGGCGAATTCAAACTGTACCTGTTGAACTGGGTTCATTCGAAAATAGAAAATCATTGCCTAAACTATGGGCTGGCCTGTCAGATAATGAACTTAAAGCAGTAACTGGTATTGATGATGCCATGTTTTGCCATAATGGTTTATTTATTGCGGGTGCAGAATCATTTGAAAGCACTATGAAAATGGCTACTATGGCACTTCAGGAATAAGAAAGCGTCAGCAAATAATTTAACACTTCAAATTCACATAGTTATTTTGATACTTAATAAGCCATAGATTTTTATTGCAATGCAAAATATTTAAAAAAAACATATACTACTATTTCCATCACATACTTTAGTGAAACACAATGAATAAAGCCTGCCCTGTCATTTTAAGAAATAAAAATAATGTACTTGAAATGCTTGTATTCGAACATCACAAAGCGGGAATTCAACTAGTAAAAGGCGGTATAAAAAAAGGCGAGAGTCTTGAACATGCATGTGTTCGAGAACTTAAAGAAGAATCAGGTATTGATGCACAGGTTGTGAAGCAACTGGGTCTCTGGAAAGCTACTTCTAAAAACCAGAGCTGGGGGTTTTGTCTGATGCATTACGAGAATATACTGCCAGACACATGGGACTTTGAGACAAAAGATGATGGTGGAAAGATATTTAGTTTTTTCTGGCAACCTTTAAATAGCCCGCTCAGTAATAACTGGAGCGAGATTTCTAAGGAGGCATTTTTTTACATCAAAAATGCTCTAGATAAATAACTACCAAAAACGCCTTCACATTAAAGCTGAAAAGATATCTGTATTACAGTAATTAATTAGACCACCCTATATCAGCCTCTTACCCCTGCCGTAATAAAATTTACAATTGTTTGCTTTTCAACAAATCAGACCTGTTACAACTTCTGAACATTTTAGACTTGATTCTCAGCAATTCTCGTTTCTATTGAACTACACTATAAAGACAAGAATATTGACCTGGGCTATCACCAGACCACTCGTTATACAAAGACTACAAGAGAATATTATGGTACAGAACGACGCAGCTAAAGCCGCCTTTGAAAAAATCATTTCAAATGGACGCACTTTATCCATTAAAAAAGCCGCCAAAGCATACTGGGATGCTTATGAATCGGAAGCCGGTGCCAGCGATGAAGCGGGGCTTAACCTGGAAAAAGCAATTAAGAGCATCCCCCTCGACTATAGACAGCCTACAGTTAAGTTCCTTGAAGATCTGGACAACTGTAAACAGGGAGATAGTGATAACACTGATTGTTATTTAGCTTTTGCAGTCGCAATAGTCGATAAAATTGTCTCTCTTGGTTAACTCTGTATAAAGCCCGTATTATTGTGATTATGCATTACCGGGCAGGAAGGATCTCATGCCAGATATCTTACACAAAGTCGGAATCAAAGCCCCTGCCAGTAATGTATACAAAAAACTAACCACAAACGAGGGACTCGCACAGTGGTGGACAACAGACACCTCGGGCGCCGGCGCTATAGGCTCTATTATTAAATTCAGGTTTAATGGTGATGGCCCGGATTTCGAAGTCACCGACTTATTGCCAGACAAACTCGTTAAATGGAAACATTCTGGCTCCATGCCTGAAGACTGGATGGGTACTGAGATTCAATTTGAATTGACTCATAAAAACAATCAAACTTATGTTTTGTTTTCTCATTCTGGCTGGCAGGCACAAAGCGACTTTATGGGGCATTGCAGCCTGAAATGGGCGACTTTTTTAATGAGCCTTAAAGAGGCTATAGAAACCGGGTCTGGTAAACCCTTTCCAAATGATGTTCATATTGACCATGATGAGTAACACGCACCCAACATAGCCGTATAGCTTATTAACCCTATATTTAAAACACCTAAGGCACCGAGGTTTGCGACTGGCTTTGCGCCTGTTTAGCCTTCTCTACATAACCCTGATACGAGGGTATAGCAACTGCTGCTACAATAGCCACAATCACAATGGGCGCTATTAAACCCACTATGATTTCCAGCGCCGTATTAGCCTGAGGTGGCGGACCATATTTATTGGTTTCAGGGCTGCCTGGACCAAATAGTAGATATAAGCCAAACAACACATTTATAAGCGGCACAATCATCAACAATGTCAACCAGCCTGTACGATCCAGGTCATGCAAACGTCGTCTTGCAACAATGAAAAAGACCAGAATAATAGGCAAATATAACAATATCATCATGAGCGTCACTGCAATACCGGCCTCACCTGAGGTATTACCTGCCATCATAGGCACTAAAACGGCACTCACGATTCCCGCTAAAAACATGATAATAATGTTATATATCATTGAATAGGCCAGATACCTTAAGCGACCTATCCTGCCCTTAGTGCTAAAAATTTTGGGTTTATAACTGGCTAACTCGGTCAAGCCTTCTGTTGTCAGGGGGCTTTCATATGGGTTTTTATCTTTTAATCCGTTATTCATATATATCCTGTATTTAAATAATTAAAAAACACTTATAGCATAAGCAAGCTTAAGTTTTCACAAGCGGGATAAATAATCGGCTACAACATCCAGGTCCTTATCAGTCAGGCTCTTTAACTCTTTTACCATCAATTCATTACTATTTTTTCTATAACCATCTCTAATCCACCTAAGTTGGCGCAACAGATATGCATGGTGCTGGCCCTGTAATTTTGGATAAAAGGCTTCATTATTGCCCTGAGCTTTATCTCCGTGACACTGCACACAACGTTTCTTGAATATCGATTCTCCATGAGCCAATTGCTTACCACCACCCACTCCTACATCAGGCGAAGCAGGTAATGACGCTATATAAGCGGTTACATCAGCTATTGCCTGAGTGCCACCAATAGATTTAGGGTCAGTAAAAGGATACATGGTTGGGTTATTACGGTTTTTAGCTCGTATATCTGCTAACTGTTTTATCAGAACATTTCTATGCTGCCCTGCAATAACCGGGAAACTACCATCTTTTTTGCCCCAACCTGATTTCATATGACAACTGGCACAGAGCGGGTATATTTTTTCACCGTTCTTAATATCAGGTTTAAGCCCTATTGCACCACTTATTTCATCAGCAATTGATGATTCACAAGGAATTAGCAAACTATTTAGTACTAAAATACTGCCTGTTATAACTCGTCTTATATTCATGACCAAAGAATAACACCCGACGTGACGTAATTTTATTAGACCAGATCAATATTTATGAATTTAAAAACACTTTTTACCTTTTTAGTTTTAACAACAACCAGCACTGTGTCACATACAGGCCTGCTGTTTGCCAATGAAGTAAAAACGATAGAGGCGGGTGACACAGAAATTGATATACGCGTATTTCCTGCCACAGGTAATACTTTATTATTAGGTTTCCCCTGCGACGAAGGTAAAAGCATTGCTGAAGAGAAAACAGCCCGCTCACTCGCCGAAGACGGCATTGAGGTCTGGATGCCTGATATGCTATCGAGTTTTATGTTACCTAAAGTACGCAGCAGCCTCTCAAGCATTACAACTGATGCTTTAACCGCGCTGATAAGTGAAGCAACCAAAACTGGTAAAAAGGTTTATCTCATTGCCAGCGGACCTGACACCGAGCTGGTTTTACGCGGAGCCAGTAACTGGGAAACCCAACATAATAATACATCACTTGCGGGTGCCGTATTAATGTTTCCCCGTTTATTTAAAGATACGCCTGTTCCCGGAAAAAAACCTGAATATAAGAATGTAGTTGGAAAAACAAAACTGCCTATCTTATTACTTGAAGGTGAACGCACACCAAACCGCTGGGGAATCAATAGTTTAAGCCATGAGTTACAAAAAAATGGCAGCCCGGTTATATCAAAAATAATACCTGATGTTCGGGGTTATTTCTTTAAACGTCAGGATGCAAACCGCTCAGAAGATGTTGTTACATCTCAAATGGCCGGTTTAATTAAAGTCAGCTTATTTTATTTACAGGAAGACAATACCCATGATTAAAACATTATTTTTAATTGCACTTTCATTTTGCTTAACGCTAAGTGCACAGGCAACAAACTTAAAACCATATACGGCCAATACACCCACACCAAAATTAAAACTAACCGACCTGCATGGAAAGCACCATGACCTTAATGATTACAAAGGAAAGGTCGTACTGGTTCAATTTTGGGCGACCTATTGCGGCCCCTGCAAAAAAGAAATGCCTTCAATGAATAAGATGAGAGCTAAAATGGGCGACACACCCTTTAAGATACTTGCTGTTGATATGGGTGAAACCGAAGCAGAAGTTAAACAGTTTGTAAAAGAAGTGAAACCTGAATTTAGCATTCTAATGGATGAATCAGGCCAAAGCATTAGTGACTGGCAGGTTTTTGCTGCACCCTCTAACTTTATCATCGACCCAGCAGGTAATATACGCTATACCCTGTTCGGCGGTGTCGAATGGGACTCAGATGAGTTAATTAACAAACTAAAAGCACTCGCTATTAATTAGTCTAAACTTGACACAGGCGCGCATTAATAATGCAAGAACACAGAATACCCGATCGCTTTTAATTTTATAATTTTAATAAGTGGATTTTGTTATTAAATCAAAACCAGACTCATTACGCTTTATACACGATTACAGTTAAGTCTCTAAACAGCTGGTGTGTGTATTTAAATTCAATTAATGATTTTGATTTATTAAAATGACGGCTAGTTATTTATTAATAATAGCCGTCTATTTTATTAGTTTTTATAAGGCTCTAACAATACGCTTTTGCCTAACATTTCTGGCGGCTGTTGCAGCCCCATTAACTGTAATATTGTGGGCGCGACACTACTTAAACCCATGCCGGTATTCAGGTGCCAGTTTTCCTGATCTATAATCATGCAAGGCACAGGGTAAACGGTGTGTTGTGTATGCGGCTCGCCAGTAACTGGATCAACCATCTCATCACAGTTACCATGATCAGCCGTTAGAAATACTGAATACTCTTCTTCTACCGCCACATCAAGTAAACGACCTACTTCTGTATCCATTGCTTCTACTGCTGCAATCACTGCATCACGTTTAGCGGTGTGACCCACCATATCGCCATTGGCAAAGTTAACAACTAAAAATCCATGCTCGTGTGATTTAAGTGCTGTTATCATTGCATCAGCTACTTCTTTCGCGCTCATTTCAGGGCACTCATCATAAGTGGCAACCTGCGGCGATGGAATCATAACTCGCTCTTCACCTGCCCATGTTTCTTCACGTCCACCATTAAAGAAAAAAGTAACGTGAGCATACTTTTCAGTTTCAGAACAATGAAACTGTTTGAAACCTGCGCGGCTAACAACAGAAGCAAGTGTAGTGGTTGGGCGCTGCGGTGCAAACGCAATGGGTAATAAGAAGTGCGGGTCATATTCTGTTAGGCAGGTAACAGTAACCGGTTCATAACTACCGCGTTCAAAACCTTCAAAATCATTCTGACTCAGTGCCGCACTTAACTGGCGAGGACGGTCATTTCTGAAGTTGAAAAAGATAACATTATCATCTTCTTCAATTTTTTCAGCCTCTGGAAAAATACACGGCATGATAAATTCATCTGTAATGTCTTTATTATATGATGATTCAATCGCATATCGAGCCGCTTCATGCTGCTCACCTTCAAGGTTTGCCATAGCATTAAAGGCTATCTGTGTTCTTTCCCAGCGATTATCACGGTCCATAGCATAATAACGCCCGCAAATTGTCGCTATTGCACCATTCGCATCTTCCAGCGCATCTTCAAGGCCTTGCAGATAACCCATAGCCGCCATAGGTGCCGTATCACGACCGTCTGTGATCATATGTACCAGTGGTTTAACCTTGTATTCTCCGCACATTGATATCAGCGCACATAAGTGTTTGGTATGGCTATGCACACCGCCATCTGAAACCAGGCCGACCAGGTGCATTGGGCGATCATGTTTTACTGAATCTTCCATTGCTGCTACTAGTGCTGCATTTTCAAAAAACTCGCCGCTTTCTATAGAGTCGTCAATACGCACCAGATCCTGTTTCATTATTGAGCCACAACCTAGAGTAAGGTGACCCACTTCAGAGTTGCCCATCTGGCCACTCGGTAAACCGACCGAAAGACCAGAGGCATCAAGTGTTATATGTGTATTCTTTGAAAAATACTCATCAAGACGCGGTGTATTTGCTTCAACAACAGCATTGTTAATACGGCTTGGATTAACTCCAAAACCATCGAGAATTACTAGCACCGTGGGACGGCGGGGGACACTACGCTTGCGCTTTTCAGCCATTACTTTGCTCTATATTCTGGTTAGATCATGCGATTTTTGGGCACGCATTATAACTGAAAATTAGATAAAAGTGGGGATGAATGTATACAGAAAGGCCGCCAAAGTCGCCTTTGAGACAATTTATGCCCATTTCATAGCAGACAAACGCTATTTACTACGGAAAAACAGGCTTGCAAAATACTACAGAGCCAGTTTACAGCTTGGGCCCGCTGTCTTCTTCTGCTTCAACACGGTCTAACTCTGCTTCCATATCATCTTCAGACAAGGGCTGATATTCATCTTCTTCTGTCTCTTTCTTTTTCAAAGCACGGGAGAATAACAAGCCTAACTCAAATAAAAGCCACATCGGTATGGCCAACATGATTTGTGAAGCCGGATCGGGGGGTGTTAACAACATGCCAAAAATAAATGCACCCACAATAATATAAGGTCGCTTCTCTGACAAACTCTGTGGCGTAGTCACACCACCTAACACCAGCAATATCGTTGCGATTGGAACCTCAAAAGCAATACCAAAAGCAAAAAACATTTTTAATGTGAAATCGAGATAATACGTAATATCTGGTGCATGAGTCACGCCGCCTATCGCCATTGACATCATAAATGTAAACACATTGGGTAAAACGATAAAGTAGGCAAAAACAATTCCTACATAAAACAAAATAGCACTCGACACTATTAATGGCACTGCCAGTTTTTTTTCATGTTTGTATAAACCCGGCGCTATAAATGCCCAGGCTTGAAATATTAAATAGGGAAATGCGGCGAAAATTGACATTATAAATGCCAGCTTTAAGGGCGTTAAAAAGGGAGAGATAACACCGGTGGCGATCATCGAGCCACCTTCTGGCAAATTATTTACAAGAGGTAAAGCCAGAATATGGTATATATCATTTGCAAAAGGGAATGCACACAGAAAAATAAGTATGACGACTACCACACTTCGCAGCAAACGATCACGTAATTCCATCAGGTGACCAATAAAACCTAATTCGTGATTTTCTTTTTCGCCCAATGTTTTTTCTTCTGTTTGATTGTCTTTCTTATTTTTCACAGAAGACTCATTTGATGAATCACTCATTACGCCTTATCACTCACTGCGCTTTGAGATGAAGTTGTTTTAGCAGAATCAGCTGTATTTGTAGACTCAACCTCGTTTGAATCAGTCTGGAGATCATCTTCTTCAATAATGTCATACTGCGGTTCAGTTGGTTTTATTTCATCTTCAAAATCCATAACTTCAGGCGATGTACCCGGATCGTCTTTATCATCAAACTGATTATGATATTCAGAATCTATGTATTGATCTGTATCCGTTAGTTTATTTTGTAACTCACGAATTTGAACTTCCTGATTATGCAATAGGCGCTTTACTTCTGTGCTATCAAACTCTGCCTCAACCTGCGACTTCATGCCTTCAACATAACGTCGTGCTTTTCCAAACCAGTAACCCACTTTTTGTGCCGCTTTTGGCAGGCGCTCAGGACCAAGCACCAGAAGACCCAGCACCATTATTACAAGTAATTCTAAAAAACCAACATCAAACATTTATTTTAAATCTTTATATTTATGCTTGATCTTTATCTTTGCTTGTAACTTCAGCATCGATTACATCTTTGTCTTTGTTTTCAAGACCTTTATCAGCATCTTTCTCACCGTCTTTCATAGCTTTCTTAAAACTATTAATTGCAGAACCCATATCGCCACCGATATTGCGCAATTTTTTTGTGCCGAATAATAAAATAACAATGCCTAAAACTATCGCTAACTGCCAGATACTAAAACCCATCTCTAATTCCTCTTATACAAAATTATATTAAATATTATTTTTCAGTTCTTGAGGCTTTTTCCTCAAGGCCCGACAAACCAAACCGCCGATCTAATTCATTTAAAACGTCATCAGGCTTTAAGCCCTGATGTGCCAGTAATACCAAAGTATGAAACCACAGATCAGCAGTTTCATAGATTATTTGTTCTGCATCGCCATCTTTAGCGGCCATTACAGTTTCAGTGGCTTCTTCACCAATTTTTTTCAAAATTGAATCAAGCCCTTTATCATAGAGCTTCGCAACATAAGATGAATCAGGTGCTGCCTGCTTACGCTCTTCGAGCACTTCAGCCAATTTTGTTAATACATCACTCATAAACTTAGTACATATTCCTAATAGATATCTTCAGGGTCTTTAATAACGTCATCAACAGCAACCCACTCACCATTTTGAAACTCACGATAAAAACAGCTTTCCCTACCTGTGTGACAGGCAATACCACCCGTTTGCTCAATTTTCATGGTTATTACATCACCATCACAGTCTAAACGTAGCGACTTAACCTTCTGCGTGTGGCCTGATTCTTCACCTTTATGCCATAACTTCTTGCGAGAACGCGAATAGTATACCGCCTCGCCTTTTTCAACCGTTAAACCTAACGACTCTCTGTTCATCCAGGCAAACATCAAAACACGCCCCGTCTCGGCATCCTGAGCAATCGCAGGCACAAGCCCGTCATCGGTCCATTTAATTTGGTTTAACCAGTCGTCATTCATAGGGTTATTTTAACATAGGTAAGATTTAACTGCTTTTGACTACGACTCATTAATTTATAGTCAATAAGCCAGCATAAAGAGCGCTATAGTCGGACTTCTATCCCTTTACTCGCCATATGCTGCTTGGCTTCTTCTACTGAGTATTCTGCAAAATGAAAAATACTGGCTGCTAGTACGGCATCCGCTTTTCCTTTTGTTACACCATCTGCCAGATGATCAAGATTACCCACACCACCCGAGGCAATAACCGGAATATTAACTGCCTCACTTATTGCCGCAGTTAACTCCAGGTCAAAACCGACTTTAGTGCCGTCACGATCCATACTGGTTAATAAAATTTCACCTGCACCAAAGTCGGCCATTTTTATGGCCCATTCAATGGCGTCTATGCCCGTTGGTTTACGACCACCATGGGTAAATATTTCCCAACGATTTTCTTCACCTTCGCCACTGACCTTTTTTGCATCAATCGCAACAACAATACATTGTGAACCGACGCGCTCACTGGCTTGTTTAACAAACTCAGGATTAAACACCGCAGCTGTATTAATAGCAACTTTATCTGCACCGGCATTTAACATGCGTCGAACATCTTTAACTTCACGAATGCCACCACCGACTGTTAAGGGTATAAATACCTGCTCTGCAACTTTTTCTACAACATGTACAATGGTCTCTCTATCATCAGAACTGGCAGTGATATCTAAAAAAGTGATTTCATCTGCGCCTTCACGATCATATCGTCTCGCCACTTCTACGGGATCACCCGCATCACGAATGTCGACAAATTTCACGCCCTTAACAACGCGACCATTATTAACATCCAGACAGGGAATTATTCTTTTGGCTAGTGACACTTTATTTACCTTAATCTATGCACCTGAAGGAGCACCTACAAGTCTTTATAATTTCGCAGTTTGAAAACAGCGACTCAGCTTTTGACTTAAGACTAACGACTTAAGACTTTCTTTTATTCCTGCTCATCAACCCATTTTTGAGCTGCAGCAAAATCTAGTGTGCCTTCATAAATTGCACGGCCGGTAATCGCTCCCATAATGCCTTCGTCTTCAACTTTAGCCAGGGCTTTTATATCATCCATATTGGTGATGCCGCCCGATGCAATAACAGGAATATGCACTGCCTGCGCTAACTTTACTGTCGCTTCGACATTGACACCCTGCATCATTCCGTCTCTGGAAATATCAGTATAAATAATAGACTCTACACCATCTTCTTCAAATCGCTGCGCCATATCTATCACATCGTGGCGTGTTACTTTCGACCAGCCTTCTGTTGCAACTTTGCCATCTTTAGCATCAAGACCAACAATAATATGTCCAGGAAACCCTGCACAAATTTCACTAATAAAATGCGGATCAGTTACTGCTTTTGTTCCAATAATCACATAACTCACACCCGCATCTAGATATGTTTCAATAATTTTTTCATCACGAATTCCACCACCAATTTGCACCGGCACATCGGGGTAGGTTTCAACTATTTGATGCACTACTTCTGCATTTACCGGCTTACCTTCAAACGCACCGTTTAAGTCAACCAGATGCAATCGTCGGCAACCTGCTTCTACCCATTTTCCAGCCATGGCAACCGGGTCTTCAGAAAACACGGTATTATCTTCCATTATTCCCTGACGTAAACGAACACAGTGCCCATCTTTTAAATCAATGGCGGGTATCAATAACATATTATTTTTTCACCTTAATAATTAATATCGTTTTCAAACGTTTACGTTAAGAAAATTTTTTCAACTTCTCTGACTTAACTATATTTTTATTTACCATTCCACTGCGTGAAATTTTTCAACAGCTGCAAGCCATCGTGGGCGCTCTTTTCTGGATGACATTGCACAGCGAAAACATGATCTTTAGCAATTGCCGAAACAAATTTTAAACCGTAATCACAGGTAGCTGCCACCAGATTTTTATCTTGCGGATCCATATAGTAACTGTGCACAAAATAAAATCGACTATGGTTATTTATATTTTGCCACAGGGGATGATCGATTGTCTGGTCTACATTATTCCAGCCCATATGGGGAATTTTTAATTTCTCGTTATGCTCATCTTTTAAATCATTGCCAAAATAACGAACATTCCCGTCATACAAACCAAGGCACTCTATGCCATTATTTTCTTCACTATGATTTAGTAACACTTGCATACCCATGCAAATACCCAGAAAAGGCTTTTCTTGGGCCGCAGCCAATACAATCTGAGTTAGTGCACGTTCTTCTAATTCACGCATACAATCACGTGCAGCACCCTGACCGGGAAATACAACTCGATCTGCATTGGCAATTTCGCTCGCATCAGATGAAATAATAACACTCTGATCTGGCGCTACATGCTCTATCGCTTTGGCAACAGAACGTAAATTCCCCATGCCATAATCAATTACAACAATTTGCGCCACTACAGACTACCTTTGGTAGAAGGCATCACCCCTTGCATTCTAGGATCTTCTTCCAGAGCCATACGCAGAGCACGGCCAAACGCTTTGAAAATTGTTTCTGCAACATGGTGGGCGTTACGGCCCCGAATTGAGTCAATGTGCAAGGTCACTTTGGCGTGATTAACGAAACCCTGAAAAAACTCAAAAAACAGATCCACATCAAAGCCACCTATGCTGGCTCGAGGAAATTCTACTGGCATTTCAAGACCTGGCCGTCCAGAGAAATCAATCACAACGCGTGAAAGCGCCTCATCCAGAGGCACATAAGCATGACCGTATCGACGAATACCTTTTTTATCACCTACCGCTTTATCGAAGGCCTGACCCAGGGTAATACCAATATCTTCCACAGTGTGGTGTGCATCAATGTGCAAGTCACCTTTTGCCTGAATATTTAAATCCACCATGCCATGACGAGCCACCTGATCGAGCATGTGGTCGAGAAAAGGTACACCTGTATTAAATTCGGATTGTCCACTGCCATCTATATTAATTTCAGCAGTGATTTGAGTTTCCAGCGTGTCGCGAGCGATTTTCGCAGTGCGATCAGTCATTTACTTAGTTCTCCAGCGAGCAAACGGTTAAAGACCTATAGGATACACTGTAATAAAGGTGGGGAAAATAACTTATTAATAGACACAAAAAATAAGGCCGACTCCCTTTCGGGAGCCGGCCTTATCTAACAATTTACCTAAATCTATTTTACTGCGTGATCTATATTGTATTTCAGGCGAGAAAAGTAGCAGTTCAGGAACGTCGACGCTGAAAAAGCTAACCACAAAAAGCCGAAAGTAAACGCATATGCCTGAATTCGAAAAACACTTTCATCAACATCTAACATCATC